>JGI20163J15578_10001330_pt1 | contig 10225 bp, 10 predicted proteins | sample TergutCu122P1_FD_15578 | JGI IMG/M metagenome (IMG submission 15578)
AATATGGCCGAAATCGAAATTGGCGTTATGGTACGACAGTGTCTGGATAAACGCATTCCCACCAAAGCACAGATGACTCATGATCTTTACACTTGGATGAGCCTGCGCAATTCTGCTTCTCTTTCTGTTAAATGGCACTTTACTACTCACGATGCCAGAATTAAACTAAAATCACTTTATCCGAAGTTTTAAACTTTTTGGTGTACTAGTAAACAGTAGGCCAGAAATTTCTAACTTGCGTTTCCCTTCGTTTTTATGAAAATTAATGTTACCCCAAAAAGATAAGTCTTCTAAATGAACTAAGTGTGTACGACGAGATCCTCCAAAAAAGTTAAGTACATCAATGTATCCAAATCCATACATATCAACACCAACGGTTATGCTGGGAATTAAACTTGATTGCCTTGCTTTTAGAAGGGGATAATATATACCTGACCATCTGCCAAGTTCGGGTATCGCCATCATTCTATCCTTTGTTTTTTTTGATACTCGCCTACCAATGTGGCGTGTTTTAAGGCTCGTACCCAGATATAACATATCGTCATCAAACCAAAATTGCCAATGTACCCAGTCATTTATAATAAGACCGAAACTACCGTTAGTTAATGGCACAAGAGCAAAAGGCTCTGAAGAAAATTCATAAAAATGATGCATCCACAAATTATCATCTTCACCTAAGGCTACTTTAATAATGTGAGTTTGTCCTATAATTTCATAAAATCCTTCATAAACATAAAGTGCATCTCTTTCTCGATTGGTAGGGTGCCCAATATCTATATCAGGAAGAATGAGCTCTCCCATTTTTTCCATAATAGCGTATACTAATATGCGAGGAGCTATATACCCAGGTATACCAGCAGCACTTGCACTATTGGCTGCAACAAAAACTCCTAAACTTGTTTTTGGACACACTGCGAAAAAAGCATGATAATAAACAAAGGTGCCGCCATGTCCATAATGCCGAAATCCGTTAAATTCTGTACTCTGGATCATTCCTAGGGTAGGACGCATATTAAACATAATATCAGGTGCATTGGCAAAATTAAAAGATTGTACTTGAAACATTTGCTCTCTGATGTTTGCAGATAGAGTTACATCATTACTTAAAAGAATATGCATGAATTGTGCCATGTCATATGCATTTGAAATCATTCCTCCACTAGGCAAATTATTGAAAAATATCATATCTCCCTCGATATATTTTTTTTGATATGGATAGGCGAAATACATATTTTCCATCATTTGAAAACCAGTTGATGTCATACCTAAAGGCGTAAATACTGCTTCCAGCATATGTAGTTTGAAATCTTTATACAAATTTTCTTGGTCACCTATAAGTGCTGCAATCAGTATACCAAGTAAAGTGAAGTTGTCGTTACTGTATTGAAATACAGTACCTTCAGCCGCAAGCATATGAAGTTCTGCAACATTGTATAAAAAGTTGTTCATAGCATTTTTTGAAGGATTATCAATTGTTATTACGTATGGACCTTCATAGCTTGCTAATCCCGAAGCATGAGCCAAAAGCATTCTTGGAGTTATATTTATGTAATTACTCCCAGTCAACGGTTCGGGTAGCATGCTAAAATTTGGCAGGTAAGTAATAATTGGCTCATCCAAATCGATAAGACCCATTTCTATTACTTGTAGCACACCAATAGCAGTAAAGGTTTTAGAGATAGAGCCTAATGGGAATAGTATATTTGGCCCCATTGGTACTTCTGTTAAAGTATTTGCGTAGCCAAAACCTTTGTACCATGTGAAACCTTTTTCTGCATCTACAAGGGTTACAGAAATCCCGGGTATCTGCAATAAGTCCATAAGCAATTCTACAGACCTGATGGTTTCTGTTATGGTTGATTCAAAGGCTATGCTAGGTTTATATATCTCCACTGTATTATCATTGATATAACAATATTTGGCATTTATGGCAATATTTTGCATTAATCTTGCTTCATCTTGATAACTATAATTATCTCTTTGTCTAAAAAATATAACAACAATACATAGAATTATTAATACAATGACGATTTTTGTCAGCTTTAATCGGTTTGATTTTTTTTTCATAAACAGACTCCTCTGATAGTGTTTATTAGTTTATCTTCCATTTGAATAAGTGTTTCTAGTTTGGTTACAAAGCGGTGCCTTGTATTTGGGTTTGGTTTGACGGTATGCTTTGCAATTAAATAATACAACTCGGTCCAAATGTTGATACTATTTTCTAAAGCGATACTGATATGTCTAGCTTTTGTGTGTAAAGCGATTCTTTCATCTAAACACCAATGCAATATACTCCTTCTACTCGCACTTAAATGTAAGAAAAAAAAGTCTTTACAGACTAGATTAAAAAAATAAAAGTCTTTGTAATTATTCATATGATGGTAAATTCTCTCTAATGCGCTTTTGCCGCAATATTCTCCCGTGACATTAGTGGTATGGTAGAATTTAGGGATACATTTCAGTACATCGCCCAATCTATCAATATAAAGTAATCGGTTTTCATTTATCTTTACTGTCATTATGCTACAAAATTTTTCAAAGGCTTTTGTTATTAGATGTCTACATACTTTCATAATAGTTGGATTGCTTTCCAAAAATTCTACTTTTTCAGGCAAAAGCATTGCTGGATCTTCTGCCATATATAAATGATCATCATCATATCCAACAATTAAACAAAAATGCGTATTGCTGTGTCCTTTTTTATGTTCCTCTTGTGACCAACAATAAAACGGTAGCATATCAAACATAGTACATACTGCAAGTGTAAAATTTTTATCAATAGCTGTTTCGATAAAATGAAGTGCCTGTAATGGCTTTAATTCACAAAAGCTAACCTCAAACAAGTCATCATTTAAACCCAATTTGTTTTGTGATATAAATATATTCTTTCCATTTTCATAGAATTTAAGGTTTATGTCATCACAAAAAACATACTTATAATCTACTTGATAATCTCGCAAGGCGTGATAATAAATCTTTTCTAGGCAGTTTAAGGAAGTAATTAATTTGTCTGGTTTTCCATCTGCCATTATATAATATCTCATAAGCAAATCATTCATCTTATCCTCCCACATTATGTAAAACCTCAGAGACATAGTAAATCAGTACTATGTCTCTGGGATTGCTTTAATACATTCTAAAAAAAGTTGTGACCTTTTGGCGCAACAGAAACTAATGACATGCTTGGACCAGGGCCTGGAGTAGGGGGGTTAGCGTTTGCATTTGAATTTGCATTTGCATTTGCATTTGCATTAACATTAACATTTAGATTTACATTTACGTTAATAATTGGAAGCCCGTGTGCTTCAAACTCATGACTGTCAATTAGTATAGGCTTGCCATATCTTTCACGATCTAGGTACATAGCCATCCTCCTTTCGTTTGTGTTTAAGTATATCTTTTCTTGTGTAAAGCCACCCTGCAAAGGAACTTATAAAAATAGCAAACAATAGTATTATAGTTCCTAAATAATGACCACTAAGTACAATATGGAAACATAGCAGAAATAGCGGTAGGATAAAAAATGACATAAAAATACTAGTAGTTGTATTAATTTTGCGCCATATTTCTTCGCTTAAATAGGCCGATGGTATTTTTACTCCAAAGAATGGGTTTCTCTTTACGATGCCTGTAGTGACACATGAAAATATGAGTAAAAGTGTAAGGATGATAGTCCATCTATCTGCCATAAATGGAGAGAGGCGACCAATATATAGGTAAAAAACGAATGCAAGAAGAAATGCAAAGCCAAATGCAATATATTCTTTATTATCTGTTGACCTCCTATATCTATACAAAAGAAAAAAGAGGGCAGAAGAAACAGCAGATGCAGCAAAAAGCATCCATAAAATAATAGAAGTAGAAGAAAAATACCAAATCATTAAGAATAGCGAAGATAGAATATGAGAAGCCAAAATACTGATAATATATAATAATCGCATTCATTTTCCTCCCCAGGCTAATATTTAGAAGCTTGAAGTCCATATAAATGTGTATAAAGCTTGTCATTTGAAAGAAGTTGATCATGTGTTCCAATCTCTATAACTTTACCCATATCAAACACTAAAATTTTATCCATAATTTTAATGTTACTAAGTCTATGCGAGATTAGTAACAAAGTTTTATCTTTTAGCTTATCAAACACACTTTTGAAAATATATTCTTCAGAATCTGCATCTAACGATGACGCTGGTTCGTCCATTAAGTAAAACTGTGCCTCTCTATAGAAAAACCTTGCAAGAGCAATTTTTTGCCACTCACCTCCAGACAACTCAACACCGTTTACATCGAATCCTTTTGTAAGGCTGGAATGAATGCCGTGTTTCCAGTTATTGACTAAACTATAAATGTCGCTTAATTTGCAAGCTTTTTCAATACGTTCATCAGTATGCTTACTATTGATGTCAGCCATGATAATGTTCTCATAAAGAGGAAATGAATAGTTTACATAATCTTGCATCATTTCCGAAAACAAGTTTTGATATAAATTGATTTTGCATTGTTTCAATGGAATGTCATTAACAAAAATTTCTCCTTTAGTTGGAATATATAATCCCAAAAGCAATTTTACCACCGTAGTCTTTCCAGAACCATTTCGCCCAACAAAACCGACTTTTTCGCCTTGGTATATAACAAATGAAACATTGTCTAATGCAAGGATGTTTGTATTTGGGTAAGAAAATGATACATTTCTAAATTCTATTGACTTTAACTCTTTTATTTCATGTTGATTAAATTCGATATTAGAAGCAGCGTAATCAACAGTAATATTACGGGGCTTCCAACTTTTAAACTTCATATAATTATCTACTTTTACTTTTTGCTGTATAAGATCGGTCATAGTTGCAACTATTGAAAAAATCCCTCCTGCAACTTGGCTCATAAGCCCTGAGTAAAACATAAAGTCTCCAGTAGTATTCTCCTGTGCAAAAATTGAAGCAACAACCACAAGGGAGAAACCTATGATTGAGATATGTGGTAAAAATATTAATAAAAACGACATTATAAAATGCTTTGTTATTAGCTTTTTTTTGGCGAAGAACCAATTTCTCCACTGCTCAATGTATTTGGCACGAAGGTAACTATATAGATTCTTAATTCTTATGTCTTTGCTATAATATCTTGAAATCAATGTATCATAAGAATAGTTCATTTTTCTAACTTCGTTAACTACTCCCCTATTCCAATCATATAATTCTAATGAGATTTTTCTGTCCACAATATACCCAGGAAGGCTAACCAAGCAAATAACTAAAGGAACATACCAAGCAAAAGATGCAAGCATTACACATACTATAATAAGCTGAGTAATAGCTTGAAGTGATGAAAGCACATTCCATATAATGGATGGCATTGAATTTATGTCTCTTGAAGCATTAATAAGTTCGTCATAAGTGGCTGGATCTTCAAAATAAGAAATATCTAATTTACAGATATTGTCAATAATATCTGTAGAAATTATAAGTGAAATTTTATCGCCATGTAAAGTTGAGATAAAAATTGCAACTTTATTTATAAAAATAGTCAATATCTGAACAGTACATAATAATACAAACCATCGAGTTAATTGTTCAATATTTAATAAAACAAGAGAGTCTATAACATTTCTAAGTGCTAAAACTGTAATCGCCGGTGCAAAGACACCATAAAGTAAAAAAACTAAACGCACAATCATAATAACAGGAGCAGCTCGAAATGATAATGAAAAGCTCATAGATATCATATGTCGATACAGCTTAATTAAGTGCATTTTAAACAACATCCTCAAAAACACTAACATATTTATGTTTTGTTTTATTGTTGAAAAACACTTCTGGGTTTGTTTCAAGCTTGATATCAACGCTCAATCCTATGCCCAATAAACTTTTAAGTTTTAATAAATAATGATATTTATATAAAGCCACAAACTTTTGTGAGTCATTTTTTACCAAAATAACCAATAAAATATCAACCTTATTCACCTGTACATAAAAACTAAGTACAGATTCTGTTTCTAATTGTATTTCGGTTACTAAACTGCAAAAAATTGACAAATCTAAAAATCCTCCTGTAGGCAAAGGAATGAGTTCAGCTTTTCGCCCCCGCTTTAATAGTAGAATCATACCCTCATGAGCACAGTTACATGTTGCATACTTTACCTGGCCTAAATCTCCAGTTTGATATCTTATTAAAGGCATATAGGTATTGGTCAAACTTGTAACTAAGACATCTCCTTGTAATGTTGTTTCAAGAAAAACATTGTCAGATAGAACATGGAAAACACCTTTTTTGCATCGAATTGCCATACCATTACACTCAGTTGAACCATACAATTCTCCCACAGGTACAGAAAAGTAGTCTGATATTTGTTTGTATGCTTCATGTTCTGTATATTCACCATTTAACTCAATGTAGCGGAGGCTTTGTATTCTATTTTTGGTATCTGCCAAAAATTTGCCTAACAAGAGCAGACAAGACATTGGTGCCAAAATCCAAGCTGGTTTAAAATCGTTGATTGCATTAACATATTTTTGTAGTGTTTCTTCATTAAAAATCCGTCGCTCTAAAGAAATAATTCTATCATTCTTTAGAATAGTGTCATCGGATTGTCGTTCTGTTATTGGATAATGAAATGTACAATACTTATCTGCCGGAAAAATGCGATAGTACTTTCTTCTCCAGTTCCATGTAGAAAAATTAGATGCTATATACTCACCTGCTTCCCAATAGAACGACAATGGTATTCCGGTTGTACCTGTTGTTTTATAAAATTGCCCTTTTTTTTGCAATCGCTTAGGGTGCAAAAAGTTTTCATAATTATCTCGTAGTATAGATTTGTCAATCACAGGAAGCGAGAGAAATGAATCTTCTGTATGCAATTTTGCACAATTAATATACTCGTTACTTTTATAGAAAGGTACTTCTTTTGAAGCTATACTTAAAATTTCAAATTTTCTCAAAGTGACACCCCACATTTTAATGTATATGATTTTCCAACAAACTTCTCTAAATCATATATATTATCTATCTCTTTCAAAATATTTAACAATTGAGAGTTTTGCCATATTCTGTTGTATCCATTTCGCCATAAATCTCTCAAGTTGTTTTGCAAAAGATCACCAGCTATGACTGGAAGGTATGGTGACACTGTAAGTTCACCACGCGACGAAATACCCATAATTGTTGGATATTTTCTTTTTGTTAAAAGTATTAAAAACAGGTGTTCTAGTGGGTCCCCCCATTCAATAAACAGTTCCGGGTATTTAGCTTGCTCATTGCGTATAATTTGCACAAACTCAAAGAATTCTTTGCTACTTAAGTATAAATCAGAACCTTCACTTTTCCCTCGTCCAATGGGCAAAAACGGCATACATCTTATAGTCTTACATCCCAAACTGCGGATATAAGGTACATAGTTAGGAAATGTTAAGTAGTTTAATTTATTTGGACAAAAAGCAACAGCAACTAAAACATTGTTTTTTACGATATTTTTTACCACTTTTACAGTTTTATCAAACACTCCTTTTTGGTTACGAAACAAATCATGCTGATATCCTAATCCATCAATGCTTACTTGGATATTATATATCCCTGCATCCTTCAATTTTATAATCTTATCATTAGTCAAGAGCAAACCATTTGTTACCATATTAACAATAATTCCAGATTGAGACAAGATAGTAACAATATCAAATATATTTGTATTTAGAAGCGGCTCACCACCACATAAGCAACATTGTTCTGGCTTTAAATGATTAGCGATTTGATGTGCAATTTCTAGCACTGTATCCCCTGGTAGTTCCTTAGAAAAATCATAAACATTGGCATCACCACTGGAATTTAAGCAATGCAAACAGGATAGATTGCATTTGTTTGTTATATCCCAAGCAATCATCTGTGGGCGAGTTGTAGTACTTAGATTTTTTATTCTATGATATTGAGTTAAAAGTTCCATACGCAATCGCCCTTTCTAATACTTTTCCATCAAACCATATCGTTCTAGCATAGAACAGAAAAACATATATTTGCCGAGCAGCTTCCTCTTGCTATCATTTCCATAATTTGAGTGATATGCTTGCAATAATTTTTCTACCAAATTTTCTAATGTCATATTACCATCAATTGATTGTAAAAAAGCGACGGCTTCTTCATCTACTGTTAAAATACGCTTGCCATGCAACGAATGTATAATAAATTGTTCGCTAGATTTTTCTATGGTACCTATCTTACTGACAGGTGTATCTATTTTCCCCCAACTATCAAAAAAATGAATTACCTCATGCTTGTTAGACATAGCATTTGTGTTTTTTGCAAAAAACGTAAAATCGTAAAAATATTCTATCTCAAGCCTTTCATAGATGCTTAACCACAGCTTTCCATCTGTGTTAGCTTGATTATTTACATTAAGCGTGTTTGATAGTTCTGCAAAGTTATATGCTTGATTTTCTATGGGTGTCTTGCCACTTACTATAATTTTTGTTGTAAAGTTGCTTAATAAATATGGTAGCGCATTAGCTAAAGAAATATTTTCTCCATTACCTACCCCTTGACCTATCATTATGGCTTCTCCACCCGGAAGCAGATACTTATGATAACCTGAAATAATTTTGTGAATTATTTTGAGTCCGTCCTCTCCTCCATCTCCTGATATTGGAAAATCTACATCATGTGGAATTGGAATAAAAGGAGGATTTGAGAATATATAGTCAAATTTGTCATCTTCTTCTAAAACGCTGTATAAATCTCCATTCAAGACAGTCATGCGATCATCTACACTATTCAAACAAGCATTTAGTTGTGCAATAAAAGCGGATATGGGGTCAATATCTACGGCAACGACTCTTTGTGCTGTTTTAGCTGCTAATATTGCTTGAATTCCACTTCCGGTACACAAGTCAAGAACACTTCCGTCAGCTTTGTTTGTAATAATGCGTGAAAGCCAGTAAGTATCTATTCCTATATAGGGCTTTTGGAAAGCACTTTGATTTGTTGGATAATAGTAAACGTTTGAGACAAGGAAATAACAATTTGCATAAGAAGTTAACAAATAGCCGTTCAACCAAATATCGTTTTCATCTATATTCACTAACTTTAGTTCATGCATGTAACACAGTAATTCATTGCCAAGGTTTTCTTCTATAAAGCTATATTCTACGGGTTCACCAAGAGCAAAGAAACTAATAATTTTTTGTTGCATTTGCGGTAACTTTTTAACTGCAACTTTTACTACATCGTATCCTGGAATAGGGTTAACAAAATAGACAGATTCACCTAAAGTCATTGTCATAAGCAAGTGGTAGTTAAAATCATCAAGAAAAGTTTTGAGACTTGCAAGCAAGTACTTGTTAAGCTCAACCATAATTAGTTGCCCCCTGCTCTTCAATGAGACTTGTTACTGTTAAAAACAGTTTACCTACAGTAGATAAATCACTATATGAGAGATTTAAACCTAGGTCAATATTAAACATTTCTTCAATTTCTATAAGAAGTGTTATGATAGAGACTGAATCAAATCCTAGGTCTTCAATTAATAGTGAGCCATCTGTTATTGCTACATCTTCATAAATAATAGATAAATTTTTTCGAATTATTTTAAAAACACTATTTTTTATAGACATACAATTACCTCTCTAACATTTTTGAGTATATAAAATGGTCGTTAATTTTATCTTCTTTTATTAGATGGGCTTCTTTGTAGAACTTCATGCCACAAAGAAATGATATCAACTTATCAGTAAGTATTGATTCAGGAGCGGACAATTTTATTTTAAAATGCCCATTGTCTAAAAACAACTTTTCAAGCTCAAAATAAAATAATTTTAAATGTTGCAAGCTTTCGCAAGTTTGAAGCAAAGTTAAAATCAGTGGGATTTTGTTATTTCCAAAGTTATGCACACCTATGATGTTAGTTGGGTTGTCTGGAGCTTTATCATAGAAAAAATTCTCTACATTATAAAATCCTCTTGTACGTACTGCATATTTGTTAAAATATCTTTTGTCTGAAACATAGCTATACAACGTGATGTTAGAGTTGTCTAACCTACTTGTGATGACTTTAGATAATTCTGCATATTCTGCTTCACTTGCAACACTAATAGCTTCTGAAAAACGAAGCTCTTCAAAAAAGTCATTGTCAAAATCTATCATATTAGACCTGTCCTAAAACCCGATTTCATAATTGTGAATACCACAAATAAGTGAAATGCGGAGCAAGTGTTTTCGTTGTTTGTTTCGATAACGCAATTGT
>JGI20163J15578_10001333_pt1 | contig 10217 bp, 16 predicted proteins | sample TergutCu122P1_FD_15578 | JGI IMG/M metagenome (IMG submission 15578)
CCAAACAGTTCTTTTCCTTTTTTTGTTTTCGAGAATAGTATTAACCCCAAAAACATTGCGCACGTTATTATGCCTACTACAATAATATCTATCATAACTATTTCTTTTTTTTGTTCATAAAATAAAACCCTGTTCCTAATGCTAAAAACGCAATGATAAATCCAACTACATAAATCAACCACCTTTGCTCAAATCCCCCTAAAAAGGTTGTGATTATTACGGCTGTTACTACATACTTAAAAATATCCACACACGCTTTCCCGACTACGTCTGTTATAGTCTTGTTGTTCTTTTCTTGCTCACACACCCTGCAAAATTGTTTTTTACACGCTTTGCAAGTGTATATTTCTTGTTCCTTGTTTGTTTCCATTCTGCAAATATATAACTTTTAAATTGAATAATCTTGTTTTTTATCTTTTTTTTATCTTTTGCACTCAATTAGGTAATCGCTCACTGTACTCCACGTAATTCCCCAATCAGCATCGTGATTTTCAATCATTCTATGCAGAGCATCTGTAAATTTTGCTTGGTCATATTCATCTTCCCATTCATCGTCTGCCGTGTTTCTTGCTTGCATTTCAAAATCTTCTACTGACCATATAATGGCTGCACTTGTTTGTGGTAACGCCAAAAGTTTGTAGCCATTTATTTCTATACCATTTTGCTCTATGGTTGTATTTTCGTCCAATTGCGACAAAATTTCGATTGCTTCTTTTACTTTCATATTGTTTTGGTTTTACTCCCACCCCGAATGTTCGGGGTGGGATTGTTTGTTACTTAATCAGGAACTTTAATATCTTCGGGATTTTCTGTTTGATACTCTTGAAAATCTGCAAGTAGCAATTTTAATCCCTCTACAAATTCGGGGTTTCCGCTTTCGTGTTTTTCTGCTGAATTGATATACTCCCTTAATGCAGGTATAGCGTTAATATCGTTTCCGCAGATACAAAACACAGGAATATCTTGCGCTTGGCACTTTTCTACTAATTTTCTTTGGTCTTTCAAATACCACTTGTCGCTGTTATCCAAATCGTTAAAATTATACGTCATATCTTTGTTGTTTTAATAGTAAATTGTTCCGTTGGGGAGATTTAGATGTGAACGAATTGATGTTGGAAGAAGAAGAAGAAAGACGACCACCACCCGCAAGAAGCCGTATGCAGGAAGAAATGGAAATTTTCAGACAGCAAATGAGGTATCTTGATTCAATCCAAAATCCGGAAAGATTTATGGAGCAACAGTTGTGGGAACGACTACAAAGTATGGAAATACCGGAAGAAATTCCTCCGGTGGAAGTACACAGGGCGCAAAACGCCGTTGCAAATCATTTCAATACGGTAGGAGGTGCACGACAAACACAAAGAGTTGCACCAATAACCGCTATTTTAGATGAAACAGTAAACGTTGTCAGTGGAAGCCGAATACGCATACGATTGTTGGACGATGTAACGGTAGGAGACAACACACTAAGGAGGGGACAATACCTTTTCGGTAATGTATCGGGGTTTACCGCTCAAAGAGTAAGGGTAAACATCAATTCGGTGCTTATCGACAACGAACTTGTTACCGTAAACCTCGCAGTATTTGACAATGACGGACAAGAGGGCTTTTTTGTGCCGTCAAGCCGTTTCCGTGATGCCACAAGGGAAATCGGGGGACAAGCAGCCAATCAAAGGATACTTGTACAGCAAGGGGCAAATCAATTTGAATCAATGTTGTTTCAAACCTTGCAACAAGCAACACAATCGGCAGGAACAGCCGTACAAGGTGCTATCCGTCAAAACAGGGCAACATTAAAATACGGTACACACGTGTACTTAATCAACACAAGATAAAGAATATGGGAACAGAAAAAATTACTATGGATTTTGTCAATTTCACTCCTGAAAATGTACAAAAGGCTGAACAGGGGCTGCAAATGCTATGTGAAATCGGACTGTTTGCAGAAGCAGAAATTAACTTGAAAGAGAAGTTGATTGAGGTATTGGCTGATGTAAAATATATGGATTTTGTGCCAATGCCCAACGAAGAAGAAACAAACAGTGAAAAAATAATTATTAAAATACAAGAAGAAATAACAACAAAATAAATACATAACAGTATGAAAAAGACTTTTTTAGCAGGATTTTTTGGAGTGCTATTTGCCGTTGCAGGGGTAGCGCAGGAACAGCAGAGTATATTCAGTTTTGTACCACCATCGGCAAACGAGCAAACGGAAGAACTCCGAGTAATACACATTCACAGTGATATTTCCACACACTTTATCGCAATGGAAGATATTGTATATGTGGATATTTCAACCAACTACGTGGTAGGCGATATTCCTGTACCAAATACTTTGCGAGTACGACCAATCCAATCCGGAGCAAACGCAGTAGTTACCATCGTTACGGAAAGGTATATGGTACAGTATCTGTTGGTGTACACCGAAGATATGGGCAGGGCAACAACACGGTACAATATCCCATACGCAGATGTGAGAAGTTTTATGAACGCACACGCACGAATGACACGAGCGGAAATGTATAGTTTTGCCCACAGAATGTTCGTTAGCAGAAACCGATTTTTCAATGTGGCAACAACGGCGCACAGATTGAGAATGACACTCAATAACATCTATACGATTGACAACTATTTCTTTATCGACATTTCGTTAAGAAACAGGTCAAACATTCAGTTTGATATTGACCAAATACGTTTCCGAATCGAGGACAGGCGACAAACAAGGGCAACAAACTTTCAAAGTATAGAAATTGAGCCGATTATGCAGGTGTACAATGGCACTACTTTCCGAAGAAATTACAGAAACGTATTCGCGTTTCCAAAGTTTACATTCCCGGAGGACAAAGTGCTTGTCATCGAAATTTCGGAGCAACAAATTTCAGGTAGAAGAATCATCTTACGTGTGAACTATTCGGACATTTTAAGAGCCGATGCGTTTGTACTATAAAACTTACAGCAATGAAAAAATTTACAATACTAATCATCACTCTCGTTTCCCTAACGCTCAACGCTTTTGCAGCAGGGGACGGAAGTTGGAACATCGGCGTACAAGGGGGAATAATGTACAGAAGTGCAACAAACGCGCTTGTTTCGTTGGAATGGGAAAGAAGATACCAACACATTTGGGAAGCGTTTGTGGATATGCAAGCACGAGTGGAAACAAGCAACGGAAGAATACATAGTGATACGTTTTTCGACCGTAGCACTATTCTTGTAGGGGCTGCATACAAACACGCCTTTTTACGTTGGAAAAATTCGGTATTAAGGGCGCGATTGGGTGCAGGGGTAGGGATTGAATCGGACTACACTTTCACAACAGGACTAAGTATAGGATTGGAGTTTTCTCTCACTTTCCGAAATCGTATGCAGTTTGTCGCATCACAAAAAAATGATTTTCATTTTTGGGCAAGAGACAATTTTAGAAACGGAGTATTAGTGGGTGTGAAATTCCCAATAAATTGAATTGATGAATATGAAAAAGATAATTTTTGCAATACTTTGTACAATGGTACTCGTTTCGTGTACACAACACGAACATATTATAGATGTTTCCCTTAGAGTGGGGAATATACTTTGCGCTGACGGCTCAATGATTAGTCCACAGGATTTTGCAGCAAGTGGAAAAACAGCCGTAGGAGTGGTGTTTTGGGTTAATGATGATGAAGATAACCGAACAACAAACAGGGCGTTGGCAGTAAGTTTGGAAAACCTTGCTCCGGTAATGTGGTCAGATTCATTGGCAAATATAATGGGTGTTTCTACTAATTTTACAGCATTTGACGGAGCAAGCAACACGGTAGCAATGTTGCTTTTCCAAACCGGAAGAATAGAGGGGGCAGCAGACAGAGCGTTCAGGTACTCCAAAAATGGAGTGTCAGGGTGGTTTTTGCCGTCTGTCGCACAGGCAATGGAAATTCACGCCAACAGAAACCGAATTTATGCAGCGTTAGAAGCAGTCGGAGGACAAAAGTTCGAGGATATATGGTATTGGACGAGTACGCAGGATAATTCGGGGGGACAAAGCGCAATGGTAAATGCTGTTACTCTGTCATTTACGCAAGGGAGAGCAATAGCATCGTACAAAAGAGAAAAGTTCGCGGTGCGCCCAATTATTGCCATACAATAATTATTTAATAAAGTTTTCGGAAAAGGAGACACTATAATACTCTCTTTTGCTTATATTTGTACCCGAAAATGATTCCATAATTGTAAAACAACAAATTAAAAAAGGAGAAAATATGAAAAAGTTTAAGGCTTTAATGTTGATGATAAGCATATTATGCTTAGGATTTGTGTCGTGCGGAAACAATGATGATGACGTAACAACGACACACACAGTGAGAGTGGAAGTTACTTTTGATACTTCGGTAGAAGTTAATAACCCACGTATTTCCATAGTGCATACACCGCCGGGAAGAATGCCGAACAGTTTTTCTTTTGAAAATGAAAAAGTTGTCAGTCCATTTACTTTTGAATTAAGAGATGTGCCTCGATTGAGCGGAGTAACAGTGGGAACGAGCGCACAGGGATTGATGAGTTTGCCTAATACAAGAATCAGGGTTTTTGTTGATGAGAGAGAAATACAACCGGAGCATACTACGGAGGGTATGCAAGCGTTTAATATAAGATTGTAGTTCGACATCAATAAATCACACAAAAAATCCCGCTCTTTACAGGGTGGGATTTTTTTAACAATTACAATTATGGACGAATCAAAAGAAATAAAAGGTCTGTACAATATGATGCAGATTGTTGTATATGCCGTGATTTTATTGGAAATTATAATGTTTGTTGCCTTTCCGTTTTTGTCAAGAGCAGAAGTCATTTTAGGCAGAATCGCATCATTGCCTATCTATGCAAATATCTTTTATAGCAAACTTTTTATACTATTGGTCATTATTGTAACCTCAATCGGTACAAAGGCAAAGAAAAACATCAATTTTGACCCCATTAAGCACATCACAATACCCCTTTTCGTTGGGCTGATTCTGTTTTTCGGGTCAATCATATTTTTGCGTATCCGGACAACTGCATTATACACTGATTGGCAAAATATCGGATTTATAGCGTTTTCTGTTATCGGGGGGGTGCTAATCAATGTGGCTCTTGATAACATAAGCAAACAGGTTAAATCGGGGTTGATGAAAGACCGCTTTAATGTGGAAAACGAATCATTTGAGCAGCAAACGGAAAAGATTGAAAATGAATACTCTGTGAATATTCCAATGGAATTTCACTACAAAAACAGAAAGAATAAAGGGTGGATTAACATTATCAATCCATTCAGGGGAACATTGCTCATCGGAACGCCGGGTAGTGGTAAGTCGTTTGGAGTTGTCAATTCCTTTATTCGACAACACGCTGCAAAAGGATTTGCAATGGTAGTGTATGATTTCAAATTTCCGGATTTGGCGAAAATCACTTACTATCAATACTTAAAATGGAAAAAGAAAGGGAAAATCAGCAACTTCACATTCAACGTTATCAATTTTGATGATGTAGAGTATAGCAGACGAATAAACCCTTTGAAAAGGGAGTACATCGAAGTGTTGGCTGATGCAACGGAAACAAGCGAAGCATTGATTGAAAGTTTGCAAAAGGGCGAAAAAGGAGGGGGCAGCAGCAATTTTTTTGACCAATCGGCAATCAATTTCCTTGCAGCGTGTGTCTATTTTTTCTCACGACACGAGGGAGGAAAGTATTCGGATTTGGCGCACGTATTGACGTTCTTGAATCGCTCATATGAGGATATTTTCAATACGCTCTTTTCAAACCACGAATTGATAAGTTTGCTTAGTCCGTTCAAAACAGCATACGACAACAAAGCGTTTGACCAATTAGAGGGACAAATTGGCTCGTTGAAGATTCAAATTTCGCGACTTGCAACAAAGGAGGCGTTTTGGGTATTTACAGGCGATGACTTCGATTTGAAAGTGAGCGACCCGGAAAATCCAAGTTATTTGATTATCGCGAACAACCCCAAAACACAATCTATGAACAGTGCGCTGAATGCACTGGTCATAAACCGATTGACACGACTTGTAAACACAAGAGGAAATTTACCAACCTCTATTGTTGTTGATGAATCCCCAACGTTGTATATTCATCAAATAGCCAACTTGCTTTCAACAGCGCGAAGTAACAGGGTATCCGTACTTTTGGGTTTACAGGAAATTCCGCAGTTGGAAGAACAGTATGGTAAATCAAGTTCAAACACCATTACTTCGGTTATCGGAAACGTAGTTTCGGCACAAGCACGATGTAAGCAAACCTTAGCGTGGTTGCAAACACTTTTCGGAAAGGTAAAACAGAGAAAAGAGGGGATAACGGTGCGAAAAGACGAAGTAACCGTTAATCTGAACGAGCATATGGACTTCTTGATTCCGGAGGCAAAAATCGCAAGTTTGACCGCCGGAAGTTTGGTCGGGCAGATTGCGTTGGATTTCGGATATGATGATTCTTGCGCAAAAGACAACAAAACTTCGTTCCACTGCAAAACAAAATTAGATTTGGAGGCAATAAAAAAAGAGGAAGAAAATTATGTAGAGTTGCCAAAATATTATACCTTTGGCACAAAAAAACAAAAAGAAGATTTTTTGCAGGCTAACTTGGTCAGAGTTTACGAAAATGTAGATAAAGTTGTGAACTATTACCAATAGTTGATGTTACTATCAGTATGAAAACGAGAAGAACAAAAAAAGGAGAAGAAGAAGTTGAATTTCTCACAGAAATGGGGGAACGACTAAGAAAAATGCGAAAGGCATTGGGCGAAACACAGAAAGTGTTGGCGCAAAAGACAAGGGTTTCGCCAATCTCTATCAACCGATTGGAATTGGGGACAGGGGGTACGGCGTATGTGTTGGCAAAGGTGCTAAACTATTACAGTCAGTTTTTTGTGATTGACTATCTGTTTGCGGAAAACTTCGCCTTAGTAGAAATGACAGGAGAAAGCAGGGAGGGAGTAAAATCAGAGATTAACTCTGTTATTATAAAGATGATGAGTAATATTGTGGATAATCAAAAAAAGGGATTTTTAGAGATGGGGGAGAAGTTGGAGGAAGATATGAATCGAATAAAAGAGTTTCTTGAATAGACACCTCATTTAGTCAGGCAGCGCACTCCATCACGCCGGAACAGGAAAAAAATAGATACCTATTTTAGTCCGGGCGCGTGCCGCTCGATGCAAAAATAGACACCTAAACAGGATTTGAAATATATTCAGTAATTGGAAAAAAACAATGGAGAGGTTTTGGAGCAAAGCGACAATCGGTTTAAGATAAAATTTAATGATTAGTTTTTTTAACTATTAAATATACGACAAACTGATATAAAATGTCTAATTTCGCACATTCTCTTTTTCGCATACACTTATTTGGTGTTTATACCAAGTTTTATAATGGGCAAACTGACAAAAAACCTATTTTGCGTGGGCGTATGCAATTAAGAAAGTTGGAGCACAATGGAAATAAGTTTATTTCTGTGTATATAAAAATGTTTTATTTATTTTATAATAATGTGGTATGGAAATAATTGTAGCATCAATAGTGTCTATTCTTGTAGGGATAGTGAGTATAGTATATTTTACTGTCAAAGATAGAAAAGACAAGAAAAATTCAAGACTGATAAACACACCCTGATTTTGTCAGTAACATTTTGATTTTCACTAAAATTCTTACAAAAAAAGGAAAGAATTATGGCTAAAAAGCGTGAAACTTTGGCTCGAATATTCATTGCGTATAGCATTGTGCTATTTACTGCGACCGTTTCGATGGTTTTTGTGCCCCAAATAGAAAATGGGATTAGATGGTGGATTGTTGGGGCTGGATTGATAGGGGCGGTAGTTTTAGGAATAGCAGCAGTGGTAGCAACGCCACTTAAAGATAAATGAGCAAGTTATGGGCTGACCCAAAGGTTAGTCCTTTTTAATGCCTCAAAAGTGCTAACGCACCGAAACTATCAACCCCACTCACTCAAAAGAAAATACAGGGGGGTGCCACATTGAGGGCGATTTTCTTCTCGTTTGGATTGATGGAACTCGTGTGTTAGACACAAACTTCTGAAAAACAAATGCAAATGTTGAGCGAATTTATCAAACAAAAAGGACACACACTATCCACACGATTACAGAGAGCATTAAACAGTTACATTGATGTTTTCGGGGACGTGTCGATTGATGCAGTAGATAAAAGCAATTTTTTCAAGTTTCGAGAGGTGGGAAAAAAAACGTGGAGTGATTTTGATGATGCAAGACGAGATTTTTTGGAAGAAGACATCTAAGTATCAGAATAAGAGCAAAATAAATGTCTGCTTTATCCGCTCGATGCACGTGCCCGGATTAAAATAAATACCTATTTTTCTATTATAACTACCACATTGTTGAGTGGTTTTTCCAACTTTCATATAATTTCCCTATCGTAAGTTTGATTTTTCCAAAAAAAGCAGTACCTTTGTCTCAACATTTTGGCACAGATTTATGACAAATGTGTGCCAAAATAAAATGACAAACTATGACAAAATCAACTCACAGTCAAATAGAAAACGAGATAAAAAAGAAAGGACGTGGAAAAATAATTTTTTCAAACGATTTCTCATCTTTTGGAACAAGCGTTGCCATTCGCCACGCTTTGTCGCGTTTGTGCAAAGACGAGTTAATTTTGCGCCTTGCTGACGGAATTTATCTGTACCCCAAAATAGACAATGAACTTGGATTAGGGGTGTTATATCCGTCCATAGACACCATTGCAAAAGCCATTGCCAAAAAAGACAAAGCGAGAATTGCACCCACAGGAATTTATGCGCTCAACCGATTAGGATTTTCTACACAAGTTCCTGCAAATGTGGTGTATCTAACTGACGGTGCGCCACGTAAGATAAAAATCGGGAATAAAAGAGGGATTTCATTTAAACGAACTGTTGCTAAAAACCTCGCTTTTAAAAGCGACTTGGCAATGCTAATTGTTTTTGCACTAAAAGAAATCACAAAAGAAAAGGTAACACAAGAACATTTGGATAGACTAAAATATATATTGCAACAAGCCCCAAAAGAAGAAATTTTACAAGATGCGGGGTTAATGCCTATGTGGATTAAGGATTTAATAATCAAACTATATGAGTAATTTTTTCAACCTTACGGACAAAGAACAAAAACTTGTTATAGAGCAAACAAATGCAAAATTAGGAGGTGTGTACCCGCAAATCATTGAAAAAGACTTGTGGGTAACAACCTTTTTGCAATTGGTTTTTGCACTGCCATTTGCCGATAAATTAGTTTTCAAGGGTGGTACTTCTTTGGGTAAAATTCACAACCTTATTGAGCGATTTTCGGAAGATATTGATTTAGCGGTTGATAGAAAACTATTTGACCTGCCGGACGATTTAACCAAAAAACAAATCAAGAAACTGCGCAAGGAGGGTTCTATTTTTGTAAAAGACACTTTTTGTATGAGCCTTCAAAAAGAGGTTGAAAAGTACAATTTGCAAGAGTTTTGCCAAATAGAACCGGAGCCGGACGGAGTGGGCGACAATACCTATCCCGAACCTCGAAAAATTTTTATTCGTTATCACTCCTTGTTTGACACATTGCCTTATGTGAAAGCCGAAATTGTGTTGGAAGTGAGTGTGCGCTCGTTGATTGAGCCAACCACAAAAAGTAAAGTGAATAGTTTGATTGCCGAAAATTTACCGACTATTGAAACCACACTTGTTGATTCAATGATTACCACTACTGTTCCCGAAAAAACGTTTATTGAAAAAGCATTTTTATTGCACGAGATTTTTACGGCTAATAAACAAGTAGATGCAGATAGGAGAAGTCGTCATTTATACGATTTGTGGAAAATGATGGGAGAAGATTTTGCAAAAAAAGCAATTCACGATGATACCCTTTGGGATTCAATACACCAACACAGAAAGAGTTTTACAAGTGTTAGCGGTGTTGATTACTCACAAGATATTCGTTCAAGTATCTGCCTTGTTCCGCCTAAGCAGGTTATTGATGATTGGCAAGGAGATTTTGAAAAAATGAAAAACGAAATGATTTATGATAAAGAACTGACTTTTGATGAGTTAATAAGCAAAATAAAGGAACTCGAAGAAATGATAAGGTTGCGTTAAGAATGGAGAGCAGCATAGTTCTCTATTAAAAATCCAAAAAATAATTCACGGAAAACAGAATGTTTTTGTGAAATTATTTCTACCTTTGGGCGTTGATTTTT
>JGI20163J15578_10001334_pt1 | contig 10216 bp, 8 predicted proteins | sample TergutCu122P1_FD_15578 | JGI IMG/M metagenome (IMG submission 15578)
TTATGAAATTAGGAATGCTTCTGCATGTCTTTGCCGATACTCATGCCCATCAAATGTTTACCGGCTTTGACTCTTGGGCCAACAAAGTCTTAATAACCGAAGTTAAAAACAATATTACAAACAAAACTATAACCGGCACCCTTTCGGGGATTAGAGAAATTTATACAGACACTTATAAAAATATTCCAGCCATTGGGCATGCTGCTGCCGGGCACCTTCCTGATTTAACAAATATCAGCTTTACAGCAGCATATAAGTTAAACAGCGGCGATAATTACAGCGGCAGCTACTCGCGGGACAATACCGAAGCGTTTATTAAAACCGCGCAGTATATTTATAGTTATTTTAAAAAATGCCGCGGTAATTTACCGATTTCAGATAATGATTACAGCCAAGATGAGCTAAACACCAAATTGCGCCATTGCTTCTTAACAGAAATCCCAAAAAAAGATATTGTAAACAACCTTTCTAAGCATTGGAACAGGTATTTTCCAGATATTAAATACCATTATGACAGTAAGGAGATAAAAAATCAATTTCATCTTGCCGCCACTGAAAAGGGGTCGCATACAAATGCTTTCACAGCCTATACAGAGGAATTTTATGAGTACAATATCATGGCTAACAAACTGCTGATAGCCTTGTACGGCCCACAGCCAAGGAGGAAAGAAAAAAATCTTCTCCGAAGCTAAATTATGTGATATTACTAACCATATTCGGTGACTATAGGCGCTCATACAATTCCTTGACGTATATGAAAAAAGGAGCAGCCTTGCTTTTTTTACTCGGCAAGGCGCTCCTCTGTTCGTTTTATAAATATATCCTTATCATATTACCCACTGATATTCACCATTTGCCTTTATACCATAGAAATCAGCAAAGGAAAGATTATAAACCGGCTTATCTATTTTGGAGACAACTACATGATTTTTAATCATATATTGCCAAAAGCCGCTATGGGCAATATCTCCCTGCAAAAGTACACCGACTATAATATTATCGCATAAAATGATTTTTACATATCTGTTTTTGTCATTTCTCACTATTAATACATCAGATTCATCCGGTTTAATTTTTCCAAGGGAAAGGGATGGGATTCCAAAATAGTTTATGGTGTTTTTCATTGCAAATACATCATCATAAACCGTTGGTATGCCGCACATATTTTTCGCAGCAACTTCTCCCTGCTTTACAGCGTTCGGCCAAATTCCGGATAGGCCGGTTACATCTCCCGCGGCATAAATTCCCTCTTTATTTGCAGCAAGGTATTGGTTTACCGTAATCCCTTTATCATCATAAGTAATTCCGCTGTTTAGCAAAAAGCCGACTGCCGGGCGGGAACCTATTGTAACAATTACTAAATCACAAGGCAACTTTTCTCCGGAATCTAAAGTAAGGGAGCGGATATCGCCCGAATCCCCGGCTTCAGCTTCACTTACTCTTTGCCCCAGACGGAAAGTGCAGCCTGCTTCCTCAAATTTGTTTTTATAAATGCCTGATGCATATGCGTCTAAATTAAGGGCAAGTATAGAATCGGATATATCAACGACAACCGGCTTTTTACCCATATTAATAAAGGCATATGCCACATCCAGTCCTGCCAGCCCCGCGCCTATAATAACTATGTTTTCAGCATCTTCAGCCCTCTCCCGTATGGCCTTTGCATCGGACAAATGACGCAGCCCCAATACATTTTCAGGGCTTTGGGATTGGATAAGCGGCAGTTCAATACTGTCCGCGCCTGTGGCAATTAACAATTTATCAAAGGATTCGCAACCATCGGAAAAATGTACCAGCCTTTTATCCGTATCTATTTCGGTAACGGTTTTACCGTTTAACCGACGGATATTATTTTTTATGAAAAAGTCATCACTAATAAACGAAATCCTTTTCTCATCCCTCTCTCCGCTTATATAATTTTGCAGCATACATCTTGAATAAACGGAATCGTCAGATGAAATTATTATAATTTCATCTGTGCTGTTAAGCTCGCGTATTGTTTTTGCAGCAGATATTCCGGCGGCACCCGCTCCTATAATCACATACTTCATGGGCTACACCTCCTTTACATAAATTGCTTCGCTGCGGCACACTTTAACACAGCTGGGATCTTCACCGTTTTCTGCACAAAAATCACACCGTATAACCTCTGTTTTTGTGGCCTTGTCCGGTTTTATTACACCGTAAGGGCAGCTCATAACACACATAAAGCAGGAGGCGCATTTTTCTTTATCATATCTGATAAGTCCTGTATCCAAATCTTTTACAATAGCGCCGCTCATACATGCGCTTACACATTCCGGATAATCACAATGCCTGCAAAACAACGGCCTGTATTTATTTTGCGCGTTTGCTAAAATTAAGTTACGGGATTCGTTGGCAGGGTCGGTAAGATTCAGGTCGTAAAAGCTTCCCGAACCATTTTTTCTGTGAGATTGCATACAGGCTATGGAGCAGTTTTTACAGCCCTTACAATTATCGGCGTTAATCATAATGCGCTTCATAAACACACCCCCTGTTAAACTGTCAAATTTAAAGCTTTTCGCTTTTCAGTAATAATTTCATCAAGTAAATTTGCAGACTGGGCCGCATCCGCATTAATTAACACATGGCCCCCTGTTAATGCTTTCATATCCTCGCACAGTACTTTAACCGCAATATCACTGCCTGTTAAAAATGGCGGCAAGCCGAGATGAAGCGGCAAGCCAAGGGCAAGTGCAAATGCTCCGTCTGCTAAAGCTTGTTCTTCCAGCCATTGAGGTGCAGACGCTACCAGGGGAAGCTGAGGAATATCAATATTAAGCGCTTCCGCTATTTCCATAGCAACAATTTCTAAACGCCCGATGGCAAGGCACGGCCCAAAATTAAGCACAGGAGGTATACCCAGCTGACGGCACACGGCTTTCAGTTTCGGCCCGGCCAATTCTGCCGCATCCGGCATCATCAACCCGCAATTTTCAATTCCGCCTGAGGAGCAGCCTGCCGTAAGTACAAGAATATCCTTTGCAATTAACTCCTTGGTAAGTTCCACAGTAAGAACATCATGGCCTCCTGCACTGAGGTTGGAACAACCAACTACTGCGGCCAGGCCCTTAATCTGTCCGGAGGCTATAAGTTCAATCAATGGCTGCCATGTGTTTCCGAGGAAAGCTTTAAGGGAAATCTCACTTACTCCTGTAAGGGTCTGGTCGTTTCCATGATCGGGAAGTAAATTCATGGTTATTTTGCTGCGGCGTGCTTTGTAAGAAGCTATAACTTCATTTATTATTTCATCGGAAATGCGCTCGCGCTCATTAAAAACAAATTGCTTTAAATCGGCGTTTGCTTTTTTTGCTATGCTGTCAAGGCATATTTGCTTTATCATAAGCTCATCGCAAACAGTTTCGATACCGGGCAGCGTACAGTTAAATTCGGATAAAACCGCGTCGATACCGCCTGTTGCCAAAACAGCTTCGCTGATATAATTATTGCCGGCATGGCCGTCAAAAACATCAGTATAATGGGCGCCCCTAAGCTGCAAATCCTGACCGACACAGGTGCAGCCCACAAGCTTAAAGCCTTTTGCGCCTGCGGCCTGCGCGCGCGCTACTACTTCGGGATGGGTCAGCCTCTCCTGCAAATGGGCAAATACCGAATGCTGATGGCCGGTAATCATTATATTAATATAATCTGTATCAATTACACGCAGCCCAACAGGAGCCATACGGATTTCCGGCTCGCCCAGAAGAATATCGTTAATAAAATTTGTAAGCTGCAAGCCGTACAATCCTGTTGAAATGCCCAAGCGCAGGCAGTGCAACAGCATATCCACAGGGTCTGAATTTAAGTTTGTAGAGCTTTTTACAACTCCGTTAAACACTTCTGATTTTGCGCCGCCCGGCAAAATACCCAATTCTTCCCAACATTTGTAGCGTGGTGCGTAAGCCATTTTTTTAGTCAGCTCCATAGGCTCATAAACAGGCTTATAAATGTCGTTGAGAATTGCATCTGCCACTTTAATTGCCTTGTCATATTTATCTGTGCCTTCTATATCTAAAAGAGTACAGAGCCTATCAAGGGTGGCGAGCCCTTTTAGTTCGCCTTTTGCAAGGGCAGTGCTTTTCAAGTTTCCGGCCGTACTCTCAACAATATGTATATAGCAGCCGGAGCCTGCGGAAACTGCTCTTAAAAAATTACGGGTAACTATCTGGTCGGCATTTGCACCGCAGATGCCACGCGGGGAATTTGGAGTTATTCGGCAGGGGCCGTTTGCACACAGGCGGCAGCAAACACCCTGAAGCCCGAAAGCGCATCTGATTTCTTGAGAACTTACTCTGTGGAATGAGGTTTCCACAGGCAAGTCTGCAACAAAACACTCCATCTTTTTGTCTGCGCTGGCGCAGCTTGAACAACTAAACCTCTGATTCATTTGCAACACTCCTTGATAAATTATTTGTGTGAAGCAGTTCTTCCATACTTTTAACTTTCATTTCGCTTATAAGTAAACTTTGAAGGCGGGCAAGCTCATAGTGGATTGTGCAGGGTGTATCCGTATTTTTAAGGGGGCATTGATTATCGTCTCGCAAGCATTCGAATAAAAACAATCTGTCATCCACAGCAACAACCACATCATATATGGTAAAAGAGCTTAAGGGCTTAATAAGAAAGTAGCCGCCGTCAGGGCCGCGCTTGTTTTGAACCAACTTTGCCTTATGCAATTTTTTAAGTATCTTGTAGGCGTATTTATATGGAATGTATTCCTTTTCACATATAGACAGTACTGTCTTTATTTCTTTGTCCTGCAAGGCACGTATTATTCGCAGGCCATAGTCGCATTCTTTTGTAAGAAGCATATTATGTTTTCCTTTCGGTGGCTATAAGTGGCATTTTTGTTATATTACTATACTTGATTAAATTTGTCAAGTATAGTAATGCAGCTTTTCTTTATATGAAATAAAATACTTTATTACCAAGGTATTTAAATTAAGAAACTCTCAAACAGTCAATTCAAAAATTAAATGGCCGCGAATACGGTTTAACTTTCGCGGCCATTTGATTAAGCTGAATAAGGAATCTACTCAGTCCATTCCATCATATTCAAATTAAGAAAACCTGTTGCGGTGATTTCAGGCACAATAAGATTTGCATTGAAAGCGCTGACGATTGTACCCATATATATAGGTATTTGGCCGGTAAATTCATTGGCCATAATAACAGCCTCATTAAGGATGGCCTCTCTTGCGTCCGGGTCAACCGTTATGACTGCCCGGTCAATAAGAGCTGAAATTTCTTGGTTGCGGATGCGGCTTCTGTTAGTTTGGTCAATAAAATCATTATGAAATAAACCCCTCATAAAGCCAAGTAAACTGGCCGACGTAAAGCCCGCAAACGCCGCTTCGTAATCGCCTGTTGTTGTCATGCTGAGAGTAGTGGCAAGGTCGCGCCTGGTAATAGTAACAGGTATGCCGATATCTTCAAGATAAACCGCAATAACCTCAGCCATAATATTTCGCTCTTCATTACTTACAATAATATTAAAGGCCAGAGAAGCCGGGTCAATATTATGCTCGGCAAGCAAAGCCCTTGCACCGTCAGGGTCAAAGCTGTATGTTCCTTCATCGGTTACGCCGGAAAATACAGCAGGTGCCTGTGACCGGGTTGGAATAGCCCATTCACCAAATGCGGCCAATACTACTGTTTCTTTATTAATTGCCATACCGATGGCGCGCCTTGCATGAATACTGTTAAACTGAGGGCGGTCATTATTAAGCAATAAATGCTGATGTATTAAGGAAGGTATTGCAATTACCGATATATTGGGGTTATTATCAAGCCTTTCAACATCGCCGGCGGCAACTTCTATAATATAATCCACTTCTCCTGCTTCAAGAGCTATTGTTCTTGAAGAGCCTTCGGGTATGATTAACCAAGTTACATGCTCAACACGCGCTGCCCGCTCAGTATCAAAATAATTTTCAAAGGCTTCAAAATGTAAGTAATTACCGGCTCTCCACTCTCTAAACTCAAAGGGGCCGCTGCCTATGGGCGCTGCATTAAAATCATGCCCTGCTTCCAGCAAACTTCTTGGGGCTATCATATTTGACTGGTGAGCCAAGTCAAAAAACAGCATGGCATTGGGCCCGCCCGTATCAACAGATATTGTATATCTGTCTGCTACATAAAAGTCCACAATGCTTTCATGAGCCGCAGAAAAGGCAAACTGCCTGACAAAACGCCAAGATGCCTCAATATCATAGGCTGTTAATTCCTCGCCGTTATGGAATAAAATGCCNTCATGCACCGTAAACTCAAATACGGTATCGCTTAGNGCCCGCCAATGGGATACCAAATCAGGAACCGGCGCAAGAGTATAATAATCTATCCTGAAAAGTGCATTATGCGTCATTAAATTTTTGTGAGTGCTGACTACGGCGCCATGCATAGCAGGTGCAATTGTAGCAGGCTCATTTTGAGAAGCCACTCTTATACCGCGCCCGGTAAGCCCTTCGGGGCCTCTTGGGTTTCCGTCTGCAGGCGGCTGCGGAGCAGCGGCTCCGCAAGCGCTGAGAAAGGCCATTAACAAAATGCCTGATAATATTGCCCTTAAAAGCTTTTTCATTTAAAATCACTCCTGTCTTAACTCGACTTTATTCATTATCCGGAAGCTCGCCTATAACGATTCTCGTAGGAGTATTTATAATTCCTTGTCTTGTCCGGCCGATACCCAGCTGACTATTTCTATTATTACCCCAAGCCCACAAACTGCCGTCGTTTCTCAGCATCATCATATGACCGACATGACGCGCGCTATCTATAGCTCCGACTGAAAGGGAAACTACATTATCCATTACCATTCTTGGCTCTAATTCTCCCACTGGGCTGCCCCATACCCATGAATTTCCGTCATTTGTTATTAGCGCTGTGTGAATCGCACCGGCTGAAACATAAGCTGCACCGTCCATTATTTTAACAGGCTCCGGCCTGGCCATACGAGTCCCGTCGCCAATCTGACCTGACATATTAAAACCCCAAGCCCATAAGCTGCCGTCTTCTAAGATTGCTGCACTGTGATAATTCCCGGCTGATGCTGAGGCGGCATTTTCCATTATTTGTATGGGAGTAAGGCGGTTTTCTGTCATACCGTCTCCAAGCTGATTCCTATTATTTCTGCCCCAGGCCCACAGGCTGCCGTCAGAGCGTATTGCCAGCGTATGATAGGCACCGGCTGATACTAAGGCCACATCCTCCATGATTTTTACGGGGCTGAGACGCTCTGTAAGGGTACCGTCTCCAAGCTGTCCGTATTCGTTTGCACCCCAAGCCCACAGGCTACTGTCTGCTCTTATAGCCATTGTATGGCTGCCCCCGGCTGAAATATAAATTACATCTTCCATTATTCTTACAGGGCTGTACCTCCGGGTGACAGTGCCGTCTCCAAGCCGACCGCTGTTATTTTCGCCCCATGCCCACAATATATTATCATTTGTAACAGCCAATGTGTGAAGAGGCCCTGCCGAAACTGCTGTCACATTTTCCATTATTCTTTGGTGTGCATAACGCTCCTGTGTCGTACCGTCTCCAAGCTGGCCGCTGTCATTTCCGCCCCAAGCCCATAATATGCCGTCAGGCTCTATTCTGAAGCTTGATGTAAGCCCGACAGCAATTGTACCTGTTGTAACTTCTACAGGCCCTTGCTGCATAGCACCGCAGGCAGTAAGAACAAAAATCAAAACCATAATAAAAGCCGCAAATTTGGCAATTACAGAAGTTTTTTTAATTTTCATAATTGCATTTATGCGCTTTTCAATTCCACTTTTGGCAAAATTACTAAATACAGGAAAAAAGACATTTTTGCTTTCTTCCAATTTTATGAGTGCCAAAGCGTAAGAAGGTTTTGCCTTTTCCCCAAAGGCTTTTACCGTAGCCTCATCACAAGCCAGCTCAATATCACGGTTTGCCAAAATATACATAGTCCACACTAAAGGGTTAAACCAATGAATACATAAAGCTATTACAAGCAGCCACTTTATAAGAACATCAAAACGTCTGATATGTATAAGCTCATGGGTGAGAACATATTGCAAGTTAATTTCATCCTGCCAATCTGTCGTTTTGGGTAATAATATCACCGGCTTTAATACCCCATAGGTTAAGGGTGCTTTTATTATGTCTGACTGCCTTATTTGTATAGATCTGATAAGCTTCTGCTCCTTCAGCCATTCGCATATCTTATCACAATTAACAGGTAAGGATGCCTTGTATTCCTTACGGTAACGAAGATGTGCCCCAAGGAAAAAAAGCACTGAGGCAGCCGCACTGCCAAGCCATATAGCCGTTATGGTAACAAATAAATGACGATTTTCAGAAGTACCTCTTACCAAAGCTACTGCGCTCAGATTCCCAAGCACCCCGTCTGCTGCTATTATATTAGAATCACAAGCGCCTGTACGGAATATCCGGGGCTTAAAATGCATACCATGCTCATATGTAGTAAATACTCTCATTGCTTCATCGGCAAATGTATTTACACTAAAGACTGCCGCGCCGGCAGAATATGAGTAAGGAATGGAAACGGGAACAGATAAAGGTATCAAAAGGCGCAGGAGCAGCACAATCCAAATAATCACAAATGTTAATCTCGGCAGCTTATTACCGGCAAAAGCACGAATTATAACTACTGCCAAAATTAAAATTGCCGCAGAAACACTCATTTGAAAAACACTCATATGTACCACAGCTTCCACCTCATTCCAATTCCCGGATAATTTGCTTTAAGCGCTCAATTTCTTCCTTAGATAAAAAATTACCGTCTAACATTGAGGCTACAAGCTGGTCAGCCGCACCGTTATACATTTTGTTAATAAGCTCGGCTGTTTCATATTCGCGGGCATTTTCCACCGTTACAAGGGGATGACAGATAAAATTTGGCTCCCTTCGCTCTATTGCCCCTTTATCAATACATCTTTTTATCATTGTATAGGTTGTGGTTTTGCTCCAGCCTATTTGTTTGTTTAAAATTTCGGCAACAGACTTTGCCTTTAAGTCCCCTTCTTTCCACAAAACCTCCATAACTTTAAGTTCTGCATCAAACAACTTCATGACTATTCCTCCTCTGATTCCATTCTAACACGTTAGAGCAGCATGATTTATTCTAACCCATTAGAATGGAATTGTCAACAGAAATTTTCATCAAGGCATATTTTTTCAAGAAGAGTCTCGCCTGTACTTGAAAATCTCAGCAGAATGATATAAAATATAAATTATATTGAATAAATATAAACATAAGCTTCATTTCAAAAAACCTATTAAGGGGGATTTTATTATGGCGCCGATTATTGGCCTGTCCGGTTGTTATCACATATTTCCATCACCACTTTTCCACTCTACAGAGATATATTGCATCAACAAATCATATTTGGAAGCCATTAAGAAAAATGGCGGATTGCCTCTTCCTATCCCTATTCTGGAAGACCCTGAGCATTTAAGCGCTTATATTGAAATGTGTGATGCTCTTTTAATTCCCGGCGGCGCAGATGTTGATCCGATGTATTTTGATGAAGACCCTCATCAAAAATTAGGCACCGTGCAGCCTGATATGGATAAATTTGAGATATCCTTATTAAACTTGGCTTTTGAGAAAAAAATGCCCGTGCTTGGCATATGCCGCGGTGAGCAAATTATAAATGTGGCCAAGGGCGGCTCTCTTTATCAAGATATTCCGGCAACTTATGAAAAAGATTCCATACTACATCAGCAAACTTACAGGACTAATATTGCCTTGCATAGAGTTAAAGTAGAAAAGGATTCTTTGCTTTTTGAAATTTTCGGCAATGAAAATATCCGTACAAACACAATGCATCATCAGGCAGTTAAAAAACTGGGTAAAGACTTAGTGGTAACTGCCTATGCCCCTGACGGTATTATAGAGGCAATTGAGAGTACGGACAGAAAAATTATAGGTGTACAATGGCACCCTGAGCTTCTGATACATACTCAAAGTGAAATGAATAATCTCTTTAAATATTTCATCCAGACAATGGCAGTGGAGTATAAGAATTGTAAGTAGAGGTTATAAAGCAAAATGATTTTATTTTGTGCGTTTGCTTGTTTTGTGCAGGCGGCGTATTGATTTTATGCTTTGTGCGAACATAGTATCTTTCGAAAAGGAGGCAAAAGTGTGATAAAAAGAGTTTGGAGCCTGATAGTTATTTTGTGTATTTTAATGGCTCTCGCCGCG
>JGI20163J15578_10001337_pt1 | contig 10204 bp, 8 predicted proteins | sample TergutCu122P1_FD_15578 | JGI IMG/M metagenome (IMG submission 15578)
TCATCGTCGTCATCGTCGTTTTCTGATTCTAGAGTATCGTCATCATATTCATCTTCATCATCGTATTCTTCACTATCATAGTCATCTTCATCGTCATCACCATAATCATCTTGAGTCGGTTCTTCATAATCATCCGGCGGAACCTCTTCTGGTCTTACGACTATTTCATTTATTTCCAGTGGGTCGTCATCTAACTCAGGAGTGATGTCGTTGTTGCGACATCCCGATAAACTCAAACCAATTAAAAATAGCACCATAATCACGGTAATAATCTTTCTCATACGCTTTCTCCTCCACACCTTCAAAGTGAACTTTTTTTCATGATTTCTAAACAAACTTTTCTTTTAAAGCAATTATATAAATAAATATGAAGATTGTCAAACACTTGTGATGAAAAATATGTTTAGATTCATCACTTCAATTTCGGCATTTCCGGATAATACAGACGACAATGCCGGCAATACATAATCCAACTATCGCGATATGAGAAGAGCCAAAGACTAGTAAGGCTCCTCGCGCACCTCTTACGATCTCAGTAAGATAAGGTATTCTTCCGGCGAAAAGGAAGGAGATATAGGAACAAGCTAAAGTAATGATGAAGGAAAAGAGTCCTCGTCCACTATCATACTTATACTTTCCATAGCGATCCCAGCCGGTTGCTCGGGTAATAGACCACAGAAGAGAGAGAAGTAAATAAAATAATAAAAATCCAACCACCGCAAAATACCCAAGCAAAACATAGGTAATGTCACCGGTACGCAAAGATAAAACAACATCACCATACAGTCTACTCCCACGCCAAAAGAAACCTGCAAGAATAGTCCCAATTCCCAAAAAGAGAATTGGTGTAGCAAGGGCAAGCAAGAAAGTAATGATTTTGGAGAAAGTATCTAAACCACCTTGGATTGGTTCGGCTAATCTTTGTGGGGATTGCCTTGCCCTCTCGTTTAAAGATGCTTCCTCGTAAGAATAATCGCTTTGATAATCTCCCTCGCTATAAACAGGACGTTGTCGTTTGCTGCCGGTGTTGTTTCTTGGTTTCATCTGAGTTCTCCTCGTATTTGATACTACTGCCTCTCCATTTTACCGTGATTTCGTCAGATATTCAAGTTATTCTGGTAAAAAACAAGAAATGTGGTATACTATTAGCTACAGTTCACGCGGGGCGGACCGGCTCACAGTCTGACGTATCTCATTCCAGTGACTTTGAGCCCATGGAACAGAGACTCTCATTGTATTAAGCATATGCTGAATACAATGCGCTTTTAAAGAGGCTCTGTGGAATGCTTGGGCGATGGAGCAAGAATGAGATACGTCAGACTGTGAGCCGGTCCGCCTCGCGTGAACTGTAGATAATATTATGAGTGCTAAACATGTGTTTTTTACATGTTTATGTACGATATAGCGTCGTCGCTGCAAACGAGTTTTTTCGAGTTTCACGAGACGACTTGTTAGATTAAATACAAATCAAGGGAGAAATGGAAATGACAAAACCAACACTAATTATCATGGCTGCGGGAATGGGCAGCCGTTTTGGTGGATTGAAACAAATCGAAACAATCGACGAGGCAGGACATATTATAATGGACTTTTCGATTTATGATGCGAAAAGAGCCGGGTTTGAAAAGGTAGTTTTTATTATAAAAGAGGAGCATAATCAATTATTCCGGGAAGCGATTGGTAATCGTATTGAAAGATTCATGGAAGTATCTTATGTTTACCAAGGGTTAGGACACATACCAGCTGGTCTAACTGTGCCGGAGGGGCGCACTAAACCTTATGGAACCGGTCATGCGGTGTTGTGCTGTAAAGATGTGGTGAAAGAACCCTTTGCAGTGATAAATGCCGATGATTTTTATGGTTTTCAAGCATTCTCAAAGTTATATAAATTTTTATCTAACAATAGGGACGACGTAAAATATCGTTACTGTATGGTTGGGTATAAATTGGAAAATACCCTATCCAAGAGTGGTTTTGTCTCTCGTGGCATCTGTGAAATGGATGAAGAAAACTATCTTACCGGAATCGTCGAGCGCGTGCGCGTCGAAAGACAAGAAGGAGCAGTTGCGTTTACGGAGGACGATGGTGCCTCTTGGACGACCATTCCGGAAGGGTCGATTGTGTCTATGAATATGTTTGGGTGCACTCAAAGTATGTTTCGAGAGCTTGAAACTCGCTTTTACACTTTCTTGACCCAGGGGATTAAAGCAGACCCGCTTAAGAAAGAGCTATTTCTTCCGACCGTAGTGAATGAGCTGATTGCCGAGGAGAAAGCTACGGTAGAAGTGCTAACTTCTACTGATAGTTGGTATGGCATAACATATCAAGAAGATAAAAAAGAAGTGGAAGTAGCGATTCGAAAAATGAAAGATGAAGGTATCTACCCGAAAATATTGTGGGAGTAAAAGGTGCTATAGCTAAAAGTTGTATTCGGAAAAATAAAGGGGTTGACAGGGGAACGTTAACTTGTTAAGATAAAACAGAGCGCACTCTGTTTTGTCGAATGATGAGATATGGAGGTTTCAATGAGGCAACAAGTATATTCTTTATTAGTTGATAATAATCCCGGTGTTTTGAGCCGAATAGCAGGTTTATTCAGCCGACGAGGGTACAGCATTGACAGTATTACGGCAGGAACAACGATGGATTCTCGCTATACTCGCATTGTTGTAACGGCAACCGGTGAGGAACGTATTTTNTCACAGATTGAAAAGCAGGTTCGCAAACTTGAAGATGTAGTAAAGATTACACTATTAGCAGAAAATGAATCGGTTTTCCGAGAGCTTATTATGGTGAAAATTCGAGCCAATGCAACTCAGCGAGTGGAACTGATTTCCATTGCTGAAGTTTTTCGCGCTAAGATAGTGGATGTAGAAGTGGAATCCATGATGATTGAGTTAACAGGAAGTCAATCAAAGCTAGAAGGTTTCCTAAATTTACTGACCGGATATGAGATTCTGGAGGTGGCGAGAACCGGTTTGACCGGATTGAGCCGTGGAATTAAGGATGTAATGTTGGACGAGTTAGACGATTAAATTTACGGAGGGTTAAAAATGTCAGCAAAAATTTATTATCAAGAGGACTGCAACTTATCATTACTGAAAGATAAAACCATTGCCATTATCGGGTATGGGAGCCAAGGACACGCCCATGCATTGAATTTGAAAGAATCCGGATGCCATGTAATCATTGGCCTCTATCATGGTAGTAAATCCTGGGAAAAAGCAGTATCTCAAGGATTTGAAGTGTTTACCGCGGCGGAAGCGGCACAAAAAGCCGACATCATTATGATTCTAATCAATGATGAGCTCCAAGCGGCAATGTATAAGAGGGACATTGAAGCAAACTTAGAAGCCGGGAACATGCTGATGTTTGCTCATGGTTTTTGCGTACACTACGGACAGATTGTTCCCCCATCTTATGTGGATGTGGTAATGATTGCTCCTAAGGGACCGGGACATACTGTTAGAAGCGAATTTCTAGAAGGAAAAGGTGTTCCTTGTTTGGTTGCGATTGAGCAAGATGCATCAGGAGAAGCTTTAGAGAAAGCTTTGGCTTATGCCGCGGGAATAGGTGGAGCAAGAGCCGGTGTGTTGGAAACTACCTTTAGAACCGAAACTGAAACTGATTTGTTTGGGGAGCAGGCAGTATTGTGTGGTGGCGTAACTGCCTTGATGCAAGCCGGTTATGAAACTTTAATAGAAGCAGGATACGATGAACGAAATGCTTACTTCGAATGTATCCATGAGATGAAGTTGATTGTTGATTTGATCTATCAATCAGGTTTTGAGGGGATGCGCTATTCCGTATCCAATACCGCCGAATATGGTGATTATATCACCGGGCGAAAAATCATCACCGATGAAACCAAAAAAGCAATGAAGGAAATTCTAGCTGACATTCAAGATGGTACTTTCGCCAGAGACTTTCTCCTTGACATGTCACCCGCCAGTGGTCAGGCACGCTTTAAAGCTATGCGTAAACTAGGAACCGAACATCCGGCCGAAAAAGTAGGCGCCGAGATTCGCAAACTATACAGCTGGAGCGATGAAGATAAGTTAATAAATAACTAAGTAAAATAGCACCCGACAGGGTGCTATTTTGCGCTACTCCTTGAACATTAGGTTCAAGAAGGTTACTTAATATTTGCGCTACTCCTAGAACCTCAGTTCAAGGAGGTTCCTGATTTGCGCTCCCCACTTGAATAGAATATTCAAAAAGGTTCACTATTTCGTGAAGTGGACTTCATTTTGTGAAATTAGACTGAGTAAAGTGTATGATTTGAATTTTCCTTGAATGGAACAGAAGATTCAATCTTGTCACGTCATTCTGTCTATGCTACACTGAGGTTAATATTATCTCATAAGCGAGGGTTCCTATGAAAAAGATTAGCAGACTTATTCAATTGATTATCCTGTCATCAGTAGTCGTTACATCTTCATTAGCTCAACACATATTTGTCAATTCACAAACTCTTACCCCTAATGCGACAGCTGCAACAATGCCACGGCTTACCTATCGTTCTCATGTGCAAAATATTGGCTGGATGAATTTTGTACAACAAGGGCAACTCTCCGGTACTACCGGTAGGAGTTTGCGATTGGAGGCTTTTTCTCTTCAATTAGCAAATCTCCCTCCCGGTATCAATGCGCAAAATGCAATTGAGTATCGAGCCCATGTTCGTTCAATCGGTTGGCAGAATTTTGTTCGAAGCGGTCAAGTTGCCGGTACCACCGGAAGGAGTTTGCCGGTTGAAGCAATTCAGATTCGACTAAGAGGTGGATTAGAACGGCAATTTGACATTTTTTATCAAGTCCATCTAGCGAATATCGGTTGGCTTGGTTGGGCAAGAAATGGAAATACTGCCGGGGCGGTTAATGCCGGTGCAGAAGTCCAAGCCCTTCGGATTCAATTGGTTCCAAGAGGCGGTGCTGCTCCGGGCGTTACAACCAGACCTTCTATTTCTCGCCCTACTCTTACCTATCAAACCCATGTACAAAACATTGGGTGGCAATCTATGGTAGGGAATCGTCAGATTGCCGGCACTATCGGAAGAGGTCTACGCGTGGAAGCCTTTAGAGCAAGCCTAGCAAACACCTCCTTGTCCGGTCGCATAGAGTATAACGCTCACGTGCAGAATATTGGTTGGCAAGGATTTGTTTCAGGTAATAACATTGCCGGAACCGTAGGGCGAAGCTTGCGTATGGAAGCTATTCGAATCAGACTAACCGGCGAGCTGGCTCAACTGTTTGACATTTATTATCGTGTTTATGTCCAGCATCATGGCTGGCTTGACTGGGCAAAAAATGGCGCCAGCGCCGGCTCTGCCGGGATGAGCTTGCGGATTGAGGCAATTGAGTTAAATCTAGTGATTAGAGATGGCTTTAGAAATGCCAATACTACTCGGCCATTCCTTGATCGGGCAGCGCGGATTCGTAATCTGGACCCAAGAAGACCAATGGTTGCCCTGACATTCGATGACGGACCGGCCGCCGGTACTACTCGTATCCTTAATACCTTAGATCGGCACGGTGGGCGCGCTTCCTTTTTTGTCCTTGGCAGCCGAGCTTTGGCAAATCAAAACATCATCCGCGACATCCATAGAAGGGGGCATGAAGTCCTTGGGCATTCTTGGAATCACGCAAACCTCACGCGACTTTCGGTAGGCAATATACAAAATGATATAATTCGCACACACCAAACCATTGAATCGATGGTTGGGCCTACTCCGCGGATGTTTCGCGCACCATATGGAGCAGTCAACAATAATGTCCGTCAAGCGGCGCGCAATACCGGCTTTGCTCTGATAAATTGGAGTGTTGACCCGCAGGATTGGCGTTTTCGCAATGCAAATACAGTTCATCAAAATGTAATGAGAGCCGTTCATCCGGGTGCGATTGTCGTACTACACGATATTCATCCTACGACAGCTACGGCAATGGAGCGAGTTATCCCCGATTTGATTACTCGTGGTTATCAAATTGTTACGGTATCTGAGTTGCTTCATTTCTCTAATATAACGCCCCGGGCCGGAGAAATTTATTCACGCGGGAGGAGATAAGGAAGACTATAAAAGGAACCTCCTTGAACACTCGCAGTTGTTCGTGAGTTCAAGGAGTATCGACATAAAACTGTCTCAATAAAAAAAGACATTCACCATGACGGTAGTGAATGTCTTTTTACTCGTTGTACAGCGGGTACTCGGCTAAAAAGAGTAGCCTCCTACCCGATTTGTCTATGCGATTTCGTTAACCGTTTTTGTTAAGCGTGAAACTTTTCTAGCAACAGTTTTTTTATGAAAAACGCCTTTGCTTCCCGCCTTCGTGATTTCGATAATCGCCGCGCGAAGTGCAGTTTTAGCAGCCTCAGCATCGTTTGCAGCTACAGCAACATCTACTTTCTTGATCGCTGTTTTTACTTTTGATTTAATCGCTTTATTTCTAGCGGTTCTTGTTTCGATTACAGAAATTCTCTTTTTTGCTGATTTAATATTTGCCAATCTTAGCTCACCTCCAAATATGTGATGATTATTGTAACTATACAGCTACATCTTTACTCCATCGAATGCGGACACGGACGTTTCGATGAACATACTCATACATTTTATGACAATGGACTTAGCTTGTCAATAGTATTTCGTATAAAAGATAAAAATACATTCGAATTTTCTTGATGAATGTGTTAGTATAGAATTAGTCAACAAGCTAGCCACCATGACTAGGGTCAAGAGTCTTGTTTGATAGAAAAGCTACTAATATCAATAAATGAAAAAGAGGAGGGTTTTAGAATGTATCAAGCAAAAGAAGACAGATATAATAAAATGATCTATCATCACTGCGGAAATAGTGGGTTGAAGCTTCCGGCTGTATCTTTAGGACTTTGGCATAATTTTGGCACAAATGATTGCTTTGAAACAATGAAACAGCTTTTATTTACTGCCTTTGACCATGGCATTACCCATTTTGATCTGGCGAATAATTATGGCCCTTTGCCCGGTAGCGCAGAGGAGAATTTTGGGCGGATTATGAGCAAGGAACTAGCCCCTTATCGTGATGAGTTGATTATCAGTACAAAAGCCGGGTATACAATGTGGGACGGACCATATGGTGACGGGGGAAGTAGAAAATACATGCTAGCGAGCCTTGATCAGAGTCTAAAACGCATGGAGCTAGATTATGTAGATATTTTCTATCATCACCGGATGGATTTTGAAACACCACTAGAGGAAAGTATGCTTGCGTTAGACGCAGCAGTAAAAAGTGGTAAGGCATTGTATGCCGGTATTTCGAATTACAATCAAGAATATATGGAAAAAGCGATGAGCATTTTAAAAGATTTGCGTTGCCCATTTATCATTAATCAATGCGTCTATTCGATTTTTAATCGGAATATCGAGGAGTCCGGGGTGAAAAGCTATGCCGCGAAAAATGGATGCGGTCTTATTGCTTATAGTCCATTAGCACAAGGCATGCTAACGGATCGCTATTTGGATGGAATGCCGGAAGATAGTCGGGTGAAAAAAAGCGGTGTCTTCTTGAAAGCATCTCAATTGACAGAAGAGCGCTTGGCCCAGATACGTCAACTTAATACTGTAGCAACAAACCGGGGACAAACCCTGGCACAAATGGCTCTCTCGTGGGTCCTGAGAGATGGTGAAGTGACAAGCGTATTAATAGGTGCCTCAAAACCCGAACAGATACTAGACAATTTGCAGTCTATTAATCACACAAAATTCTCAGCGGAAGAACTTCTGGCAATTGATGAGATAGCGCGCTAAATGAGACAGTTTTTGCCGATACTCCTTGGCTGAGAATGCATCGAGTATACTTAGTCTTAAAGAAAAAATGATAAAGAGGAAATAGAAACTATGGAAATCAATCACACATACGATGCGGATAGCATCTCGGTACTGGAGGGGTTAGAAGCGGTTCGGATGCGACCGGGGATGTACATCGGCAGTGTCGGCACTAAGGGGTTAAACCATCTGGTCTATGAAATTGTAGACAATGCGGTGGATGAGCATTTGGCCGGGTTTTGTAAAAAGATACAGGTGACTTTGGAAAAAGATGGTTCAGCCACCGTAGAAGATGACGGACGNGGGGTTCCGGTTGGGTTGCACAGTAAAGGTGTATCCGCGGAGCGGATTGTTTATACGACCCTTCATGCGGGAGGGAAATTTGATGACTCTTCTTATAAAACCAGTGGTGGTCTGCATGGGGTTGGTTCATCGGTGGTAAATGCCCTCTCGACTTACATGGATGTACAAGTGAGTCGAGAAGGAGCCATCCATCATGACCGCTATGAGCGAGGAGAACCGGTAATTGAGCTTACCGATGGATTGTTGCCAATTATCGGTAAGACTAGAAAAACCGGAACTAAGGTGAATTTTTTACCGGATGATACAATCTTTGAGAAAACTAGATTTCGTGAGGAAGATATCAAAAGTCGTCTCCATGAAACCGCTTATCTTAATCCGGCACTTACGATTGTCTTCACAGATCGTAGAGTAGAGCCCGCCACGAAAATCACCTTTCATGAACCGGAGGGAATTCTTGGTTTTATTAAAGATTTAAATAAGAAGAAGGAAGCCATCCATGAACCAATTTATTTTAAGGGAACTTCTGAAGGCATCGAGGTAGAAATTGTCCTTCAATATGTCAATGAATTTCACGAAAATGTCCTAGGCTTTTGCAACAATATATATAATGGTGAGGGAGGAACCCATTTAACCGGTTTTAAAACCACTTTCACCACTTTGATGAATCAATACGCCAGAGAGTTAGGAGTATTGAAAGAGAAGGATAGTAATTTCACCGGGGCGGACATTCGTAATGGAATGACGGCGGTAATTTCCATCAAACATCCGGATCCACGTTTTGAAGGGCAAACCAAAACTAAATTAGACAACCCTGATGCCGGACGAGCGACAGGTAAGATTACCAGCGATGAGGTTACCCTTTATTTTGACCGTCATTTGGATGTCCTTAAAAATGTTTTAACTTGTGCGGAAAAGGCGGCTAAGATACGAAAAACCGAAGAGCGAGCCAAAACAAATTTGCTAACGAAGCAGAGATTTTCTTTTGATAGCAATGGGAAATTGGCCAATTGTGAAAGTCGTGATGCCGGTATTTGTGAATTATTTATTGTGGAGGGGGATTCCGCCGGCGGTTCGGCTAAAACGGCTCGTGATCGGCATTTTCAAGCAATCTTGCCAATCCGCGGCAAGATTTTAAATGTAGAGAAGGCAAGTATTGATAAAGTATTGGCTAATGCCGAGATTAAAACGATGATTAATGCATTTGGTTGTGGTTTTTCGGAAGGTTATGGCAATGATTTTGATATCTCTAAGTTACGATATGATAAGATTGTAATCATGGCTGACGCCGATGTAGACGGCGCTCATATCTCCACCTTGCTGTTGACGCTATTTTATCGTTTTATGCCGGAGTTAATCTATGAAGGCCATGTCTATATTGCGATGCCTCCCTTATATAAAGTAATGCCTAAAAAAGGAGGGGAAGAATATCTGTATGACGATAAGGCGTTGGAACGTTATCGCAAGAGCAATCCCGGTTCCTTTACCTTACAAAGATATAAGGGATTAGGAGAAATGGATGCCGAACAGTTGTGGAATACCACGCTAAATCCGGAAACCAGGCGGATGAAGCGAGTGGAAATCGAGGATGCCCGGATGGCGTCCGGTGTTACTGAGATGTTAATGGGAACAGAAGTACCACCACGACGTACTTTTATCTACGAAAATGCTCGGGAAGCAGAGTTAGATATATAACTGAGTTGGCAACGTAGTTGCTTGTCGTTACGAGGAAGTAGAACAGCGGATTCCAACGTATCCCGTCAATTTATTGACTATGAAAAGAAATAAGAAATGGATGAAGAAGAATGAGTGAAAAAGTGAGTAAGGACCAAATAATCCGAACTGAATATTCTGAGGTGATGAAAAAATCTTACATTGATTATGCCATGAGTGTAATTGTTGCCAGGGCATTACCGGATGTACGAGATGGCTTGAAACCGGTACAAAGGCGAACCCTTTACGCCATGCATGAATTGGGTTTACGCTATGATCGGCCTCATCGAAAATGTGCTCGTGTGGTGGGAGATACCATGGGGAAATATCACCCCCACGGGGATACTTCCATTTATGAAGCCTTAGTGGTAATGGCTCAGAAATTTAAAAAGGGAA
>JGI20163J15578_10001338_pt1 | contig 10203 bp, 7 predicted proteins | sample TergutCu122P1_FD_15578 | JGI IMG/M metagenome (IMG submission 15578)
GAACTGTTTTGTAGCGAGCGGTTCAAGGTTGCTGCAAAGAGCAACCGCAGAACGGCAGATGCGACAGATGCAAAGCACCGCCATGTCGCCATGTGCAAATAGCGTTGAAGTGCTTACAAGCGTGCTGTGTTGGAGCATCTGCGAAAATCATCTCGGGAGTGCCAAGTAAAAAGCCAGACACTGTCTGGCTTTTGTATTTTGTCTAGCAAAGATGATTCGAACATGAAAATGCGCTTTACTTTTGGTGTCGATTTACAATCCATAATCCGTTTTTTCGTGCGTCCATGGTTCTTTGAGCGTGTTTATGAAAAATTCACTTCTGGTTATGATATTGCTGCGTCCATCTTCAAATCCCGGACCGACATTATCTTCTAAGTTAATATTTAGTTTCTGCTCAATTGGAATGAACGCATAAGCCCATGAACTTGTGATTATTTCTTTATCATCAGCCATATATATTGCACCATATTCGAGTTGTTTAGAAAATATTTCGCGAGAAATATAGCTGATTATCATGGTTTTTCCGTAGATTTTGTTCCAAACCTCCATCCCCGGTAAGAACGCAATTTCTTCTATGTCAACGGCATCATCGGCTTCCGGAATGAATTCTTTCTGCTCGCTTATGGCCGTCTTTAGCAATTCGGTACTGACGTCTAAGCCTATTACTGAAAAGGAATTTTCTTCAGTCAGTTCTTTTGTGCCATCAAATATAGATTCACACGGCTCCAACTTTCTAAGCATCAAATAGTCACGATGAGTCATCGCCATTTTTCCGTCTTTTACGACATTTGGCAGTAACACCAAATAAGTGTTGCAACCTGAGATGTGAATGACTTCGCTTATAAGTATGCCTCTTTGTCTCGTAGTAAGAACCTCAACTCTTTCGCCTAGTTTAAAACCACCGGCACCAAACGCATAGTTTAACATAATAAATTACCTCCTAAATAATCCATGATACTTGGAATTTGATTTCATTTTACTTGAAGAAACTTGGATTGTCAAGATGATATTTCAATTTTGTTGAAATTTTTTCTTTGTGCTGATATAATCCAAACTACCAAAGTCAGGAGGTAACACGGGTGAATCGTATCAGAGAATTACGCAAGCAAAAAAAGCTGACACAGAAAGAGTTAGCTAAACATCTCAAGATTGCGGATAGTACGCTTTCCTATTGGGAGATGGGAAAATATGAGCCTGACAATGAATCGCTCAGAAAGCTATCAAGATTTTTTCTTGTCCCGATCGACTATATTCTTGGTGGCGGCATTACAGAATGGGAAACCGGAGCTACTTTTATCGGCGAATCTAAGTCTGAGTACTTGGTGGATTACGAAAATCACGATTTCGCCATGTTTCGTCGTGAAGAGTTTTTCGGGTTAACTGAAACCGAAATTCAAATGCTTGCACAGTACGCTGAATTCCTGAAGTCGCAAAGGACAAAGGACGATACGAACAAATAATATTGAACTATTTACAACTAAATTTTAATCGATTGAACATTGCTGCACCCCGATTTTGCTTTGCTGTCATATCCCGTGCAGCCATAAAGTGCTTTATCTTTCATCGTTTTCACAATCATATACCCGTCTTTGCACTGATGGCACTTATAAATATCTTGAAGATATGTCTTATTGTTTGTCATAAAATCGCAGACTTCCGGTTCATTTGTGCAAAGGTATAAGCCCAGCCCGTAATTTTTGTTGAATTCATATTTGAGCGGATAATTGCAAGCAGGACACCTAAGTCGGAATAAATCAACCATTTCTTTATTTACATTTTTTGAATGTGGAATTTTATAGTCATTCACTAATTCTATGAGAAAACGTGACGGCTTCTTTTGTGGTGTAAGAATATAAACCCTGTTTTTCGTTCGCGTGAGTGCAACATATAACAACCTGCGTTCCTCTGCAAAAGGCACTGACGTGTCTTCATACCGAACAAGTTTCATAATCGGATCATCTTCAATCTGACATGGAAAACCAAATTTCCCCTCGAACATATTTAGCAGAATTACATTATCAAACCCCAAACCTTTGGCACTATGCGCTGTCATAAAAGTAAGGTTCACTTTTGGAAACTTTTCAGATTTAATACGATTACCGGGCATATCCGTAAATCTGCCCGTTCTGCAAATTTTATATCCGTCATAATTATATCTTCCGATAAGAAGAATTTCCTTTGAAGCTCCATATTCATTTATAATCTTCTCTATTGTTTTTTCTGCAGCTTCCGCCATCGCATAATCAGGTTTAAACGAGTCGTCAAACTCGCAAAGAACAATCGGTTCGTCAAGCTGCTTCGGAGAAATCAATTTCTTTTTGATTTGAGATGAATTTTTTTGCACAAAACCACCGGCAATATCAATCAGCTCCTGCGAATTTCGATATGTGTGGGTAATTTTCATTTCCACACCGCTTCCCATAAGCTCTAAAAAACGAGTGAACAAGCTGATTTCAGAACCTGCAAAGGCATATATCGATTGCCAATCGTCACCTACCGCAACTACTTTTGCACTTGTTATTTCGCTTAACCGTTTTGTGAGATTAAATCTTTGGCGAGCAATATCCTGAAACTCATCAATTATAATATATTTGTATGGCAGACTGAGGTTTTGCCGTTCAATCTCCGCAAGGTATCGGTTTGCGTCATTAATCATATCTTCAAAATCAATGCGGTTTTGTGACGCAAGCTGCTCTTGATAATACTTGTACACCGTCTCGGCAATTTCCAGAAATAAATTCGTGCGAATGTTGTTTGATTTGCTCTTAAGTAATTCAAATCCGTGCACATCATATCCGCAAGTTTTAAACTGGCTGATAAAGGTTTTAAGAAATTCCATCAGTTTAAAGACATACTTATCTTTGCTCGTATCCACTATTTTCTGATACACTTCTGCAAAATCACGTTCTTTGAGTACAAACCCTTCTTTTTCGAGGGTCTCTCTTAAATGCTCGGAAAGAGGACGCTTATCCTTATATCTTGACCATGTCTCTAACAGCCTAGTGTCATATTTTTTATGGTGATTTCGTTTGTCTTTTATTGCCGTCCTGTATTTGTGGATCTCCTGCTCTGTAAGAATATTGCTGACACCGTTTTCGCTGATAGCGTAATGCTCTAAATAAGCAATACGTGTCCCCTGCCTGATGACAAAGTCCGGCGTATATTTTTTACTTGCATTTTTGATGGGATACGGATGAACAGGTTCATACTCATAATCCAATCCGTTTAAATATAAGAAGTTTGCTATTTGCGCTTCCTGAATTGAGCGGAGATACTCGCCCGTCAAGGTTTTCATGCTTCGGCTACGACCGTCTGCAATTTTTTTCACATAGTCGCCTGCACCACTCTTTATTGTTTCATAATCTTGTGCCGCTTTTGCCAGATGAAATTGATTCAAATTATCATAATTCATCGCATCAGCAGGTAAATCGAAATAATAGCCGAGAAAAAGCAACACTTTCTTCAAAAACTTTTTGTCATCGAAAATGTTTTTTTCCAGCATTTCAAAAATGATATTGTTTGCAGAATAGTTAACTTCCGGTGGTACATCACTGAATTCTCGGATGATGTCGTAGGCGAATTTGTGAAAAGTGCATATCTTTGCCGGTATGCGAAGCCCTTTGTTGATGCGTTCCTTTAATTCTTCTATCGCTTTATTTGTATATGAAATTACTATTATATCTTCCGGCGGAATATGTTTTTTCTCCACAAGATATTTCACTTTAGCTGCCATAGTAGTAGTTTTTCCTGCTCCTGCACCGGCAACTAAAAGACAGTAATCGTCATCTGTCACGACCGCTCGCCTTTGTTCCTCATCCAGCTTTATATTCGGGTCAATGTCTTTGAGCAAATTATCGAAGTAACTTTTATTTTGTGCTACAATGCGATCGACATACTTTTCGTTGTGGCTTTCAACGTCCTGTGCTAATGTTTCATAACGACGCAAACAAATATCCAAAGTTCCCATATCAATGGAAAACTTAGGTGCATTTTTCTTGCAATAATCGTAGTTTGATTTTTTTGAAAGTTTTTTTGCCCATTTTTCAAAAGAAGCGTTAAGCGTTGTTAATTCTCTGTTCGTAATATAATGACCTTGACTAAAATATGTTTGATAACTATGCTCAAAAGAAATTAAAGTGTTGCGAAAGGCTGCCATGTCCATTGCAACTTTCGGCTCGTTTTTCGCAGCCTTGCTTTGTTTTCCCACAGTCGTGCTTTGTTTTCCCAAGGACGTGAAATATTTTGCGGGCAACCCACAGTGAGGGCAAAATTCTGCCCTATCGGAAATATTCTTATTGCACTCCGGACATGTTATCAGCGGCATAAATGGTCTCCTTGTATTATTGGGTCGTAGTTATTTGCATCTCTTTTTGCCCAAGCTATAGATACGACTTAATTTAAATTACTGCATAATAGTAATGTTACTGTTCACACATTGTCGGATTTGTGGCTAAATGGCCACCTAAGTGTGAACTTTAACACAGCAATTCTATCATACATTGCCTTTTTCCACAAATTTATTTGCTTTTCGCACTCCGAATGCGTTACAATTAACTAGACAATTTAGTCGCACTTATTTCGCGAATTCAACATTACGCTACAATTAATAAAGTAACATCAGGAGGGAACAAATGAACTTAGATAAACTATTTTCGGCCTTTGAGAAAGGCGGTATCGCTTATAAGCATTTTGAGAATAAAGAACAGGCTCGCGATTATATGGTATCTAATATTACCGGCAAAAAAGTTACGTTCGGTGGGTCGATCACGCTTCAAGAAATGGGGCTTTATGATGCTCTATCCGAAAAAAATGACGTGATTTGGCACTGGGTTAAGCTAGATGCAGATCGCAAAGAAATTACCAATTCTGCGGAAGTGTATATTTGCTCTGCAAACGGAATTGCTGAAACGGGAGAAATTTACAACATCGACGGACACGGCAACAGAATCGCCGGCTCATTTTACGCACCTGACATATCGTATATTGTTGTGGGAATCAATAAAATCAAGCCTGATCTTGTATCGGCAATAGACTATGCGAGAAATGTTGCCGCACCTAAAAACGCCAAAAGGCTTAATATGAAAACCCCTTGCGCAGAAAAAGCAGATAAGTGTTATGACTGCGACAGCCCTGCAAGAATTTGCCGCGTTGCATCTATAATTTATAGAAAACCTCTGGCACTCAAACATTTGGAAGTCATCGTTGTTGGAGAGCACTTAGGATATTAGTATCTGTTCGGTGTCATGTTTTAAGCACCGATAGTAAAGCTTTTAATTTAGAAATGTTTTTATGTGAAAAATGTTTAAATTTAGAAATGCTTTTGTGTAAAAAATGCTTTTGCAACTTTACTAAACTTTAATTCTAAACGGCTGTATCTAATAGATTTGGGCACAGCTGTTTATTTTTGTGACTTTTTATTTCAAAGCTCAAAAGCACAAATATCATTCCGGCAAATATTTTATTCACTAGTCCTTCCCTTCTTCATCTGTTTCGCTCTCAGGTTGACCTTGTTCATGACTTTGATCTTGACCTTGCGTATCAATTTTCCCATCTTCCTGCTCATTGTGTAATCCACCCATCCGTTCGTCATTTGGCATCTCATCAATCTTATAAAACAATTTCGTTGATTGATAAAATGCAGCTAGGAAATAAATTATTGTTCCAAGACCAATTATTATAGCACCTATCCAAATAAAAGGAACAAAGATAGACACAACCATTATTATTACACCTGTAACTTTAAACTTCCAAGCCAGATAAAGTGTGTCCGAGCCGAAACTCACCATTTTTAACATTTCAATATCTTTTAACCCGCGAACAATACTGTATGAAACAAAAAGCGGTATCGCAGCCATCATCAAAGACCACGCCATTAAAAGATAATGGATTGGCATCAGATTATCAAAAGGCGTAAATTCATACCTCATTCCAAGCAAATCCATCACGTAAACAATAATTGAAACTACAATCATTATGATAACAAGTGGAATAATCTTAGAAAATCGAGTACTAAATTCTTTTAACTCTTTTAGACCCGAAGCCATAAGCGCGTATCCTACGAAATCGGGAATCAATCCTAGAATATGTGGACTTTGAATTATTTCAATAGCCCCTCCCGGAAAATGAACTGTTGGTGCACCAAGTCTTATTTCAAAACTCAAAAACACAAACATCATACCGGCAAAAATTTTGTTCATGTATTATCCTCCTTTCGCAGAAATTCTGCTTTTGCGCATAAAAGCCTCATACAACTATATCTTAAATATGGTCATCTTTGAACACTCTGAATATGCTCCGCTGGTGACCAATCAATAATTTGGGGATTGCGACTCAAATCTAAACTCGTCAAATTTATCAAACCCGAAATTGGTGTTATATCACTAATATTATTTTCCCATAATGACAATCTTTCCAAATTCGTCAAATTTGAAAGTGCTGATATGTCATCAACTTTGCTGCGAGCTATTGTCAATTCCGTCACGTTTGTTAAGTTAGCTAGTGGCGTTATGTCACGAACCTGAGTGTATATTATAATTAACGTAGTTAAATTTATCAAATTCGAAAGCGGCGTTAAATCGTCAACTTCATTAAAACCCAGTTGCAAGTTAGCTAGATTGTCCAAGCTCGCCAACGGAGCTAAATTTGTAAAAGGATTGCCAAACAAGTTCACGCTAACTAAATTCGTCAAACTCGCAAGTGCGTTTATTTCTTGAATTTGGTTGTCACTCAAATCCAATAGCTTCAAATTAACGAGGCTAGAAAGTGGTGCAAGATCACTAATCTTCCCTCTTCGCAAACTCAAACTCGTTAAATTGGTTAAGCTAGATAATGCTGTAATATCCTCTATATACCAACTCACCAAATTCAAAGTTTCTAAATTAGTTAGTCCTGACAGTGGTGTAATATCTTGAATTTCCCAACCAATCAAATTTAGATATGTCAAATTTACCAGATTCGATAACGGCGTTATATCGCTAATTTGAGTGCCATAATAATTGCAGCTCAAACTTAGAGATGTTAGATTCGTCAAACTTGCAAGTGGTGCTATATCATGTAAGTCGCTACTCCAAAGCTCTAAGTTCGTTAAATTTGTCAAGTGCGAAAGCGGTGCTAAATCCATCTCGTTGCCCCACAAACTTAAGTGTGTTAAATTTGTCAAGTTTGCTAAATCAGAAAACGGTATTGGAACTTCCCAACTATCCCACAAGCGTAAGTTTGATAAATTTTCCAACTCAGAAAGCGGTGTCAAGTCATTAGCTCTGACATACAAATTTAATGTCGCAAGATTTTCTAGTTCTACAATTGACGATATATCCTTTATTTGGGAACTCCACAATGTCAGTTCCATCAAATTCTCAAACTTTGACAATTGTGATATGTCATCAATGTATATATGCCCCAAAACTAAATATTCCAAACTTGTCAGACCAAACAAAGGTGTTATATCTTCCACCTCTGGGGCATTAATGCTCAAGCGTACCAAACTATTCAAATTAGCAAGTGGTGTTATATCGTTCACTTGAGGTATATACATAAACAACTCCGTCAAGTATGTCAGATTTTCAAGTGTTGTTATATCAGTAACGCGAAATACACTCATGTGTAGCTCTGTCAAATTTGTTAAATTTCCAAGTGGTCTTATATCTGTAGCTTGGTCACTCCAAAAGCGCAATTTTGTCAAATTTGTAAAGCCTTCTAGTCGCACAATGTCTTGATTTGTCAGACGCCCTCTTAAGTCGAGTTCTGTCGACTCCACACAAAATCTTTCTCCCTGTATTATTATGTAAGAAACAGGCTCTGATTCTATTTCCACTTCGTTTTGTGTTTCATAAAGAATATCGTTATAGCCGTTAGCAGTATTATCCGTCTCATTATTATTTTCACGGGAACATGACAATAGCGAAAAAAACAACATTATACATATTGTTATACTTATCGTTTTTACAATGTTTCGCTGTTTCATAATTGCCACTCCTTTTAAGTTTTTCCACTCAATTACCAAAACATCATTACAATTGCAACTTTACAGTGTTCTCGGTCGTCCGTTTATCCACTGGACATGCGCTACAGGAGACCAATCTATAACTTTTGCATCATTACCAAAATGTAATTGTTCCAAATAAACCAAATTTGCAAATAGGGTTAAATCTATGATTTCACTCGCAGGGTTAAAGCGTAATCGCTCTAAATTCACTAAACTTGCAAATGGGGTCAAATCAACAATACTGAGGTTGCCTAAATCCAAAGACGTCAGGTTCTCCAAATTTGACAAGGCAGCAACATCGTTAATTAAAGGACTATAAAACGTTAATGTGTTCAAGTTGCTTAGTTTGGAAAGTGGCGTTATATCTTCGATTTGCTCCCCCCACAAATCCAAATCTGTTAGGTTAGTTAAGTATGCAAGTGGGCTTATATCATTAATTCGGCTACCGCTCAACCTCAGGCTTGTTAAATTTTCTAAATTTGAAATTGGAGAAAGGTTAATAGACGTATCGCCCCATAATATCAAGTCTAATTTTGTTAAGTTACTTAAATTTGCTAGAGGGTTTAAGTCACTCATTTGCTCGCCGTCCAATTCCAAATATGTTAAATTTGTCAAGAAAGAAATCGGTGTCAAGTCGCTGATTTGATTACCCCACAACCCCAAAATAGACAAGCTCGTTAAGCTAGAAATTGGCGTTATATCGTTAATTTCATTGCCAATCAAAATCAAGCTAGTCAAGTTATCCAATCCAGCAATCGGACTTATATCAAAATATTTTTCACTATTCAAGCTTAAATATAATGTCCTTAAATTCGTCAAATTTGAAATTGGCGTTATATCACAAACCTCCCATTCGCCCAAGGTCAAGTTCCCTAAATTCTTCAAACCTGTAAGTGGTTCGATGTTGTTGATTTGATTTTGTACTAACTCCAAATACCTCAAATTTGTTAAATCTGTTAGTGGTGCTATATCGCTAACTTGTGTGTGACCAAAAAATCCACCCAAAGTTAATTCTGTTAAGTCTGCCAAGTTAGCCAGTGGGGTTATATCTTCAATTTGCCAACCTGACAAGGTCAATTCTTGCAAATTTTCCAAACTTGCAAGAGGACTTAAATCGCTAACTTGTTCCAGTCGCAAATGCAAATTTGTCAAATTTGTCAAATTGGAAAGTGGCATAAGATTGCTAATCGGGTTTCCGCTTAAGTTTACATGCGTTAAATTCTTCAAATTGGCTAATGGAGTTATATCTTCAATTCGACTACTATGCAAACCTACACGCGTTAAGTTCGGCATGTTAGCAAGTATTGTCACATCCGAAACGTTACTGCTGCTCAAGCTGAAATGAGTTAACTCCGTTAAGTTTGAAAGTGCACGGATGTTTTCTACTCTTATGGATGACAAATGTAATTCATTCAAATTCACCAGATTGGAAAGTGGCATTAGTCCTCTGACTTGCGGAGCTCTAACACTTAAACTCGTCAAATTTGTTAAATACCCAAGTGGGCTTATGTCGTTAACACGCGATACATTAATGGACAGCTCAGTTAAACCCATTAAATTCCTAAGAGGACTTAAATCTGTAACTCGGTCACTCCAAAAGTGCAATTTCGTTAAATTCGTAAAACCTTCGAGTAACACAAGGTCTTGGTTTGTCAGCTCTCTTCTTAAGTCAAGTTCTGTCGATTCGACGCATAATTTTTCCAGTTGTATTATAATATACGCGCCAGAAGCAGTTGCTGTTTGTTCTTCTGTTTGTGTTTCATAGAGAATATCGTTATAGTCGTTAACTATCTTATCCGCCTTGTTATTCTCACGGGAACATGACAATAGCGAAAGAAGCAATATTATACATATTGTCATACTTATCGTCTTTACAATGTTTCGCGGTTTCATCGTCATCGCCCCTTGTCTATTTTTTCATAGTTTAGGTTTACACTATATCTAATACTTTTCACACACTCTCATACGAAAACCCGTCAAATGCAATGTCGAAAGTGCAAATACTTTTATAATCGCAATAAGTACATGCTGTCGTTTTGCCCGTTCGTTTCGGTTTAATGCTGATTTGACCATTTGCCAATTCCGAGCAAAGTGATTTTACCTTTTGCTCCACATGTTTCTGAAGTTCTTTGAATTCTTCTTCGCTTAAAAGGTTTTCTTCGGTATTTCCTTTAATGATTCCATCCTTTGTTTTTTGAATCGGAATAATGCTTGAACGC
>JGI20163J15578_10001339_pt1 | contig 10202 bp, 9 predicted proteins | sample TergutCu122P1_FD_15578 | JGI IMG/M metagenome (IMG submission 15578)
TATAATTATTTCTTGGGGATGGCCAGTGTGGGCATCGATCCCATTGATTTTGTTGGTAGGATTTTTAATCGGTGCCTTTCAAGGATTTTGGATCGCCTATATGAAAATTCCCTTTTTCGTGGTGACCTTATCAGGAATGATGATGTATCGAGGTTTAACCATGGTCATTCTGGATGGCCGTTTGATTGCTCCTTTTCCTGCAAGTTTTCAGATGATGGCCACGGGGTTTGTACCTGATTTCCTAGGAGGGCAAGGGGTGAATCTTACTGCAGTGCTTGCTTGCGTCATTCTTGCAATGGTAATTATTCTGATGGAATTCAAGAACCGCAGAACTTCTAGCAAATATGGTGTAGAGGATGTACCCTTTGGCTTCTTTGTGGTTAAACTTTTGTCGGTACTTTTGGTATTTGGATTGTTTGCTTATTGGTTTGGTGCTTCCAACGGTATTCCGAATGTATTGGTGGTGTTAGGTGTGTTAATTGTCATCTATAGTTATATGGCCAACAAAACCATACTCGGCAGGCACATCTATGCCACAGGGTGGAACGCCAAAGCGTCCGAATTAAGTGGCATTAAGACCAAGAAGATAGTGTTCTGGGTATATGTTAATATGGCAGTGTTGGCATCCTTTGCAGGGATGATTGCGGCTGCTCGCTTTAATGGCGTTAACCCAAGAGTGGGAGATGGAATGGAGCTGCAAGCCATAGCGGCGGCCTTTATTGGGGGCGCTTCCCCTGCAGGAGGTATAGGTAAGGTAAGTGGTGCCATTGCTGGAGCCATGATTGTAGGAATTATGAATAACGGCATGAGAATTCTAGGGATAAGTGTAGACGTGATACAAGTAACCACTGGATTGTTGTTACTTGCAGCGGTTATCTTTGATGTATTAATGAAAAGTAGAGTAGAAAAAAGGGTGAAGAAGCCGAAAGCTGAACAGCCCGGGGAAGCAAAAGCATAGGAAGGTATAACTCCTTCGCGCTTGCGCGAGAGTTCTACCGCATAGAGGAGAACCTTGATGAGTATTATAAGAGGAAATATCAGGCAATTTGGGATGATAAGTGCGCTAATTATAATAACGATTTTGTTTCAAATTTTAACTGGTGGATTCATGCTTAGAGTAGGTGATGGATTCTTCAGTGCATTAATTGATTCATTTAATAACGGATTAATGTTTTTGCCGAGAAATATTGGGAATTTAGTGGTTCAAAATGGTTATATTCTCATATTGGCTATTGGAATGATGCTGGTTATCATTACGGGTAGAGTAGACTTATCTGTGGGTAGCTTACTGGCCTTTGCTAGCGCCATGAGTGGCATCTTAATCATCCAGCAGGAGTGGCCAGTGTGGCTAGGGATTTTGGTTGTATTAGGGATTGGTGTCGTGTCAGGTGCTTGGAATGGGTATTGGATTGCTTATAAAAACATCCCCTTCTTTGTGGTTACGTTGGCGGGTATGATGGTATTTAGAGGATTGACCATGACCGTATTGGAAGGGGGTACCATCAACCACTTCCCTGACGGGTTGAGGACCTTAGTAACAGGAAATATTCCAGACTTTTTTGGAGGAGTGGATATCAATCTAACTGCGGCGATTCTTTGCGCTTTGGCGGCTCTTGTTTATCTGCTTGTGGAAGTAAATGGACGTAGAAGTTCTATCAAATATGGGGTGAAAGTCTTGCCCCTATGGGCATTTCTTTTCAAAGTGATACTGGTGGTGGCTGCCATTAACTTGTTTGGTTATTGGTTTGCTGTGGACAGAGGAGTACCCAACTTGTTAGTGCTTTTGGTAGTCCTGATTGTAGTCTATAGCTTTGTGGCCAATAACACGGTAATAGGAAGACATATTTATGCCACTGGAGGCGATGCCAAAGCGGCAGAACTCAGTGGCATAAAGGTCAAGCGTGTTGTTTTCTGGGTGTATGTGAACATGGGCGTTTTAGCGGCCTTGGCAGGTTTGGTATTTGCGGTACGTTTCAATGCAGCTACTCCAAGGGCAGAGGCGGGATTTGAGTTGCAAGCCATTGCAGCTTCCTTCATTGGTGGTGCAGGAGCTTATGGTGGCGTGGGGAAGGTAACAGGCGCCATTATTGGTGCTATGATGATGGGAGTCTTAAGCAACGGACTAGGCTTGATGGGAGTAGGGACAGAGATTCAGCTGGCGATTACAGGTGCGGTACTGCTCATCGCTGTTATCTTTGATGTTTTAACGAAGAGGACTCAGGTGTAAGCAAGTTGATATAGACCACCAGACTGGGCTAGAAAACGAAGTGCAAAAAGTTCAAGGTAAAAGACTGTTTGGCGGTGTAGATAGAGAAAAATAAAAAACCATATTCGAATCACTCTAATTACTGGAGTGAGGGAATATGGTTTTTAATTGAGACAGTTTTAAACCTCACGGGTACAGGCTGTCGATACTCCTTGAACCAACGAGCAACAGCGAGTGTTAAAGGAGGTTCCTTTGTTATAATTTCACCCCATCAGAGAGATTGTCTTGGTGCTATGCAGATAATCCCTTTAATCTGTTGTATTTTATTGAAAAAGGAATGTAATTATCGTATAATCAAAGAAAGTTCTTACAGAAAGGGGCGTTGAATGATGTCTATTAGTAGCAAAGAAGCAATTAATGATATTTTTAGAAGCCTTTTTCATGAGTTAAGTAGCGTAGAGAAAAAGGTAATTATTACAGAGGAGTTTAAGGACATCAGCAACAATGAGTTGCATGTGATTGAGGCCATAGGAATGGGTGTGGACAACACCATGTCCATGGTTGCGAAAAAGCTAGGAATAACAGCAGGTACTTTAACCACTTCCATCAACAATCTGGTGAATAAGAAGTATGTTTTAAGGAGTCGCGGGAAAACAGACAGGCGCAAAGTGTATATTTCTTTAAGCGAAAAAGGGCAGGAGGCATTTCGTCAGCATAGTGTTTTTTACAAAAAATTAACGGAGGCATTGGTGAATTCTTTGGAACAAGAAGAAGTGCAGGTGTTGCTTAAGTCTCTAAGTGGTTTATCTAGTTTTTTTAAAGATTATAGGGGAGTTAAAAGATAGTAAAGATAATTTTGTCAACGAAGTAGTGAAGATGTTTGAAGATGAGGAGGCAAAATATGACAGAGAAAATCACAATTAAAGCAGATGAAACAATGAAAATTGAAACCCAAGCAGACAAGATTAAGAAAATCGAAACCAAAGCCTATGAAATCAAAGACACTGAAAAGACCCTGGTGGAGATCGCAATGTATCTTCAGTTGCCAGGTAGGGAGTACTCAGAGGACGATTTGGTAAAGAGGGTAAAAGAGGAGTGGCGAGAAAGATTTAAACGCCAAAACCATGAGATTAGAGCCATTGATATTTATCTAAAGCCAGAAGAAAGGAAAGCTTACTATGTTGTGAATAAAGAAGTAAGCGGGGATATTGATATTTAGAATATAGAGAGATCAAAAGGAAAAGCGAGAGAATGCATGGGGAAGAAATGGAAAAGATATATAAAAGCCAATAAACTGATTGTGCTTTTATGTGCTACAACGGTATTGTTTTTGATGGTTCTGATACTTGCTCTTTTTTCAACATCTGAAGAGGAAGGAATCGGAGAAGTGATGGCTGATGCTGGGGAGGAGGTCACAAGGAAATTATACGTTGAAGGAACCAATTGGTTGTTTATGAATCGATACGACCTGTATCATGTGGGTCGCATTGAGAATATGTATGTGAACGTATTGGAAGATAGGGGAGAATGGTTAAGAGTAGGGACGCCACAAGGTGAGGGGTGGATGAGACTGAGTTTCAGTCCCCCAACCTTTGAACTAGAGGCATTGCTACGCCAGTTTAGTACAGAACTGTCGGTACATTTTGAAAACATGGAGACGGGGTTTGTTTACCAGTACAATGGACAGCGAATTTACCCTTCTGCAAGTGTAACAAAAGCAGTTCATGGTTTGTATATTTTTGAACAGGCAGAACAAGGTTTCATTGACATTGATCAGATGTATCTCTATATCCATCCGATTAGAGAGATTTTGAGGATGAGCATCAGTGAAAGCAACGATTCAACCACCATTATGTTGGTTGAGGCTTTTGGATTGGAGGGATATATTGAATTTGTCAAAGAGTTAGGTGGCAATATAAACTATATTGGCGGGCTGGTTATGGATTCTCAATTGTCGGCAGCGGAAGCGGGTATTTTTGCCAGGGCCATTTTTGAATATCTTGAATCTGATGGAACCTACAGCGAAGAGTTCAGGAACCAACTTCTGGATAATCAATTTCCTTTTATTGTGTCTGATTATCCTGTGGCCAGTAAAAGTGGTTGGTACTGGCCTTATGCATGGCATGACTTGGCCATAGTATATGCTCCTTCTCCTTATACCCTTGTTATCCTTTCACATCGGGGGGGATGGTCGGAGCAGGATTATGAGGATTTTAGACAAATCTCTATGGCATTTCAAGAATTTAATGATCGGTGGTTTGTTGAGGCGGGTAACTAAGCTGACTATTCCAATAAGCAAAATGTTTTTGGAACCGTCAGCTCAAGGTGAGAAGAATAAGTTAGATTATTCATCTTCCCCATGATATAAAGAGCTAACGAAAAAAATGAATTGGAGGAATTATATATGTTGTATATTGGAGTAGATTTGGGAACCTCAGCAGTGAAATTGTTGTTGATGGACGAAAAAGGAAAGATTCATAAGATTGTATCCAAGGAGTATCCATTGGTATTTCCTCATCCAGGATGGTCGGAACAAAGTCCAGAAGATTGGTACGAACAATCTCTTATCGGGTTAGAGGAGTTGTTAGATGGGACGAACAAAGACCAGATTGCTGGAATTGGTTTTGGAGGACAGATGCATGGGTTAGTCATTCTGGATGAGAATGACCAAGTGATTCGCCCAGCAATTCTGTGGAATGATGGAAGAACAGGCAAGGAAACCGATTATCTGAATGAGGTGATTGGCAAAGAAACATTGTCAAAGTACACGGCAAATATTGCTTTTGCTGGATTTACCGCTCCAAAAATTCTCTGGGTGAAGGAAAATGAACCTGAGAATTTTGCCAGAATTAAGAAGATTATGTTACCTAAGGATTATCTGGCTTATAAGATGTCGGGTACCTTCTGTTCTGACTACTCCGATGCGTCAGGAATGTTGCTGATGGATGTGAAGAATAAATGTTGGTCAAAAGAGATGGTGGAGATTTGTGGCATTACAGAAGAGCAGTTACCAACTCTCTATGAAAGTTATGATGTGGTGGGCGAGATAAAACCAGAAATCGCCCAGCAACTAGGCTTAGAAAAACCAGTAAAAGTAGTGGCTGGAGCTGGCGACAATGCAGCAGCAGCAGTAGGAACAGGTACAGTAGGTGAGGGGAAATGCAACATCTCTCTAGGTACTTCAGGAACCATCTTTATTTCCAGCAAGAGTTTTGGTGTGGATGAATATAATGCCTTACATTCTTTTGCCCATGCAGACAGTTATTATCATTTGATGGGATGTATGTTAAGCGCAGCTTCTTGTAACAAATGGTGGATGGAGGATATATTGCAAACCAAGGACTATGGCAAAGAGCAAGAGGGAATCTGCCAACTTGGTGAGAATAATGTGTTTTACTTACCTTACTTAATGGGTGAGCGCTCCCCTCATAATGATCCAAAAGCCAGAGCAACCTTCATTGGCATGACCATGGATACTACTCGAGAAGAGATGACTCAGGCAGTGCTAGAAGGAGTAATCTTTGGGCTACGCGACTCGCTGGAAGTAGCAAAAAATCTTGGGATTCAGATTGAGCGCACCAAGATATGTGGTGGCGGTGCGAAAAGTGCATTGTGGAAGAAAATGTTAGCAAACATAATGAATCTGAAGGTAGATGTAATAGAGAGTGAAGAAGGACCAGGGTATGGTGGTGCTATTCTAGCGGCAGTGGGCTGTGGAGAATTTGCTAGTGTTGAAGAGGCGGCTGAAAAGTTGGTGAAAGTAGTGGATACTGTAGAACCAGATGAAGAGCTTGTTGCTAAGTATGAAGAACGTTATCAAAAGTTCAAGGAAATCTACCCCACATTGAAAGGCTTATTTCAGGAGCTTCATTGAAAGCGGTTAAAATAAGGTGTTGTAAGCTAAACTAGTAAAATACTTACGGGAATCGAATTCGTAGGGTTCGGTTCCCGTTGACTTGAAATTTTGGTTATGAGGTGAGTTCTACAGCTAACAGAGTTAATGTAGTGAAGAGGCTGATGGCTCATATAACACCAAGTTCGGTTACTGAGTGTCATCCCTTGGGACAACAGAGTTGAACTCATGCGGTTTACAGCATTGATAATGCAAAAGTTAATTAGAAGGAGACTAAATATAATGCACGAAATCAAAATAGGAACACTAATAGGCGCAGACAATATAAAAAAGGTGATGCCAAAGCTGGTTCCCTATGGTTTTGAGACGTTCTCCATTACATTTTGGGAAACAACAGGAGGTTGGGATCTGGAACTTCTGGCAAAGGAAGTGGAGGAGATTCTAGAGGGCACGGATTGTTGCATATCTAGCATATGTGTTTATGGAAATCCCCTATTGGATACTGAAAAAGGGAAAGAAACGAGAAAAAGTTGGGAGAGGCTCATTGACGCGGCAGATTTGTTTGGGGCGGATATCGTTGCGGGCTTTGCTGGAAGGTTAACCGATCAACCCATTGAAAAATCCATTCCAAAGTTCAAGGAGGTATTCACCCCTCTTGCCAAGCAGGCAAAGGAAAAAGGTGTAAGGCTTGCTTTTGAGAACTGCAACATGGATGGAGATTGGTATCGTGGCGATTGGAACATTGCGTTTTCGCCAAAAGCTTGGGAGATGATGTTTGAGGCAATCCCTTATGATAATCTGGGCTTACAATGGGAGCCTTGTCATCAGTTGGTGCAACTGGTAGATCCCATTCCCCAGTTGCGAAAATGGGCAGATAAAATATTCACTATCCATGGAAAAGACGCAACCATTGCATGGGATATAATAAAAGAAAAGGGAATCTGTGGCAATGATACTTATGTATGGCATCGGACGCCAGGTTTTGGGGATACCAATTGGACGGACGTAATCTCTATACTCCGAATGGCTGGATATAAGGGCTCTATTGATATTGAAGGGTGGCATGACCCTGTATATAGAGGTGAGTTGGAATATACAGGACAGGTTCATGCACTGAACTACTTAAAAAATTGCCGCGGTGGCGAATTTGTGCCAAATTATGAAAGTGAAGAGACTTGCATATGAAGATGTGGGCTAAGGCTGATTAAAAATTCCAAGTATATCAAGGCGTATTTGAACTAAAAGAGAGGTCTCGTTCCCCTTCTGCAAGTGGTAGCAAGAATCCGTACCTATAAAGAAAGGTTGACGACTTAGATGCACAAAATAATTATAGCAGGTTGTGGAGGTATGTCCAGTATCTGGATTGAAACGGCAAGGGCACGTTATGACTGTGAAATAGTGGCCTTGGTTGACCTGAACATTGACGCTGCCAACCAGAGAAAAGAACAATACAATCTAGAAGCCAATACTTATTCAAACATTTCAGAAGCCCTTGAAAGGGAGAATGCTAATCTGGTATTTGATATTACGGTGCCTGAGGCTCATTATGACACGGTGACAAGGGCTCTTGAGGCGGGATGCCATGTTTTTGGGGAGAAGCCCATGTCAGACACCTTGGAAATGGCAGAAAAGATGGTAGAATGCGCCGAGAGAACGAAAAGAGAGTATTTTGTCATGCAAAATCGAAGATACATTCCACAGCTGGTTGCATTGAAAAACTTTCTTGAATCAAAAGAACTAGGAACCGTAGGTCAAATATCCACCAATTTCCAATTGAATCCTCATTTTGGAGGATTTAGAGATGAGATGGAAAGCCCATTAATCGCAGATATGGCCATTCATCCCTTTGATGTGGCCAGATTCCTCACAGGGAAGAATGCAGTTTCTGTATATTGCCACGAGTTTAATCCTTCTTGGTCTTGGTATAAAGGGGATGCAAGCGCAGTTTGTGTCTTCGAGATGGAAGGTGGCGTTGTATTTGATTATCGTGGAAGTTGGTGTGCCAATGGGTTAAACACATCCTGGGAAGGCCAGTGGCGAGTGGCCTGTGAAAAAGGAGCAGTTTATTGGGATGGTTTGGACGGGCTTTATTATGATGCCATACCTCCAGAGATGGCAAAAGACGATTGGTTTCCAAGTGGAACTGAAAAGCCTTCTCTTATTCCATTGTCGCCTTTCCCTATGGCTCAGACTGGCCATGTGGCATGTATTGAGGACATGTTTGCTGCTCTTCAAAGTGGAACAAGAGCTCAAACGGATTGCCGTGATAACATCAATAGTATAAGAATGGTTTATAAAGCCATGGAGAGTTCAAGAGCAAAAAAGCTGATGCTCTTATAGTGTTGTTGTGAGATAGTGCCAAGTGACTTGTGAAAATTAAGTCACAAAAAAGTTCGTTGTTATAAGGAGGAAGCAATTTTATGAAATACATCATTGCAGCAGATTTACATGGTTCGTGGTACTACTGTGAACAGTTAATCAAGAGATTTTATAGTGAGAGGGCGGATAAATTATTATTATTGGGAGACCTCCTGTATCATGGTCCTCGCAATGAACTTCCACGGGATTATGACCCTAAGAAGGTCTTCCCTGCGCTCAATGTATTGAAGGAGCATATCGTCTGCGTTCGGGGGAATTGCGATTCAGAAGTAGATCAGATGGTGTTGGAATTTCCTGTAATGGCAGATTATGTCATTGTTGAGTGCGATGGACTCTCAATGTTTGCCACACATGGGCATCTATATGACCGAGAGAATCCGCCGCCTTTCAAGGAAGGAAGTGTTTTGCTCAATGGACATTTCCACCTGCCAGAGTGGGAAGAGCGAGAGGGATTCACTTACATTAACCCTGGCTCCCTTTCATTGCCAAAAGAAGGTAGCCCTCATAGTTACATCTCTTACGAGAACGGTGAGTTTCTGTGGAAAGATGTGGAGAGTGGGGAAGTGTTTAAAAGCTATAAACTAAAACAATGAATGAAAATTAAAATCACTCCCACTTGTTTTAGCAGGTGGGAGTGATAAGTTTAAAGGTGAGAACTACGCCTCCCACCGCCCAGAAGCACCACAAGGCAAGAGTAACCCACTAGAGGCCACAGGTAATCCAATCTCCTTGGATTCTACTGTGCCCTTCCAAGGTTTAAGCTCGGTGGCCAACATATAACTTAATACTGCAGGAGCCAGTCCTGTAGTATAAGAATTAATCAAAAAGAAAAGAGGTTCTTCTGACAATAACTTTGTGCAAAGCTGGATAAAAGGATGAATGTCATCCTCTATCTTCCAGATTTCACCTTTTGGGCCTCTCCCGTAAGAAGGAGGATCCATGATGATGGCATCATAAGTATTGCCTCTGCGGATTTCCCGCTCAACAAATTTCACACAGTCATCTACTAACCAACGAATCGGGCTATCTCTTAATCCAGAAGAGATAGCATTTTCTTTTGCCCAAGCAACCATGCCTTTGGAAGCGTCTACATGAGTGACTGAGGCACCAGCCGCTGCTGCAGCTAAAGTGGCTCCACCTGTATAGGCAAATAGATTCAGTACTTTAATCGGTCGATTGGCCTCCTTAATCTTCTTGGAGAGCCAATCCCAGTTGGTGGCTTGCTCAGGGAATAAACCTGTGTGTTTAAAGCTAAAAGGTTTTAGGTTAAATGTTAAACCTCCATATGAAATTTGCCATTGTTTAGGCAGAGAGAAAAACTCCCATTCTCCTCCGCCTTTTTGGCTACGATGATAATGCCCGTCAAGTTGCTCCCACTCAGGAGCTATCTTTGGGGTACTCCAAATTACCTGAGGGTCAGGGCGCAACAAGATATAATTTCCCCAGCGTTCTAGCTTTTCCCCCTCAGAACAATCAATGATTTGATAGTCTTCCCAGTTGTTTGCAATCCACATATTATTGGTTTCCTTCTATATATAGTAGTTGAATGATGTTAAAAAACATATTTTTGAAATTGTACTAAAAAAAATACAATGTGAAGTAAAATCTTCTTGCTTTATAGGTACAACTTAGCTATAATGATAAAGCTGTGGCATGATAGCTGTGAAGTGTGAGGTTGCACCCTCATCTGCCATCGAGGATGGGCGTGGTTTTCCATGGAGCGAATGTCAAGTTAGGAAACTGACGACAAGTCACTGTACGAGA
>JGI20163J15578_10001340_pt1 | contig 10202 bp, 11 predicted proteins | sample TergutCu122P1_FD_15578 | JGI IMG/M metagenome (IMG submission 15578)
AGCAAAGAGTTCTAGGCGACTGGAGTATGATAGACGGAATGTTTCAATGTGAATAGCGCGGATAGAGCGTTCGACGTTGCGAAGAGCGACGAGAATATCTTGTTCTCTACCGTCACCAGTACTAGCACTCGTGATACGGAAGTCAAAGTTTGTTACGTGCGGGTCCGTAGTCGTTCCACCTGCCCCGCTGGTTGTTGAGATGATATTACTTGTAGAAATACGGAGACTGTCGAGACGAACTTCCGGAATACTAAAGATCTTATCACTGAGACTGGCGCCGAGAGCGGCAGGGTTATCGATGATCGGTAGAGCGTCGGCGATGGATCGGAGGGCGTTCATATCCTCTCCCTGAGCGACTGACATTAGATCGTTGTTGTGAGCAAGACCATTGATACGGCCTTCTAGTCTACCGACGTTCTCTAGGTTACTCTCTAGAGTACGAAGTGTTTCATTTGCGGCACCAACGACGGTTGTGCGGAAGGCGATTCGCTGGACCAAGAAGAAGGAGCTGACGGCACAGAATCCCACGACGAGAGATGCGAGCGCGACAATAGCGAAGACGTTGCGGTTAGCTTTTGCGATTTGTTGTCGTTTTTTTGATAGAGCTTCTTTCGTAGCCATGACTAATCCTCCTCGATATCCCGTGCTTGTTCTTCGAACATGTGGCTAGGGATCTGATTAAATGAATCTGTAACGTTCTGACGGATTGGGCTGACAAGGATGAGGTTATCGGTGAAGAATGACATGACTGCGCGATTGATTGAAAAGGTAATTTCGAAACGAAGTACCATACTGCCATCGGCGCTTTGTCCGAAAGAAGAGTCACCAACGCGGATGTCGCCGTCTAGCAGGAGGTCTGCGACGCAACGCTCGCGGATTTCTGGAGAGATGTCTTGGATCAGGCCATCTACTTCCTCTGCTGGTATATTAGCTTCACGCGCCATGAGTTCTATTGCGAGAAGGCGACAGCCATCGTGAGCTGGAGGATCATCAGCGAAAGCTGGTCGGGTGTGCGCAAACGCTGTGCGCGCGATGGTTTTCACGAGAGCGTCGAGACCAATAAAGCCGGAGCGTGACTGCCCATTAATATGTATTGTATGGGTAGTATGGTTAAAGTCGAGCTCTGAGATTGTGATTCTGTTTGCGCCGTCAGGTAGAATAATGCCGAGAATACCGAATATATTAGATGGGAGGTATTTATCTTGATTAATGGTGTCAATTTGGTGGAGTTGGTTTTGGAGGGTGAGGATGTCGTTGACGTTTGGGTGACTGCGAAGAAGATTTGCGTGGGATTCCTCTGCCCTGTTTGAGAGGGTGTTGATGTGGCGATCGAGGCCGGCTGAGGTTCCGAAGAGGATGCCGGTGATGACGACGGCGCCGCCGGTTACGAGGATTGTGATCGAGGTGATGATTGTGCGGATGCGCTTAGCGCGGAGAAGTTCGCGTTTGATATCTGGTACGAGACTAATTTCAATCACGGTTTGTCCTTTCTGCTAGGCCGACTGCCACCGAGAATTCGGAGGCAACGCTAATTAGTTTATCCTGGAAAACCTTTGACACGACGACTTTTTGCCAAGGGTTGCCTTTAGTTGTCTGGACGGAGGTGCGGGCTTCGACGTATTCGCTCATGAAAGGAATGACGCCGGCGAATCCGGAGAGGATAATGCCGCCCACGGGGATGGTTGGGTATTTCGAGTTGAAGAACTTGATAGATTTGACGAGCTCGGTGGCGAAGCCCTCGAGGCTGGCGTCGAGTGCGCGGAAAACCTGGCCGTCGAGTTTATCTTGGGCGAGGCCGAATTTGAGGATGAACTGGCGAGCTTGTTCTTCGCGGATGTCGAGTGTTTGAGCGGCGGCTCGGGAGAGAGCTTGGAGGCCGGTCGGGAGGGAGCGGACGAGGCGTGGTGATTCGCCGTAGACGATCACGAGGTCGGCGGAAAGCTCGCCGTAGTCGATGATTAGGCGAGCGTCAGAAATGTCGATTGGGGTGAGTGAGCGGGCTATTGCGATAGGGTCAGGTTCGGCGGCGATGACGTCGAGGCCAAGTGATTCGATAAATTCGAGTTGTTCCTCTGCGTAAGTGATCGAGGTGCTAGCGACGAGGACTTCTTGCTTTGTGACGTCGCGTGGGGAAGTTCCGAGGAGGGCCCAGTCGACTTTTGCGTCTTCGATGGCCATCGGAATGTATTGATCAAGTTGATATTTGATGGTGCGATTTAGCTCGCTATCTGATTGGTTCGGCACGTCGGCGATTGTTGTGAATGTTTTGTTAGCGGGAAAACTAATAGCGACGTTGCGGGTTTTGATGCCGCTCTGACCGATGACGGTCTTGATTACTTCGCCAAGTTTAGCTCTTCCCTCTTCTGAGCTGCTCTCCACAAGTGCCGGATCGACACCAGCATAGCCGTAATTTTGCAGTGTGTAGCCGGCCTTTGCGGAGCCGGTAAGTTGCACTGCTCGAATTGCGCTAGTGCCGACGTCTAGTGCGAAGAAGTCGCCCATCCCTTTTAATAGCTTCATGTGGTTGATTATACATAACCATTTCGATTTTGCATAGGGCGAAGTGCGGGGTCGGAGGGTCGAAATATAGGGGCGGGGGTGTTCCGCTGGCGGAGATTTACTGGTAGAATGGTGGGTATGAGTTTAGCGATTGGGATTGTGGGTCTGCCGAACGTCGGGAAGTCGACGCTATTTAATGTGTTGACGAATGCGGGGGTGCTGGCGGCGAATTATCCGTTTGCGACGATTGAGCCGAATACGGGGATTGTGCCGGTGCCGGACGAGAGGCTGGATGTTTTGGCGAAGATCTATGAGTCGGAGAAGATTATCCCGGCGACGGTGAAATTTATTGATATTGCGGGGCTAGTGGCGGGTGCGAGTAAGGGCGAGGGGCTGGGGAACAAATTTCTCGCGAATATACGGGAGACGGATGCGATCGTGCATGTGGTGCGGGCTTTTGCGAATAAGGACGTGGTGCATGTGAGTAATGAGGTGGATCCGCTGCGGGATATTGAGGTGATTGAAACGGAGTTGGCGCTGGCGGATATTGAGACGGTGGAGAAGATTTTGCCGAGGATACAGAGAGAAGCGAAGAGCGGAAATAAAGAGAAGCTCGCTGAGTACGAATATTATTCAGGGTTGCTAGTGAAGTTGCAGAATGGCGAACGAGTTGAGGCGAGCGAGAGGTTTAGGGAGGTACCACTACTGACGACGAAGCCGGTAATTTATGTGTTCAACGTGGATGAGGGGGATTTGGCGGATGAAGTTAAGCGTGCTGAGTTGGCGGGACTGGTGGCGCCGAGGCAAGCGGTGTTTATTTCGGCGAAGATTGAGGAGGAGTTGGTGGGGCTTTCTTCGAGTGAGAGGCGAGAGTTTTTGGAGAGTTATGGGGCCGAGGAGTCGGGCTTACTGCAATTGATTGGGGCGGCGTATTCGACTTTGGGACTGCAGTCGTATCTGACGGCGGGGCCGAAGGAGTCGCGGGCGTGGACGGTGCGTAAGGGAGCTTCAGCTCCAGAGGCGGCGGGGGTGATTCACACGGATTTTGAGAAAGGTTTTATCGCGGCGTCTGTGATGGATTTTGATGATTTAGCGAGACTGGGGTCGGAGAAGGCTGTGCGAGAGGCAGGATTGATGCGGACGGAGGGGAAAGATTATGTGATGCGGCCGAGTGATGTGGTGGAGTTTAGGTTTAATGTTTAACGCTTCGCTTTGGGGGAGGAAACACATTTCCCTTTCCCAGCCTATCTCATTGAATTAAATCCAAAAAACCGAAGTGAATTCGGATTTTTCGGATGGTTTGATATAATTGAGAAGTCTAGATTTACAAGTGTGCAGAGATGTTCGACTCCTCAGCAAGAATGGGCAGCCATTACTTCGTTGAGGAAATATTCTCTGCGTGTAGGTCTAGACAGCCAGTAGTGGCTGTCCTTTTTTATCAATTAAACGTGAGGAGGAAATATGGGCGAAGAAGAAAAGATGGAAAAACGAAAATCTCTAAATAAAAAGATACTGATAGTCGTGGCGGTTTTGGTTGGGATTTTTGTGATTATAGGAGCAATCGGCGGGGATGGGAGTAGCAATGGGGAGAAAGAAAATGGTGAAGAGACAACGAATGAGGCTACTAGTATTACTCAAAGGTTTCTAGATGGCGGGTGGACCGAAGCTGTACTGAGAGGAGGAAACTTTAATAGAACAGCTGATGACGGAGTACGCCTCGCGTTACTGTCGACCACTCGAGATTTCAGTATTGATACAGGAATTGGCCGTGAAGGAAGTGGATATGCTGTGTGGAACAATACGGGCTGGGCGACTAGTGATGTCGTGCCATGGGATCTGAACTTAGACGCGACAACTTGCGAATGGGATTTTACAACAGACAAGATAGTAGAAAGAGAAGGAGTAGAGTGCTCCGACGAGCAGATTCAGCGAGTTCGACGCACTAGGGAACGATTCTACGAAGAATTGGAGCGGATTGAAGTTAGTATTGATGAACTTCGAGAGTGGTGGGGTCTGTAATTATTTAGTGGGGCGGAGGAGATAGAAGCGTTCGAGGTTGTTTTGTTCGCGGCCTCCGAAGGAATTGTCTTTTTTGTTGATTGTGACGAAATTGGGTTTGATGCGGGCTTCGAAGTTTTTGATGATGTCGCGGCGGATTTTGGAGTTTTTGATACGGCCGTTGACGAGTTGTTGGGGAGTGGCTTCGAATTGGGGTTTGAACATAGCGAGAATGAGGGTGTTTTCGCTGGCGAGGTGGGTGCGGACGTGGGTGAGGACGGGGAGGAGGCTAGTGAATGAGACGTCAATAAGGATGAGGTCGGGTTTTTGGTCGATGCGGAAATCGAGAATGTCGGTTTTTTCGTGGAGGGTGATGCGTGGGTTTTGGCGGAGGGATGGGTGGAGTTGGTTGGTGCCTTTTTCGATGGCGGTGATGTGGGTTGCGCCGCTACGGAGCGCAAAGTCGGTGAAGCCGCCGGTGGAGCTGCCGATGTCGAGGACGGTTTTGTTGCGGAAGTCGATACGGAAAAATTTGGTGGCTTCGGCTAATTTTTCCCCTGCTCTGCTGACGTATTTCATGAGGTGATTATAACATGTGGGTGAAAAGCGAAAAACGCGCTACCTGATGGAGCGCGCGATTCGTGATCGTCGTTTGGGTTATTTTTTGCGTTCGCGGTAGGCGGAGGTTTCGGTGTCGACAGAAATGACGTCGCCTTGTTTGATGAACGCTGGGACTTTTACGACGAGACCTGTTTCGAGTGTGGCGTCTTTCATAACACTACTGGTCGTGTCGCCTTTGACGGCGGTTTCGGTGTAGGTTACTTCGAGCCAGACGTTTTTTGGGATGTCGATATTGATGACGTTGCCGTTGAAGAATTGGAGGTTGATAGCGTCGTCGCCTTCTTTAAGGAAGCCGGCGATTTCGTCTGCGATACCTTTATTGATCTGGAATTGCTCGAAGGTTTCTGGATCCATGAAGTGGAAGTTGTCGTCGTCGCTGTAGAGGTATTGAACTCGCTTGTTTGTGACTTCGGCGGGCTCGACTTTTTCTTGGCCTTTGAAAGTTTTAGGGATGACGGCGCCGGTGACGAGGTTTTTGAGTTTGACGTTTACGATACTACCGCCGCGGCCGACGACTTTTTGGGAATATTCGAGGACACGGTATGGTGTGCCGTCGATTTGGATGAGGGTGTTTTTCTTAAGTTCTGTTGGTCCGTACATGTGCCCCCTAGTTGCTCGCGACGAATGGTAGGAATGCGAGGTGTCGCGCGCGCTTGATAGCGATCGCGAGTTGACGCTGTTGTTTTGCGCTGAGGCCGGTCTTTGCGACGGGCTCGATGCGACCGTAAGGGTCGATGTAGCGCTGGAGATCTTTGACGTCTTTGTAGTCAAAGTGTGTTGTGACTGATTTCTTATATTTGCGTGCCATAGATTGTTCGCTTCGCCCTACAGGCTTCGTTTATGAGGGTGAACCATGTTCCCCCTCATCGCGCAGACGGCGAAGTGAATTCGCCGATCTGGCTGCTCCCCCTCTTTGAATTCGGGGCGAAGCATCTCCTTTCTTGAAAATTACTTATTAAAATGGGATTTCGCTGAGGTCGATTGGCTCGTCGATATCTTCGACGACGACATCCTCAACTTTTTGTTTTTTGTTGCTTGCGGGGGCTGGGCGCGAGTCGGAGCTGGAATTTGCGCCGCTGCGGCTACCGTCATTTACGAAACTGAACTCTTCGACGACGACGCGGATTGTGCTGCGTTTTTTGCCGGTTTCTTTGTCATCCCAACTTTGCTGACTGAGGCGACCACTGACTAGGATTTGGCGACCTTTGGTGAAATATTTGGCGATAGTTTCGCCGCGGGCGCCCCAACAGTCACAGTCGATGAAGTCGGTGGCTTCTTGGCGGTTGCCGTTGCTGTCGTTCCATGTGCGGTTGACGGCGATACTGAAATTGGTGACGGTCTGGCCGCTAGGCGTGGTGCGGGATTCGGGGTCGCGGGTGAGATTGCCCATGAGAATGACTTTGTTAAATGACATAATACCTCCTTCGGAGTTATGAGAGGAACCTTAGTTTTCCCCTCATCGAGCCGGGCGCGGAGTGAATCCGCGCATCGGTCTACTCACCTCCTTTTTAAAATTTACTCTTCGATTTTTGGATCGGATTCTTTTTCCTCTTCGTCGCCGTCTTTGCTTTCCGCTTCTGGTTTCTTTAGGTCCTTTGTGACCAAGAGATAGCGGATTGCTTCGTCGGTGATGTTGAGAATGCTGCTGATCTTGCTAGGTGCTGCGGGTGGCAGGTTGACCTCGAAGAACATATAGACTGCGAATTCTTGCTTGCGGATTTCGTAAGCGAGTTTTTTCTTGCCCCAGTTTTCTTCCTTCGTGATTTCACCGCCGGCGTCGGTAATGATGCCGCGGATCTTCGTTAGGCTCGGATCTAGATTCATTTCTAGATCAGGGTGCATGAGCACAGTTAGCTCGTATTCTTTCATCTTCCTCCTCTGGAACTCACTGTGAGTGAGCGCTCATCCTGCGATGAGCCGAGTTAATGTTGATATTCTGGGTGATTATAGCGTAATTGGGCGGAAAATGCAACAGAGGTAGCGCGGGATAGGCAAAAGCCCTCTACGAGAGAGGGCTTGGTGCTTGAGTTTTTAGTGTGTGGAGATTCGGTTGGCGGATAATACAGAGTATCCGACGAATTGTCCGAGACGAGTCATGCACACAAATGTGTATCCGTCCACGATTATCGTTTCGATGGTTCTGTTGACGCCGTCGATACGAATCGTGGTTGTTCCGACCACAAAATTAGTGCCTGCGCGCAGAGTGTTTTCAAATACTGCTCTGCCGCCTGACTGTGGACGGGTCGGGGTGTAATTGCGTCCGGTTGTAACCGTGATTACGCCGCCGGAAAATCCGACGTCGAACGGATGGCCGGAAAGAGTCATCATGTAGGCGATGTCTCTGATCCAGGCGTACGTCCGTCCTTGATAGATGTAGGTATCGAAGTAGCCGGAGTTTAAGGCAGCGCCTTGAGCGTTGACTCGATTATTGACCCTGAATCCCTGGTTTTGGAAAATGATAGCCGCGGAGGGCTCGTTGCCGATGGGTGGGTCGGGGTCGGTTGGGATTTGAGGTGGGATTGGCGGTGTGGCGAGCATAATGTCGCCAGTTGACGCTTGCCAGCCGAGGACGGAATGCGTCAGGCTGAACATGTCGTTTGTGATGTCGAAATTCCTCGTGCGGCTGTTGGTGTTTTCGTGCCAACGGTTGTTGTGGTCGAGAGTCCAACGGGCATCCATTGCGGGATCGAGATTGATCCAGCGGCTGCCGATTAAGGCTTCGACCCAAACGTGGTCTGTTGCTGTGCCAGGACGAGACGTGTCGCTCGGATGCCATTCATTGCCGTAATTGGCCCATGTGGAGCCGAAGACGGCGCGCGCGGGGATTCCAGCGGCGTGAAGCATCGAAACGGTGAGGTTTGCGAAACCTTGGCTGCTGGCGCGCCAGTTGTTTAGGACGCGGTCGGCGCGGTTGTTTGCGGCTGTCGTCGCTGTGAGCGTAATGTTTTCGGCGACCCAGGTGTGGATCGCGCGAGCACGGGTGTAGTCGCCAGTGATATTGTGTATTACGTCATTAGTTCTGTTGCGAATTGCCGCTACGTCGGGTGATCCGGTCGTGGCGCGAAGCCAATCCCAGTGTGTTTGCCAGTCGGTATTGTAGACTGCTTGCATCCGAACGTGGTCGCGATGATGGTTTCGCCAAGGGGATGTGTAGATCGCGGTGTTGCCGTGACTGTCGACGCTCACCCAGATGCGGTGTTCGATTCCCATACGCTGATTGTTGTCGGCTCGAATTGTGAGTTCGAGCGGGACGTTGCGCTGAGTGTGGCTGTGCGGGATAAACCATGCTCGGCCGTCGGTGGCGCGATTCATTTCGTAGAATCGGCCGTCCAGCCAAAATTGGATGCGGTGGAAGTCTGCCGGAATGCTGTTTAGAACTATAAAGTTCTGGTTGGCAGACAGCCACATGCCGTCACCTGCTGCGTTTGTTGATGTGAACCACAGACGGATGTCGGTAGTGTTTGGTTGCGCAGTGTCACGCTGTTGCGCGTGTGTCTGGGCGAACGCGGGCGTGGCGACCATAGTCGCCATGATTAGCGCCATCATAATTAGCGCCAGTGACTTTCTGATACTTCTCATACCAATTACTCCTCTCTTCTCTGCCCAGATCCACGCTGTGGAAATGGGTGGCGCATTATCAAATTTACGCCGAAAAAGGACGCTATGTTAAAGGGCGACTCTTGGTCGGGGTCCCTACAAGAGCGTCTCAAGCAAGGAATATTATACACTAAAGTTGTAGGTGTTGCAATGGCAACTTAATCTTCGATTTCGTCGAGGCTGCTGATGAGGACGTCGCGGGGCTTGGCGTTGCCGGTGGATGGGCCGATGATGCCGGCGTCTTCCATCTGGGTGATGACGCGAGAGGCGCGACCGTAGCCGACGCGGAGGCGGGTTTGGATCATGCTGGTGCTGATTTTGCCAGTTTCGATGGCGAGGCGAAGGGCGTCGCGGTAGATTGGGTCGCCGTTACTGCCACCGCCGCCACCGCCAATGTCGTCGTCGTAGCCCATGACGACACCGCCTTTACTGGTGATTTGGACGGGTTGACTCAAAACTTCGTCGTTGTATGCGGGTGGGGCTTGGAGGCGAAGGAAATCGGTGACGCGGAGGACTTCTTCATCTGTAACCCAGGCACCTTGGATGCGACGAGGTTTGCCCATGCTTGGAGTCATGAGGAGCATGTCGCCTTTGCCGAGGAGTTTTTCAGCGCCGATTTGGTCGAGGATGGTGCGGGAGTCGACTTGTTGGGCGACGGTGAAAGCGATGCGGGCGGGGATATTGGCTTTAATGAGGCCGGTGATGACGTTGACGGATGGGCGCTGGGTGGCGAGGATGAGGTGGATTCCGGCGGCGCGGCCTTTCTGGGCGAGGCGGACGACGAGAGCTTCGATGTCGCGGGGGGCGGACATCATGAGGTCGGCGAGCTCGTCGACAACGAGGAGGATGTAGGGCATTTTACCGTCGGCGGGCGGTTCGGGTTCGCCGGCTTCGTCGGCAACGGCGATTTTGCGGCCGGCTTTAGCGATTTTCGTGTTGTAGTCGCCGATGTTTTTGACTTTTTCCTCAGAGAGAAGCGTGTAGCGACGCTCCATTTCGTTGACGGACCATTTGAGGGCGCTGATGGCTTTTTCGGGCTCGGTGACGATGGGTGTGAGGAGGTGTGAGATGTCTTCGTAGCTGGTCATTTCGACTTTTTTCGGGTCGATGAGGATCATTTTGAGGTCGCTGGGGCTGTTGCGGTAAAGGAGGCTGGTGAGGATGGAGTTCATCATGACGGATTTACCGGAGCCGGTCTGCCCTGCTACGAGGAGGTGTGGCATGCTGGCGAGTTCGGCGGTGACGGCGTTGCCGGAGATGTCTTTGCCGATAGCGAAACTGAGAGGGCCGGTGGATTGCTTCCATTGTTTACTGTCGAGGATGCCGTGGAGGCGGACGTCGGCGGATTTGACGTTCGGGACTTCGACGCCGACGACTTTTTGGCCGGGGATTGGGGCTTCGATGCGGAGGGATTCGGCTTCGAGGTTGAGCATGATGTTGGATTCGAGCTGGGTGATTTTGGTGAGTTTGACGCCACTAGGAGGACG
>JGI20163J15578_10001342_pt1 | contig 10197 bp, 12 predicted proteins | sample TergutCu122P1_FD_15578 | JGI IMG/M metagenome (IMG submission 15578)
CCCAAACAAACCCCCTCGCCGCTTCCCCCGCCGCGCTCCTGCCATCGGCGAAGGTAACAAAAGCCCAAAACGCCCACCAGCCGCTTGTATCAATATCGCCTTCCACGCACTCATAAAAAACAACCCCGTTAGCGGCGTCCGCTATTCCGGCGGGAAACTCCCCCGCAGAGCCGTCAGGTTTGCGGAAACGTATACACACCCGTTCAACACTATCCAAGTCTGTAAATGTCCTTAACGTTATCCGTAACGCCGACTGCCCCTTGAATATTTTCCCGCCAATACCCAATCCGCATGAAAATACATTGCGTGTAACACATGATTTCAAACCCAATTCAGGACTTCCCCTCAAAAACCGCCCCAACAAATTGTCCCGAATAACTACACCGGAAGAAACACGCAAAGACAAGAAAAGCCCTCTAAAAACATTACTCCCTGTTTGCACACTATCAACTATTCTTTTATGAATTACACGCCCGTAATCTATTTTTGCAACGCTCTCAACCATTTCGTATAAACCACGAATAATTACACCGAAAGACCCTAAAATATCTTTTACCAAGAAAGCATCATTGATTTTACGCAATTGCGCTAACAACCTTTTAGGTATGGTTAAAACATTTACTGTTTGCCTCATTACACGCCTGAATACGCCGGAAAAAGAAACACCATCATCAAGCCTTACCCCTTGTGTAACAGTGCGCACAAAGTTTTGTGCAGAAACATATTCAAAATACATAGAAAGCCTAAAACCGTTATTGTTTAATGTTTGCTCCCTGCCTGTATATTCAGGGTAAATGTCAGGAACAGAACCGCCCCACCATTCGCGATTATGAAAAGCAGCCCCATAGTCAAAACGCGGATACCAGATATAACGGGTAAACAAGCCAAACCAGATATGGGAACCGCTCGGTATACTGTCGGCAACAGTAAACGTGCCCGCCCTCCAACCCCTCGGCCTACCCGAAACTACACGCAAATCTATTAACGCTTCCTGCCCGCTTCGCCTCAAATGCGGCTGGTTAAAATTATCAGAATAAAGCACAGGCCGCCCCGCAGCTTCCGAGTCATCGTCATTGGTGTAAAAATGTGCAGTACAATTTCCGCTTAGCGTCTTAGGAACCAAAAACCTGTTAACAGGTATATCAATTTCAAAATACAAAGGCTGCCAGGGTCTTGGCGGGTCGGCGTTCCATAAATTTTGGCTGCCTACTGTAGTTGTACCTATAACCGGATCAACAACAACAGGATAAGCCGCTTCACTTAACCATTTTTCAGGAATGGTAATACAAAGACAATTCTCGGCAATCGACAATTCTCCCCAACACCGCCGCCCTTTAGCGTCAATAATTTCCGGCCTGTGAATATGGCAAAGTTTCCCTGTACCTTCACCTATCAAAGTTTCTTTTTTATAAACAGCATAACTGCCCTTCAAAAAAGGTTCTGGTACAAAGTAAGGCTGCCTCAAGAAATCAAAATCTTCCACACCTTCCATCAGCAAAGATACAACATTACTTTCCGGCTCCCTATTCAATATGCAGTCATACTCAAAAGCACAATCGCCAAGAATAGTAAACCGATGCGACCGCCGTTTCCCTTTATAAACAAGCCGCTGTTTATTCCCCCGCAGGATAAAACCCTCATCATCAGGAGGAATAAACCGCAGCCCGCTATTCCCGCTCCAGCGCGTTAACCCCCATACAGGCCGTTTCTCTCCCAAAGCAACAGTCAAAGGAAAATCAGATAACGATTGTGTAAACCGCACACCCTTTTCTTTTTTCATTTTTCTCTCTTCTCTTTTAACTGTTCTCTGTTCATTGTCCCAAAATTGTAATTTCCCATAACACCTGAAGCGTATCGCTGCTTGAAACATTAGCCGCAGGCGTTAACTGCGCATACGCCAGACAATCAGCAGCAGCCCCATTCCCATTAAGCAAAGCCGCCTCGTTTATCCCGTTAGCGTCCAACGCCCCGGCCGAGAACGTAGCCCTGTAAGTAACCGTACTATCCCCTGTATTACCCCATTGCGCTTTCAACACCGGAAACCCGCCGTCAAGCTGCCCCATAGCCCCAACAGGAGCATTGCACCTTGTATTACTCTTCGCGTTACTACCGCTCCAACCAGTCCCCACCTGAATAAAGCCCGAACCGCCAGAAACCTTAAGCCTTGTTCCAACAGCCAAAAGAGCATCAGCGATTAAAGCGTCCCCCTGCCGCGTAACAATGTTATGATGCCTAAACTCCATAACCCGCCCCGGCAATTTCAACAAACGCCTGAACCAACAAGGCGCACGCCGCTTCACATTGCCGTCTTTATCCAGTACCCGGACAGTTACCATGCCTTTAATCTTGATTTTGTCTTTCATCACCTACCCCCATTTATCAAGAGAAAAGTGAAGAGTGAAAAAAATCATTGTTCTCTTTTCTCTCTTCTCTTTTCACTTCATTGCCCAACCGGCAACAAACCCGCCCAAAGCCCCAAGCAAAACGGCGGTAACAACATTTCTTACCCCCGCTCTTTTCACCCGCGAAACTTCCTGCCTATACCCCACAGCTTCCCGCCGCCAGCGTTCAGCTTCTCTCAACACCGCCGCTTCACGCTCAATGCCAGCCAGAGCCGCAGCCCTTGCAGCTTCCGCCGCCGCCTGTTCAATCGCCTCAACAGCCGCATCAGATAGATAATCAATCAACAAGTCTACTTCTAAACCTGTATAAAACCTCATCCCGCCTTCGTTCAAACTTGGCGGCGGCATCATCGGCGGCTCGGCGAACACCGGGTACTTCAAAAAACTCAACACTATCACGATTGATAACATCTTCCTGCATAACCTGCAGCTCAGCCCTCTTTTCCGCATACTCTACAATCTCCCTAACACGCTGTCGCTGGAGTATAAACCCCAACACTAACCCAAATACAATAGCAGCTAACAAAAACCCCGCTATAAACCCTTTCCCAAAACCAGTAAAACTATAAAACAATCTCATTCATCACTCCCCACTTTTCTCTTTTCTCTTTTCTCTTTTTCACCTTTCCCACCTCATCTTCAACCCGTCATCAAGCGTATTTCCGGCCTTAAACCAAGACACAGGTTTGCCGTCAGTAAACTCGCAATGTGGTCTGTCCACAAACCTTGTCCAGTCGCCGCCCCATACGCCGCCCATTTCACGCCATATTGCCCCAACCCTGTCAAAAAAGTTGTCGCTGTTATCAAACTCCCTGCCCCGCACATTCCTTGCAAAATCAAACGCAACCCTGTGATTGTGAAAACTGTCGCCGCCGCGCACATTGGTAACGACTTTACCCGGTGTCGTTCTGCCCTGTGCAAACAACCTTTCCTGTTCCTCATGTGTGCGGTAAGTTCCGGTTATCACAACCGAAAGCCCTTGTGCCGCAGCCCTTCCCATTAACTCCCGCACACCGCGCCGTAACGTAGGCAGCAATGCTTCAATGTCTCTAGTCATAAATAACTCCTATATCGTTTGCGCAAGCAAACATTAAAATCGAACCTAAACTTGTTTAGGCTAATCTCCTGTATTGTTGTTGTGGGAATGTTCGGCATCCCACAAACCCTGTGAAAAACACTTTCCCTTTACTGCGTTGTTAGTAACCTTAAAGCCGATATACCCGCTTACCAAACCAACAACAGCCAAAAGGAAAGAACCGATTAAATTGTCAGAAAGCCGTCCACTAAACACAAGCGCAAAGACAAACATTACCATAATCAGCGACAGCCCGATTATAAAAGCCGCCCCCTTGCCCAACTGTTTTACTGTCATTTCATTTACCCCCGATAGTAAAAAACTTAAAAATAACCGACAAAGCCAAAGCCGCAGTTGCGATTATCACGCTAAAAATAGAAACACGCTCTTTGCTCCTTTCACCTTCTTTTTTTTCAAGCCGCTGAACACGCCCGATAACGTGTTCCTTAAACTCTTTCATCTCTCCTTTTAACTGCCGTATTTCACCTAACGTTTCGACAATCAAAGCCCTGTCATGCACTGTCATGGTATTATTCCTCGTTGTATTTTTATTTTTTCTCATATTCTCCCCCTATGCTCCATAAGTCTGAACGTAGCAACAAAAGCCGCATTTCGCTTATACCTGAATGACAGCGCATTTATTGTTCCCTCGCTCTCTTCTCTTTTCTCTTTTATCTTTACCCTTGCCCCAACCCTCGCATTAAACACCCCCCGATGTGTCCTAACTGTAAACCCCCGCCTGTTTTGTACCCTTTCCGCAAGTTCACGTATTACCCAATCCTCATACTGCGGTATCCCATCAATCTCATATTCAGAAAAGTAAGACCCTGTAATATTCAGGGCGACAGTTCCAAACAAGGCAACTTCTTCCGCATTACGCATAAAGCTGGAACGGTTAAGGTCAAGCACAATAGGCCGCCCATAAATTGCAGCCCTGTACAAATCGCCGTCAGCTTCTTTACGCAAAGTTAAAAACGCTTTATCAAAACCGCTGGTATCATAATGAGAATAAGAAAACCCGCCCCCTTCATACTCAAGCCGCTTTTCCGCTTCCTCTTTCGTATCTATCTCATCAGCAAAAATCACATTCCTTTCCCTGCCGCATTTTTCAATAATTTTGTAACGCGCTTCATAACTTCCAGCCTCAATCTCACGCACAAGCGGATATCTAAAAGGGTAGTAAGCCTGCAAGTTTTCATCATAAAAAACAGGCGGCTCGTCATACCGCCATATTTCCTGTTTCTGTAAAGCCACAGGCATATTAACTTTTAGCCGAACTGTATTCCGGTATAAATCATCCCTTGCTATTTTCCGTAAATAAAAAATATCTTCCCCGCTAAATGTATGTCCTATTTCCGTATAATTGAGTTCTTCAATCTGGTAAGGCGAATAAGAAAACACAAGTCTGTTATCAGGCGTAAACTCAAGATGGCATCGACAGGCCGTGGCAAGGCTTGAAAGTTCCGCCCAAACATTACGCCGCAGCCGGACAAACGGCAGAGTTACAGGAATTGTCGGGCAGTCAATATCACCCACCCCAATCCCCGCCCTTTGCGCTATTCGATGAACTAAAGATTTTTGCGGCTGAGTTTTGTCGCACACAACCGAGTATGTAAAAACAGCAGGTGCAGTCCAGTCCCTTGCCTCATCAATTTTACGCAAAGTATACGACAAGTCCCTAAGCCCCAATCGCACAAATCGCTTGCGCCCAGGCCCTTTAATAACCTGCACACCCTTTTCGTCAGTGAAAAAAGTAAACCGCTTGAAGTATCGCGCACATTCTCCAACAGAAAACCAAACCCGCACTTCCATCCCAACGCCGTTTCTACAATCTGCATTCCCATTTATAAACCCCAAAGTATTATCAATTAAAATCTCACCCCTGCTACTAACCCCTCCGGCAACCTCTTTTATGGAATAAAAACTGGCCTGTAAAATATCCTGTTCAGGCACACAAAAGATTTCACCTTCCAGCAAAATTTCAACCCTTAACCGCACAACCCCTTCGCCGCCATTAACCGCCTCTTGCAATTCACCATCAATCTCATAAAACCTCATAAACCACCCCTGTTTTAAAATGAACAATTAGCACTAACATTTCCGGCGACATAATACCTAAGCGGGCCTATGGCGGCCCCGGCGCTGTTTATATTTGTTTCATCAGCCGTTAAAACAAGCCGCCTGGCGGTAATGGTGAACATGCCGCGGGCTTGAGCTTCGTATTTGCCTGTCGGTAAATAGGCGGTTATTGTTAATTCCTCAATCAGTTCAGGTATTTCAGGCTTGTTATTCAAAGCCCGTTTAATCCAAATTTCAGTCCTCGTGCCGCCTTTTTTTCTTGATAAAAGCGTCAATCCGTAAATATTGTGATATTCCTTATCATTTATCCTGTAACTCACAAAATCCCCGTGATACCTTTTGTTTTGTTTAGCGTAACTAAAAGCGCGAAAATTATTATCAAAGGTGTAAACAGCGGGAGGATTTTTCCCGCGAATATCCAGCTTCAACTTTATCGCTTCTTCCCGCCCTATACGCAGCTCAAACCCCTTCACCCGGCAGCCCTCAAACACCCGCCTTTCACTTTTCCCTTTTCTCTTTTCTCTTTCACCTTCCCTGTCCTGTATCAAATCAAAGCTGCTGGAATCTTCAAAAGGTATAAGTTTAAGGCTGTAATCGCCCGCCTCGCTATTTCCTGAAACACTGGCCGCAAGCCCGGTGCAGCCAAAAGCGAGGTAAAGCAGCAAAGGGGCGGTGCCGCCGGTCAATGGCGTAACAACGCAACCCGTAACGCCGCCGCTTTTCCGTATAGCCCCGCGAACGCCGTCCCCTTCAATAGCAGCTTCCTCAACAAGCAAAGAAACCGCTTCCCTGATTGTTTCCTCGGAATACGGCACGTCAATTTCAGTTTGAACAGTTTTTATAACAATGGAGCAATCACGGCCATTAACTAACATAACCGGCACCCTCCACAGTTAAACGCATTGAAACAACCAACCCCCAGCCTTCACCGCTGCCCGGCCTGTTAGGCGCAATATACTTCTTCCCTGTAATTACCGCACTGTCCACAACACCAAAAAGAGAAACATTCTCATATACAGCCTTGCAAATCGCGTATGAATAGGCGTAGCAAAATAATTCGCTTTCCGGCGTTTCAGGTAACATAAAACTAATGGCAAGAGAATAAGCGTCCAGCCGCAAAATCCTCTCTTTTTCGGAACACTCGCTTCCGCAAAGAGTGATAACCGGAACCACGGCGGAGCCACCCCTGTATTCCGTAAATTCAATCAAAGATATCTGGCTTTTCATATCAGCTAACAACTCGTTAACCCGCCCCGTCAAAAGACAACGGACAGCGCGAATAATCCGCTGCTCAATAAAATCGCTCATTGCTCCCTGCTCATTACTCATTTTCAAATAACCCTCCTCTTGTACGGCTCCAGCAATGAACGTACATTTTCCGGCATGGAAAGCTCAAAATGCTCGCCGCCCCTCCCGTTTCCCCTAACAACCCCGCTCGTGCCAATCATGCGCCCTTTGTACCGCCCCATCTTCCACGCCGCAAGCTCAAGACATGCACTGGCCAAATCAGCGGGCACACAACCAACATCGCCGGCAGTTCCAACTTCATACCCGGCCTTGTAAACAACCTTAAAACCGGTTAGGTGCCTCATACGCCTGAATGCTCGTGAAAGTTTTACAAAATAGGGAAAGTCGTCAATGGTATTTTCATCAGGTATCAACTCGTAAAAATCAGGCTCAATCGGTTTCCCAATATTTTTTTCTCTTGCGTATACCGCCAAAACTTCCCGCACCGGATATTCTTTTAGCGTTAGCTGCAAATCAACAGGGTTTTCAAATTGCTCATGATATTTCTTCAAGATAAATCGCCGCTTGCAATACTGCTCAATGGCAAAAGTAGCCGTTACAAGACAAAAGCGGCTCGTTTTGTCCTCCCTGTCGTCAAAGCCCAAAAGAGCCTTAAAATCATCAAGAGGTATCAGCGAATAAAGCCTGTCTTTTTCATTGCTCATTACTAATTGCTCCTTGCTCATTAGATTAAGAGCTTTCTAATGGGGAGTAATTACGTAAAGTGGGAAATTTTCAAACGCGATTACGGTAGCAACTACGCTTGGGAATCTCTACCTTTCAAGGCTTGCCGGGTAAGAAACAGCCTGTTATCATGGTATTTACAGAATGAAAAATGAAATTATACTATACCGCCCTAATGAGCTTGCAGAGCATATTGAGGTAAGGATCGATGAAGATACAGTTTGGCTGAACCGCCAGCAAATTGCCGTGCTTTTTGGCAGAGATGTAAAAACCATCGGAAAGCATATTAACAATGTTTTTTCAGAAGGCGAATTGGCTAAAGAAGCGGTTGTCTCTAATTTTGCTGCAACCACTCAGCGAGGGGCAACTGTCGCAAATTTTGCGACAGTTCAAAAAGAGGGGGACAGATTGGTGGAACGTCAGGTAGAATACTATAATCTTGACGTTATCATTTCCGTTGGCTACCGTGTAAAATCCAAACAAGGTACCCAATTCCGTATTTGGGCAAACAGNGTATTAAAAGACTACCTGCTCAAAGGCTACGCTATAAACAACCGCATAAACCGTCTGGAAGATAATGTAGAAACACTGAAAACCAAGGTAAACGAAATCGACCTACAGATAAACACACATCTAATCCCCACACAGGGCGTTTTCTTCGATGGGCAGGTTTTCGACGCCTACGAGCTTGCTTCTAAAATTATCCGTTCCGCTAAACAAAGCATTGTTCTGATTGATAATTATATCGACGAAACCACCCTCACGCATTTGTCAAAAAAGAAAAAGGCGGTTCGTGTTTTACTGCTAACCAAAAACATAAGCAAGCAGTTAGCTTTGGATATNCAAAAAGCCAACCAACAATACGGCAATTTTGAGGTAAAACAATTTACCCAAAGCCACGACCGCTTTTTAATAATAGACGGCAAAGAAGTATATCATCTTGGCGCTTCTCTTAAAGATTTAGGCAGAAAATGGTTTGCTTTTTCAAAGATGGATAAAAGCTCGGTAGAGAATATTACTAACGCGATTACAGGGTTGATATAGAGAGAAGAGTTAAAAGTGAAGAGTGAAAAACAAGAAGGATAAAATAAACCTTCAAATCAGCATTGTAATTTTTCTTCTCTCTTCTCTTTTCACTTTTAACTTTCCTCTCTCCCCTTTTTTCATTATATTTAAAGCTAGAGTACCAGGCAGCTCTATTGGGAAAGAAAAGAGAAGGAAGAAAAACCCTTTTCACTTTTCTCTCTTCACTTTTCTCTTAAAAAAAGAGAGCAAGGCGCAACGGCGAAAGAAGCAATCCCCTTCAAGAACCCCTTCTTCGCCAAGCTGAAAATCAGTCTGATTTTCAGCACCGCCCCTTGCTCTCAAACTTTAGCTCCCCCATCATAGATATACGGAAAACTTATTTCTCTTACTATTGATTTTCTGACAGTATTAATTATTAAATCCATATCGTGTTCCTTATCGCCAAAATCCGCTATTTCCTCAAATATAGTTACTATGTTTTGTATAGATATTTTTTCCCGCAGTAATCCGCATAATACCTGCCGTATTTCGCCAATTGAAAAATACTTCTCAAAATGTGTAATGCCGCGATTGAAGAACGTGCTTGCGTCATTGGGGTCTAGCCGAATTGCCTCGGTTAAATCCGCTGCCTGTTGCTCGTAAGTTGTTTGCCGCGTACAACCTGCCAGCGCCAAAAACATCGTCAACACCAAAAACACAATAAAAAAATTCTTCATAAAACCCCCTACCTACCCATCCGCTGCCGGAGTATTTCTATAGCCTCTCTTGCATATGGTTGATTAGGATTGATCCGCAATACCGCTTCAAAGTCTGCAATTGCCTGGTCATAATCGCCATTGTGAAAATGCGCAAGGCCGCGGTTGTTGAACGCGCTTGCATCATTAGGGTCTAGCCGAATTACTTGTGTAAAGTCAGCAATCGCCTGTTCAAAATCACCCTTTTCAAAATACGCCCAGCCACGGTTGTTAAACGCCCCCACATGATTAGGGTCTAGTCTAATTGCTTGTGTATAGTCAGCAATCGCCTGCTCAAAATCACCCATTCCCATATGCGCATTGCCGCGGCTGAAGAACGCATTAGCATCATTAAGGGCTAGCCGAATTACTTGTGTAAAATCAGCAATCGCCTGCTCAAAATTGCCCATTCCCATATGCGCACGGCCGCGGCTAAAGAACGCTACATGATTAGGGGCTAGCCGAATTACTTGTGTAAAGGCTACAATTGCCTTTTCAAAATCGCGATTGCGAGAATGCGTATAGCCGCGTTCGTAGATAGCAATTGCGTCATTAGGGCCTACTCGGATTATTTCTATCAACTCTCTTGCGGTTGGGTCATTGGGATTGATCCGCAATACCGCTTCAAAGTCCGCAATTGCCAGCTCATAGACGCCCCTATAAAAATGCACAATGCCGCGATTTTTGAACGCTCTTGCATCATTAGGGTCTAGCCGGATTGCTTGTGTAAAATCTGCAATTGCCTGCTCCGAATCGCCCTTTCCAAAATTCGCATTGCCGCGGCTTAAGAACAAATATGCACGATTAGGGTTTAACTGGATTGCTTGTGTAAAGTCCGCAATTGCCCGCTCAAAATCGTCCATTTCATAATGCGCCAAGCCGCGGACTAAGAACAAGAACGCATCTGCAT
>JGI20163J15578_10001343_pt1 | contig 10197 bp, 10 predicted proteins | sample TergutCu122P1_FD_15578 | JGI IMG/M metagenome (IMG submission 15578)
CAACTGAAGATTTTACCATGCCGCCCAGTTTTTTTATTTTATCTTCCGCTTCGTTTCGCTTCATTTTAGTGAGTTCACCTGTAAAACAAAACGAAAGGCCTTTTAACGGAATTTCTTCTGCAAGTCGGGGGGGCGTAATTGAAATTATTCCGGCAGAAAGAACCTGATCCATATCGTCAGCGGTTTCCTCGAGGCCCAGGATAATAGCCCTGGCAGTGATATCTCCAAGGCCGTAAACTCCAGCCAATTTTTCTTCTGTTACTGAACGAAGTTTATCAAGTGTATCAAAACCGGATGAAACAACTTTTTCCATTATTAGCTCNCCCACTCCCTCAATGTTAAAACCGGCCACAAATGCTGCAAGGGAGAGTTCGCGTTTGGTGCGGATGTGATGAATAACCTTGGCGGCTGAAAGTTCTGCCATGCGCTCAAAAAGAGCGAGCTCTTTTTCCGTTAGTGTGTAGAGATCAGAAATCATCCGTACTCTGCCTGAATCAAACAGTTGTCTGAGTAATTTTTCACCCAGTTCCCGAATATCGAGTACGCTGACCCATTTTTCGAGCCTGTGAAGAAGTTTTTTGGGACAAGCAGGATTGGGGCAAAAAAGCCTGGTTCCTCCGTCTTCAAGCGGCGTATTACAGGCTGCGCAAATGGAAGGAAAAACAATTTCTTCTTTTTTTTCCGGTTCAGCTATAACCCCGCAGGGTGCAAGACCTTCAATTTTTGGTATTATTTCACCGCGTTTAACTACAGACACGGCAGAACCAATTTTAAGGCCAAGATTCCGAATCATGTCCGGATTATTAAGGTTGGCACGCTGAACAGTTGTTCCCGCAAGCCGCACAGGTTCAATAATACCTATGGGTGTATAAGTCGCACCGGATTCGCTCCATTCCACTTTTTTCAAAATACTGAAAGCCATTTCGGGATCAAACTTAAACGCAATTTGCCTTTCCGGTCTGGCCCTGCGCAGATCGATCATGTCTGTAAAAAAGTCCTTAACCACAAGACCGTCGATATCAAAATTCATTTTTTTGCGATTCTTTGCCATTTCGTCTCTATATGTTATTACTTCTTCGGGGTTTGAAAATTCGCGGGTTTCAGTTACATTAAACCCCTGCTCCTTAAGCCAGCTGATTTTTTCCATTTCGTTTTTGAAGAAATTATCATTTTCGTTTGCGGCGGCATCAAAACCGATAAAACTGAGATCCTCACAGCCGGCGCCGTCTTTGCGGCGCATGATCCCGTTGGCAGCGTTTCTGCAGTTTGCCTTGTCCGAATATTTTTCTCTCCATACTTCGTGAGTCATAATCACTTCGCCGCGAACCCCGCCTGAAAAATTTTTGGCAATTTCAGGTTTTACTCCGGACATTCGCTGTGCATTTTGAGTTATTTCATCTCCCTTGATTCCGTCCCCGCGCGTAACTGCGCTTGTAAGTTTTCCTTTTTCGTATTGAAGTTCGAGGCTTGCCCCATCCAGTTTATACTGGACAACAAATGAAACCAAGTTTGTCTTTTTTGCCCAGGCTCTGAATTCTTCCGGGTTTGCAGCTTTTTCCTGACTTCCCATGGGAATAAGATGTTTAAGCTTGGGAAAACCATCAGAAAGGCCGCCTCCAACTTTTTTCAAAAGCTGATGATTCGGTGCGAGTGTCTTTAATTCATCCCATAGAAGATCAAATTCAGCATCGGAAATTTCTGCTTCCCTGTCGTAATAACTTTTCTGATATTTTTCGATGAGCCCCGCCAGGGTATCAATTCTTTCGCTTTTGGTTTTCACGCAGACTCCTGTTTAACAAAAAAAAGTTCACGTATCTCGTGATTTTTTTTAAGTCCTTTTTGTTCAAATTCGGTTTTCGGCCTCCAGTTTTGAGGCTCCGCAAAGGCGTTGTATTTGTTCACGAGTCCCGGTGTGGCTGAAAGTTCACTTAAGGCCCAGTCTCCGTAATCGGCCCAGTCGGTCGCCATATATATGTATGCTCCGGAAAGGAGTTTGGAAGTTAGCAGATCTGTAAATGGACGGGTCATTAGCCGGCGTTTGTGATGCCGCTTTTTGGGCCAGGGATCGGGGAAAAAAATATGAAAGCCGGAAACCGAATTCTCTTTTATTTTGTGTTCAAGAAATTCTACCGCATCCCCTTCTATAATGCGGATATTTTTTATTTCACGTTTTTCAATTTCCCATAAAAGCCTGCCGATACCGGGACGGTGTACTTCAATGCCAAGGTAATTGATACCGCAGTTTTGCTCCGCTATATTGACCGTTGCCGCCCCCATTCCAAAGCCAATTTCAATGATCAGGGGATTTGAGTTGCCGAATAATTTATCCGGGTTTATGATTTCTGTTTCATGATTCTTTATGCCGTAAACGGAAAAAAGAGTCTCGTAAGAACGTTTTTGTGCCGGACTCACACGCCCCGCTCTGAGAACAAAACTGGGTATTCTGCCTAACACATACATCTATCGCAGCGGTACCGCTTCAGTAAGGGCCGATATGCGAAATCCAGGGTCTTCCGCCCACAGTGCCAGGGATCTGACATTGCTGGAAAGCCTTAAGCCCCAGATATTTCCCTCCATTTCTGTTACCCGGACGGTCTGAACATATGCTCCATGCTGATCAAAAGCAATAAAACGGTTTACAGGATATTCGGAGTCAATTTGGAAGGTCCCCCCGGAAATTGAAAAAGAAGGAAAGGGAAACGGCGGTATTTCCGGGCTGTCAAAGGTGAATCTGCGTTCTGTTTGCTCCCCGCCCCTGGTTACCAGAACCGCCCGGTACTGCCCCCTTGGCAGAGGCCGGTTCCCCGGCATGGCGATATTTCTGGTTCCAATCCAGGTATTTCCGCCTTCTTCATGTGTTATCCAGTCTTCGGAAGTAAAGAGCCAGCGCAGCCCTTCCCGGTCATGGTACAGATAAAGCATTGACAGATTTTCTATACCATCATCATCTTCGGGCAGGATAAAAAATGAAAACCTCTCTTCGACTTGATCCCTTCCGGAATAATAAACCAACTCAATAAAAGCAAAAAGTATCCTTGGTTCGGAGCGGGAACATGAAAAAAATCCTGTCACAAGAACAACAAAAAGTACGGAAATCAGAAATGCTCTTAAAATTGATTTTATCTTCATGAATATACTATACCAATCTTTTATAAACTCCTCAATATGTGATAATATGCTTTCGGAGGATTGGAATTAAAGGCCCTTTTTGTTTTTTTTCGATCATTTTCCTCTCCCTCCCGGCCTTTCTCTTTGGGTTTGAGTCTGATGAGTATACATACGAAAAATACTATTCATTTTTTACTTTCCCGTCCGGCAGAACAATTTTTTTAAGTGAATGGGTTTTAACATCCCTTCTGTTAATTTTAATTGGCATTATTGTTTTATTTTTTTTGATTTATTCCGGCCGCCGCAATGCGTTGCTGGTTTTTCACTTACGGCTTTTTTTCAAGACTTTCTGGGTTTTTTTGCTTCTCCCCGTTTTTATGCTGGTATCAATTAAAGCTTGCGCACTTTTATATTTTCAGCTTCTTTCGTTTTTTAACAGGCCCTATATTCTGGTAAATAATACCGGCGTTGGACTCACTTTATTGATGGCGGCTCTTGTTTTTTCTCTGCCCTACCCTGCCCTTGATCTGCTTCGCTTTCCCAGAAGAGCGCGGTTTTACGGTTTCTCGGCAGTTTTTTTTAGTTTTTCGGGTTTGATTTTTGCGGCTTTTTTTGATTTTTCCTTTGTTCCGGTATTTCTTTGGGCCTTTGTTTTTGTTTTTTTGGGAGCGGCAGCCCCAAATCCATTTTTGGTTTTTTTGTGTGTTGTTGTTACACCAATTTTTGCGTTTGGAGCTTTATTAAACATTATTGATACAAATAACAGCAGACTTTTGGAGCTGATTATTTTAAGAGGCTGGAATACCCAGGCAACATGGACAGCTTTGCAAATTACCCTGCTTGCCCTGCCCCTTTTTCTGCTTTTAAGGCGGGGTGTTGTTTTAATGAAAAAAAATTACGGGCGTCAATTCAAACGCAAAACAATGAAAAGTTTTTTTGTTATCCCAGTTTTAATTTTGACGGTTCTGGCCCTTATGATTTATCAGATACACAAGATGCCTCACCAGCTAAATACCAGATTGATCCCTTCGGCTGATGAGAGAATTTCGAAAACTGAAAAAGAACCAAAAACCCTTCTTCCTCTTGCCTGGAATTCCCTTCCCGGATTCAAGGCTCTTCCCTGAGCATCCGTAACCGCAAGACTGCCTTCATCAGGAAAGGTCATACCTATTCTGATTGAGTATGATTCAAAAACCTCTGCCAAAAGATCATCGATAGGAAAAGCAGAAGGAGCACCGGAAGCGTTTCGGCCTTCGTTCAGGGTAAGAGAAATTGTTCCTGAACGGGCGTCACCGTAAAAAGATGAACGCCGGCCCCCTGCATCCATAAAATCGAGAAGGGTCTGTATATTTGCGAACTCCATTTTTACCGTGATATTTATATTTTTTTCATCCTCTCTCGATGAAAATGAAAGAAGTCTCATTCCCGGAAGCCTGTCCAGTGTCCGCTGGAAATCAGCTCTTCCTACGGGGATGGTGTTCCATCTTTCATTTCCATCCAGCCTGCCCAGCGCATCAAGGGATTGGGAAATTTGATATTGCAGTGTTATGGTTCCGGAACCATTTCTGTTGAGTACGATGTCAGCATTAACTCCCAGGCAGGAAGTAAACAAAAAAATAACAAAAAGTAAAAAAGACAGTTTTCTTTTCATTAAAATTCCTCCGAATGAATACTCATGTCCTGGATGCGAATGGGGATATCATTTTCAATCATCTCAAAGGCCTTGTGCAGAACAGACTCTCCAAAGCTGCGGGAATTTGAAACGAGAGCGCCTCCCACCTGTCCGAATGAAAGTGAGTCCTGCAAATCGACTTCAGCAACACTCATATTAAAACGCCGCTGAAGCTTGTCCTTTAGTGAACGGATAATCCTTCGTTTTTCTTTTAAGCTGTTTACATCAGGAATTTCAAAAATCAACTGGATCATGGAAACAATCATGTATCCTCATCCTCTTCGTCATCATCCTCTTCTGCCTCTATGATTTCTCCCGCTGCTTCAGCAGCCCTGATCATCAGATCGTTCCAAACCCTTCGGATTTCATCGCGGTTATCACTGGTAACGCGCGTATCGTTAAACAAATCCCGAATAGCATCAGTATCATCAAAGCCGCCGGAAATGGCGTTGTTGAATTCCGGCATTCCTTCGGGGTTATCAGGGTCAACTGTAAGCAGGAGTCTGGCTCTTGCAAAGCGTGCTGTTGCCCTTGACAGGGCCGGTATTTCGCGAACCAGGGCAGCAATGGCAGCATCATACTGTTCCAGAGCCCTGGCATAAAACCCGCCTGCTTCCAGCGCCTGGCCATATTCAAATATACCCAGCGGATTTGGATCTCCTGTATGTATGGTCAGCCAGTGTGCGAAAGAGTCTATGGCTTCGATTTTGTTCTGCGCTTTTTGCGCTCTTGCAAGGAGCAAAATTGAGGAAGCATTTTCTTCGAGAGCCAAGGGAAATCTTTTAAGCACTTCTTCAGATTCTTCGAATCGTTCCATGGCAAAGAGTACGAGGGCGTGATTGAAACCGTTATCTGCGCTTTCGGGAACCAGGGCTAAAACCCGGGCGTACAGGGCATCGGCTTTTTCAAGGTCGCCGTTTTTTATTCGTGAAAATGCTGCGGCTTTCAGGGCCATCACATTTTCCGGATCTCTTTCCAATATGCTTTCAAAATATCCGGCAGCTTCAGCGAAGTGTCCTGTTGCAAAGGCAATTCTTCCAAGGTTGTATTCAGAGGCAACCATTGTTCTGTCCGCCGCACGGGCCCTGTTAAACCATGTTTCAGCTTCAGCAAATCTGCCGAGATTAAAAAAAGCCAAACCGATTTCAAAATATTCTTCGGCCTGGATAACTCCCCTCGTGGCACAGGATGACAGAACTCCCGCAGAAACAAGAAGCGGAATGAGAATTAACAAAAAAGCAGCTTTCCGAAGTATTCTTTTTTTCATTGGCGCTAAGGGGTTTGTTGATTTTTTGGCCGGCTGTCAAGCACGGTTTTTTCAACCTGCCGGAGCTGTGCCCGGTAGAGTCTGGCAATGTTGGAACCATAATCCGCAACAAGCTGAATTATATTCCTAGGCTGATCCGTATCCATACCGTTGATTCGATCCCCGGCATCTCCCAGGCCGGGTAAAATATACGCAATATTGTTTAAAACCGGATCCATCCACAGGGTATAAACCTGGCTGTTTTCCAGTGCACGCACCACCCTGAGCGCGCCTTTAAGCGAAGAAATGACATTGAAAAATTGTATTGATTTGGGTTTGATCCCTTCGCTTAAAAGATATTTTACAACTGTCACAAGGCTTCCCCCGGTGGCGTTCATTGGGTCTGCGAAGATAAGATCCTTTCCATCCAGCTCTGCCGGGTTGAAATAAGAACGATCCAAATCCAGAATATACTCCATATTATGTTCCTGTTTTGACTCATCCCTTCTGATCTTGAACAATGCAAAAGGTGTAACATAGGCATGGGAAGAATATTCCTCTATCTCTTTGCTCATAATCATTGACGGCAATAGCGCTCCCCTGAGCATAACGCACATAACAGTATTTTCTATCTTGTTGTCGATATTTGTGATTTTGTGAATCGCAAAATTTTGAACAGGAATGTTTACCGGGGTTTTAACAATCAGGTAATTTTTATTTGAACCTATGGTTCCTCCGAAGGCAAGCTTAAAAAGCATTTCGTATGCCCGCTGAATATAATAAACAAACTCTTCGTTTCCGGTTCTGTAATCCCGAAGTTTGGCAATAACCCGTGAAGCTTCCGGATGGCTTTCCTGTTGGGTTTCAAAAGAATATACATGAAGCCCTTTTTCTGCCAAACATATATTCTGCATTATGGTTCCCATTTCGTTAAAAAGCCGGATTAGGCTTTCTTCTGCCAGCTTTTTTTCTTTTGCAGAATCGTTCTTTTCAAGAATTGAAAAACTGGATGTTACCTCCCGGTAAATCGTGTCCATTTGGTCAATGTAATCCCGGTCAGATTTAGTAAGAAAACCATCCAAGTCTTCTGCTTTAAGAATTACTTGATTCAAGAATTACCTCCGGGTTTGAAGGAATATTACCATAGTTTCCCTAATCAGGGAAGCCGGAAAACGTGAATCAGCGCAGGGGTACTAAAGATAGGTTGATATGTTGCAAAGTCCCTTCCTACTGCAGCAATGAACATTAATACATAGGAATGAACCAGACCGCCGCGCTCACCGGCTATATCAACAACATCTGCATTAATTTCAGGGTTTAAATTTTCCCTGCTCCAAAGTTCAGTACTGTTGATAAAATAACGGTTTTCCGGCAAAGGCCGAAAACGGGAGATGCCTATTCCGGTCGATCTTTGCAAATTATAAACTCGATCCCCAACTGTCAGTGTTGGTATTCTGCCGGGGGAAAAATCAAAAACAATGGTGGTTCCCTGTACTGCAGGTGTCAGTATTGAATCGATATGAACACTCTCACCCGGGCGGTCGGGAGGTTCCACAAAAAGATACTGAAAACCTCTGAGTACGCGGAAATCATTATCCAGGTTTGGATTTATCACGTTTTCGTTGTCAATCAGATGGAAAAGTGCGTTAAAATCATGAGCCAATACAGGGTTTATTTCGTGGTAAGAATGACTTTGATTCCACCCGGTAGTTGGTACATATGTATTGCTTACATAGATACGGTAAAAAACCGTAAAATGCGTAAAAGGGGGCATGTAATTTCCAGGAAGCTGTACAGATGCAACATTATTAAATTGCTGACGAACATTGGATTGAGGAACGGGATCTATAAACTGTACATCCAAAAGCCCGCAGGCTCCAAGGAAAAGCGAGACAAGAATTAACAAGCTCAATTTTACAGATTTTTTCATGGTGTTTAATTTGTCAAAACCAGTATACGGCTTTGGGCAAGGTCTGACCAAACCGGATCATTCGGCCATCTGCGCAGAAGATCCCTGTACGCTTCTAAAGCGGCTTCCCTGTTGTTTCTTGACTCCTCCAGCCGGCCGATGGAAAACTGGGCTCTGGCGGCGGCGGGAAAAATTCTCCAGTAATTCAAAGCCTGGGTATAAAATGCAATGGCCGATTCGATATTTTCCTGCTCTTCGGCGGCTACGGCTGCATTAAAAGCGGAAATCGGCGCCAGATAGGTTCTTGAAGCGGCCCTTGCAGAAGCAGCCCATGCACGTTCTGCCTCGGCCCATTTTTCCAGCTCCCAGTATATATCCGCGCTCAAACTAAAAGCCCGGGCAGCGGCAAAACCGGAATTTCTGGCTGCAAAGGCGGAAATATCTTCCAACAGGGCGTTAATTTCCGCCTGTCTTGAAGCTTCAATATCTTCGCCGGTGATATACGGCAATAACGCCTCGTGGCGAAGATTTAAAGCATCAAGCTGTGTAAAGGCATTTATCTGCATTCTGTCTCTTACAGTATGAGTTATGATAAACCCAACCAAACCAATGATTATTGCAAAAAATACCCCAAAAATTATTTTGCGGTTTCTCTGTACAAATTCATTTAACTTTTGATTAAAGGTTATTTTTTCACTTTTTTTATTTATTTCCCTGACTGAGGCCATTTTGTTTTACTCCTTGATATTGTTTATATCCAGTTCTTTAATAAGCCTGGAAAGATAGGTTCTTTGTATACCTAATGCTTTGGCTGATTCTGTCTGGTTCCAGTTGTTTTCTTCAAGAACCTGTCTGATATAACGGGCCCTGAAAGCATTTTCAGCGTTTTTCAGGTTTCTGGTTCCAGATCCGGTTATGGTAAAATGAGGTTTGAGAAAAAGGTCTTCCGCTTCTATGTACTGGCCTTTTCCTATAACACAAGCCCGCTCAATGCAGTTCGCCAACTCCCTGATATTGCCTGGCCACGAATATGAAAGCAAAGCTTTCATAGCTTTCTGCGTAAAACCTGCAAAGTAATTTTTTGTTTCCTTCATGCTTCTTTTGAGGAAAATATCTGCTAAATCTGGAATATCTTCCGGCCGCTGTCTTAGAGGCGGAATGCAGATAGGAAGCACATTGAGTCTGTAATATAAATCGCTCAAGAATTCGCCTTTTTCAACCAGTTTTTCAATGTCCCTGTTTGTTGAAGCCAAAATTCGCACATCCACATTTATTGCAGCATCAGAACCTGCTTTTTCAAAAGTTTTTTCCTGAATTACCCTGAGCAGTTTTGATTGAAGTGTTAGGGGAAGCTCGGCTATCTCATCCAGAAAAATTGTTCCTCCGTCGGCAAGCTCTAAGCGGCCAAGTCTTGCGGTCGTTGCACTTTCAAAAGCACATTTTATATGACCGAAGAGCTCGCTTTCCAAAAGCCCTTCAGGTACGGCAGCGCAGTCAATTTTAACTATGGGCTTTTCGCTTCTATTGCTTTTTAAGTGTATTTGTTCTGCAAAAAATTCCTTTCCTACTCCGTTTTCTCCCAGAATAAGTATTGAAGAATCGGTTTTGGCCACCTGTTCTATAATTTGCAGCTTCTCAATAATAACAGGGCTTTTGGCTATCAATATGTTATGACCCTTGCCTGATTTAATCTGTTCATCAAACAACATGTCCATTTTGCATTGGGCTTTTTCTGCACTCCGTGCATTTGTAACGGCAATTCCCGCCTGGTTGGCAAAAATCTCCAGCCATTCCAGATCTTCCTGGGTAAAATTTTTACCGTCTTTTTTATTGATTAGTTCAATAACCCCCAGGCACTCACCCTTGACCCGCATGGGCACAGCTATGATTGCTTTGTAAGGATTAATTAAATCCTTTGAAATTTTTTGACGGCGCAGCTTTTTGTCTTCTGTTTCATTCAGGATGATTGAATTATTATGAAGAGCAACCCAGCCTGCAACCCCCTCTCCAATTTTTACAGTGAACCGTTTTTTTTTCGCCCCGGCTGCGCCAATGGAAACTTCAAAATGAAGTTCCTGGGTTTCCCTGTTAACCAAAAGAAGACTGGAAGCTTCTGCACCGCAAAGATTTGTTGCGGAAGCCATAATTTGAGTCAGCAGTGAATTAAGATCTGCATACTTCGAATTGATGAGAGCGCTGGTCTCAATAAGGGTATTAAACTTCTTGACATCAATCTTCGATAACATACCTTACTGTAGGAAT
>JGI20163J15578_10001344_pt1 | contig 10188 bp, 9 predicted proteins | sample TergutCu122P1_FD_15578 | JGI IMG/M metagenome (IMG submission 15578)
GTAATCTTTTATGCGTTTATAACCCATGTGGGCACATGCAAACCAGTAAACCAAAGCTGAAATGACAATTCCCGCCAATACGATTTCGACACTCAGCCGCATGGAGAAAATCAGCCATAACAACAGGTACAGAATAAACAACACACCCTCCAAAACGTTTTTACATGATATCCGTACAGATTAACCCATTAAATTCAGCCTGTCAAGCAAATTTTGACTGTCTGCATGGGAATCAAATTTCACACGTTTTTGTAAAAAAACTGGATAAAACCGGGCTAAAGGGATCTGGCCGGGTATAAGTCCCAGCCATATTAGCGCCGTTTTCATAGGCATTCACAAAGCTAGGGACAAATGAATTCAAACCGAGTGTTACATTTGCTCCAATGGTTACACTGGTAAGGTTTCTTGATGAAAACGCTCCGTCTCCTTGGTCAAATAACTGACAACATCACTTTTAGTGTTATTTTACCACGCCTTTGGGAAAAGGTCAAATGCTTTTCCTCCCGCTATCGGAGGCGCAGCGGCAGCAGCTATCATTTTCGGCCAGTGTCCCCGCAAGACTATACGCTATGCATCAGGAAAATATCAAGAAAAAACTTCGCTATTGGCGGGGAAAATCAATTTTAACATTCTTGTAAAATAACTGGATAATTGTAATCTTTAAACCCTGAGTCATAGCGAACCGAAGGTTCGACTTTACCTAAACAACATACCCGCTGATCTGCGGCGAGGTTGTTGATTTCTGATATTTTGAAAAAGCCTCTTGTATGTTTTCAATAAATATGATTATATATGACAATGGCAACACCAAATAAAGAACGCAGAAAACAATACCGTGAGAGGAAAGATTTAGGTTTATGCCCCCGCTGCGGCAATAAGAAGAATAAAAAAGAAAAACATTCATTTTGTGAAAATTGCAGGGCGTTTTATCGTAACTATCAAATTGATAAAACAGATAAAATTAATAGTGCAAGAAAAATAAAATATGAAGAACGGAAGGCAAATGGGCAATGTCCCCGCTGCGGAAAAAAACATGGCATACGTTATACTAAAGTCATTTGTAAAAAATGCCTGGAAAAAAATTATTCATATAACAGTTAATACTATTTTTAAAACAATACTGAGGACGATTGCAATGAATAAAGTTATCATTATTGGCGGCGGTATAGCCGGCCTTTCCGCTGGAATATATGCACAAAAATGCGGGTTTAATGCAACAATATTGGAAAGTCATAACATAATTGGAGGCAACTGCACAGCGTGGAAACGAAAAGGCTACTTATTTGAGGGAGGCATGCATTGGTTAGCAGGTTCCGGTAAAAACGAAGCTCTTAACAAAATATGGCGTTATTTGGGCGCACTGGATGACAGTGTTCTTATCCATAAATCTGAACCATTCATGGAATACAACTACGAGGGAACACCTATCCGCTTTTACCGGGATGTAGAAAAAACTGAGCAGCATTTACTTGAATTATCGCCGGCAGATGCCAAAGAAATCAAAGCAATGTGTGATAATATCAGAAAAGTAAAAAACCTTTCAATGCCTGTCACTGATTTGTGCGGTGTCAAGGTGACAAAAAAGAACCGTATTTCCGTGTCATTTTTATTTTCTGCAATATCTGCCATACGCCTGATGAATCGGTTTTCCAAGGTTACAAAAGAGCAGTATTTAAGAAATTTTAAACATGAAGGGTTGCGCGGTTTATTGAGCGATTTCATTAGCGATGAAAGCGGTGTTGTTCCGTTATTTTTTTCAATGGGTACATTTGCACGCGGTGACGGCGGGTTCCCTGATGGCGGTTCTTTACCTTTCGCGGGACGTATGGCAAAAACTTTCACAGACCTTGGCGGCGAATTGCTATTAAACACCCGCGCTGACCGTGTGATAATCGAAAACGGAAAAACAACCGGTATAATTGCCGGAGATAAACAAATGTCCGCCGATGCAGTAATCGTAGCAAGCGACACTATGGCTATTAGCACTTTATTTGATGTGCCGCTTAAATCACCGTGGCTTGATAAAATGCAGGCTGTGACAAAACCAACAATGTGTACGTTCATTTCGCTCGGCATAGATGCTGATTTAAGAAAATATCCGCATAACTATGTTTTTAAGCTCAACAAACAGCTTAAAATACCGGCGCAGACATATAATTATTTAAGTGTTAACAACTACGCAAATGACCGCAACTATTCTCCAGAAGGCAAAACCGCCATGACTATTATATTAAATGGCGATACTTATGATTTTTGGAAAAAAGCAAAAGAAAACGGCACTTACAAGGAAGAAAAGCAAAATATTGCTGAAGAAATAGCTGCGGCAATTACAGCAGAAATACCCGAAGCTTACGGAAAAATTGAAGTCATTGATGTGGCAACACCGCTTACTTATGAACGTTATTGCGGCAACTGGAAAGGTTCATGGATGACTGAGATGGGACCTGGCATGGAAATGAAGAATTATCCGGCTGTTATCAAAGGATTATCCGGAGTTTATTTTGCCGGACATCGTATGATGCCGCCGGGTGGATTTCCTCCTGCTGTGATGAGCGGACGAATTGCTGTTCAGTATCTTTGCCGTGATACTGATAAGATATTTATCAGCGAAGAATAAAATTATGGAAAAGATATTTACAAATAATCTTATAATAAGAAAATTCGCAATTGATGATGTAAATATTTATTTTCAAAATAATAATGAGGAGCAGATAAAAAAATTTATGCCGGATCATTCACACAGTAATGAACAAAGTGCGTATAAAGAAATTACTGATTTCCTGCACAAATATGCTTTAATGGAAATGCCATTTCATTTTGCGGTTACAAAAGAGGATATATTAATAGGGCATATAGGAATAGGCGAATCAGACATACTCCCTGGTAATTATGAAATTTGCTGTGCAATAAACAAAAACTACAGAAGATTGGGATATGCAACTGAAACAATAAAAGCATTTGTGCCGTGGTGCAAAAAGACTTTCAAATTAAATAAGATATATGCCTCATTAAATCAAGAAAATATTGCATCATCAAAAACAGCAGAAAATGCAGGTTTTATATTATCTGAAATAAATACCAAAGACAAAAATATTGTTGTATATGAATATAATTAAAAACAAATAGAGCACACTTTTTGAGTATGCCCTATTGTTTTTAGTTTTTTTAAAGCGGGCATGGCGGGTTTGACAACGGTTTGGCTGCAATTGCCAATCGAGCATAACAAAATCTCCTGTCGTTGGAAATTTCTCATAACCTGCAAGGTTCACCCCGGAAAGCCCTGATAAAATAACAACGGTAAATCCGTTCATCAAAAAAGGCAGCTGATCAATATAGTTAAAAATCAAACGCGGATATGAAATTAGACCCAGATCCAGCTCATTGGCAATCGTACCAATCCGCCTGGAGTATACGCTGGGCGCTTTCCAGCAAAAGCCTTTGTTATGCTGTGGCTGCGGCAGCAGGTGTTGCTACAGCTTTGGCGCTTCTTTTGGCTTGAACCCGTTTCCAGGCGTGCATGATTAGAGCAAAGGCAATGACGGCATTGGCCACGAACACGCGGAAATACTCGCCAATTAAAGCGCTGCCCATCAGCTCCCTGCCTGCAATTGGGGCAAGGATAAACAGCGAATGGAACAATAAAACGCCCACAATAGCGTGTTTTACTGTTGCCCGGCTGACTGTGGCGCCGCCTACCAGCAATGCCGCTATGGCGTATAACCCTACTTGCGAATGGCCGCCGTATGTTTGCATAACGCCAAAGTTTTGCATGCTGATGATTTGTCCCCAGGCCGCCAGCAAAGTTGACAAAATCATGGCAATAATGCGTGTACGGTCTACGTTGATACCGGCGGTGGCGGCGACAGCGCGGTCATGCCCAACGGTGCGCATATTTTGTCCCAGCCGCGTTGCCATAAACCATTTAATAAAAAAGCAAAGCCCAACTATGATCAAATAGGTAAAAACAGGAATTCTGACACGAATCAGGCCGTTGTAGATTTCCGGATGAAAAGTGACCAGGAATATAATCAGCGACAAAATCATATTCCCCAGGAGCTTTGGAGGCATACCCGGCTGCTTTTCTATCAATTTTTCGCGAACAAACCGGTAAACCACAAACAAGGCCATACACAGCGCCACGAGCCGCACAGCAGTTAATCCGGCCAGGCGGTCATAGTAAAGGAAATACAAAAAGGGTTCAATGACAAAACTGAGCCCAAAAACAAGTCCCAAAAAGCCAAATAACATCAAGGGCTTGCTCAGCCCGCCAGGCCCCTTTATTTGAACGGGTTGTTTTTTTATCAGCTTAAATATGACCAGGCCGATTATAAAAGCCAGCATAATCCAAAAGGCGACTGTCACAATATTATACATTGATATGTTATCCAGGGCATGGCGCATATTGTTGTCGCGATCAAGATCAATGGTATTCACAACTCCAACGCCGGTGGTGGTAACAAGCCGTTCGTTTGTGATGGTTATTACACCGCCCATGACAAACAGAAAAAAGAACTGGTAAAAGCCGTCAGCAAACAGCGCTGTAACCATGCCGCCTACCATCTCTGAACCTTTCATGGCATTAAAAAGTTTGCCTATCAAATAACCCAGGAGAATGGCGATAGGGGTAGCTACAAGGGCGACAGCGCCCACGCCCCAGGCGCCCTGCCCGCCCCATAACACCACAAGGAACATGGATACCTGTGCAGCCATGGCCCCGATTACTATGCCAAAATTAAGGCCCAATCCGGCAACAACCGGGATTAACAAGCTCAAGACTATAAAGGTATTGCGTCCAAAGCGGGTAAACAGCTCGTTAAAAAACATGACGGTAGACATGCCCGACGCAAAAAATGCAAACAAAGTNACAGAAGTGAACAAGATCACTACTTTGTTTTCAAANAGAAANTCCCGTGTCTTACTCGCAACAGCCTGCTTATTCATCAGCGNCCNCCCATTTTCACTTTGGTCAGCGCATAGAGGATTATGCCGTTTGTNATTATCAGGCGCAGCATTTCAGGAACGCCGGCCACNCCGGGAATCATTTCGTTTGCCAGAGGAAGAGCGATTGTCAGAATACCATTAAACAAAAAAGCGCCCAAAAGAACGTCAAAAACCCTGGCCCGTTTGACTGTGGCTCCGCCGATTAACACAGAGGCGACAGCGGTAAAGCCCATCATGAGCGGGGCGTTATACATCTGCAAAAAACCAAAGCTTTGGGCATAAACTATGATGCCAATTGCCCCAAGAGCGGTTGAAATTGTCGTACCGATTATGCGCATTTTTTCTACATCAATTCCGGAAGCTCTGGCATAACTTGGATTGGAACCGGCAGCGCTCATCATCATGCCCAGACGGCTTTTTGTGAAAATCCACATGCCGATACAGCACAAAAAGAACACCAAAAGCAGCCCTGTGTGCATGGTAAAACTGCCTATGGAGAAGGCAAACAAGTTATTAAACGCACCGCCAAAATCGTCCTGAAGATTAATCATTTGACGCAGACCCCGGCCGGTAGCGGGCAGAATCATTATGCTGGCAGTTACGGGAATACGCGCCCAAATTATGTTAAAAACCGCCACAGCGGAAAATCCCACATAAACAGAAACGGCCATTTCGCTGCCCTTAACCCTGTTTAATAACATCCCGTATAAAATCCCCATGCCTGTAGCAATAACTCCGCCAATTATAATAGCGGCCAAAGCCAGCGCCACGCCGTGCATGGCGGGATTGGCAATAAAGTCGAACATGCCGCGATGGTTCATTTCAATACTGAGTACAGCCCCAACCAGGCCGCCGGTAATGCCGACAGTAACGCCGAAATTGGGGCCAATGCCGCTTTGTATGCCGGGAACCATGGCCAGCACCAAAATGCCGAACATGCCCCAGCGGCGCAACACATCCCCAAAAAACGAAGGAAGGTCCATTCCATAAATACCTGCCAGGGTAAACAGCAGGACAAACGTCGATAGTATGATTATTCGAGGCAGTCCAAAATCCGCAAGGATCTTTTTCACGGCGCCTGGTATGGCTGACTGCTCTTTGGCAACATTCGCTACAGAGCTCATTGTTAAACCTCCTCGTTCACTTTCTGAATCTTTTTGCCTTCTCAAGGCGGCATTAGGCGACAGCGGTAACTGCGCTCATCGCCAGTCCGAATTCGGCATCGCTGGCATCGGGCAGCAATGTATTAACGATCTTTCCGTCCGCCACTATGGCGATGCGGTCACACAGGCCGCGCAGCTCGGCAAGCTCGCTGCTTATCATAATTATTGTCAGGCCTTCTTCATTTCGAAGTTTAGTCAAGTAATTTAAAATCAATTCTTTGGCGCCGATATCAATGCCGCGGGTTGGTTCGGAAACTATAAGCAGCCGGGGCTCCATGCTCAACGCTGACGCCAGGCAGATCTTCTGCTGATTCCCGCCCGAAAGGGTGCCTACTCTCTGCGTCCAGCCACGGCAGCGAATATCCAGCAATTTTATCATTTCCTCAGCATGCTGCCGCATTTTGCGGCGGTTAAGAAGTTTTGTAAATTTATAGTTACGAAGAAATTCCTTTCTTATGGCCATAACGCGGAACATAATATTGTAGGCGATACTTTCCTCAAGCAAGAGCCCAACCCCGCGCCGGTCTTCAGAGACGAAAGCCACCCGTTTGGACAAAGCGTCACCCAGCCTGGATAAATTCAGCTTCTCGCCAAACACCTCAACGCTGCCTTCCGCGGGAAACAAACCGCTGATAACCGCTGATCCCGTTGATAATGCCTACTTTGCCCTGGCCGGCCATGCCGCCTATGCCGAAAATTTCACCCTGCTTGACTTCGAAATTCACGCCGCGAACCAATTTCTCCGGGCATTTCGACATNCAAATCCTTGACACTNACGGCAACCGGCGCTGTTTTCAGNCTTTCCTGCTGCTCCGGCGCAACTTCCAGTTTTTGTATACTGCGCCCTACCATCAGTTCAGCAATTTCCACCAGGCTTGTTTCGTTGATGGATTTTGTGGCAACCAATTCCCCGTCTCTGAGCACCGTCATGCGGTGGGCTACATCCATGACCTCAAGCAAACGGTGTGTTATAAACATTATAGCTATGCCCTTATCGGCAATTGTTTTCATTACGTTCAAAAGCTGGGCGGCTTCTTCTTCTGTGAGAACCGCCGTGGGCTCGTCAAAAACCAGCAGTTTTATACCGAGCTTGTCAATTTCCCTGGCAATTTCAACAAACTGCATATATGCCACCGGCAGGCCTGCGATACGCGTATGTTCTTCAATACCCATGCCGATAGAATCCAACGATCTACGTGCATCCCGGGCCATTTTTTCAGTATTAAGGCGTTCCATACTCGGACCGAAGACGCGGCTCAACACTGTCGGCGTTGCATCCTCCCGGCCAAGTTTTATATTTTCCGTTATGGTGAACCCGGGTATGAGCATAAACTCCTGATGAACCATACCAATTCCGGCAGCCAGTGCGTCAGTGGGTGAAGAAAATTTAACTTCCTCACCGGAAATTTTCACCTTTCCCTCAAAGCCGCCTGTGTCATGAATAACCGCCATGCCAAAAAGAATGTTCATCAATGTGGATTTTCCGGCTCCATTCTCGCCCAGCAAAGCGTGAATTTCTCCGGGTTTTACTTTAATCGATACATTATTAAGTACAACATTTTCACTATACGACTTGCGTATGCTGTCAAGTTCCAATACATATTCGCTTTGTAATGACATCCTTCCGCCCTTGGGGGAACCCCGTTTCTGTCTTTTTACACCTTTTAGAAAAACATACCCCGCCGGCTCACAGGCTTACGCCTAACGACGGGGTATATTGGTTTCAGTTACTGCACTTCACTAGAATGTAATGAAATCTGAAAGAACCATGTAGAAATTCGGAATGGTTCCGCCGCCAGGAAGCGGCCAGTTGCTAAGTGATATACCGCCAGGGCCGAATTGGGCGGCAACCTGATTCATAATCCGGGTAAGCGCGGCGCGGTCATGACGGCCTACGCGGCCTTCAAGGTACTCAATGGAGTACAGAACACCTGCTTCAACCAATAACATGTTAATCGGAATTGGCCAGGTAGCGATGCGTCCGGCTGCACCGGCGGCGGCAACAGCGGTGGTGAGCTGGGAAAGGAGGAAGTCAAGATCGCCCTCGCGGCCGTGCATGGAAATATTGAAGGCTGCCGGTAAAGCGTGAAAGGGGCTGGGGCAGCACTGCAGCGGATAGATGCCGCCATGAGCTGCAATCTGTGTAAGCAGGGGTTCCTGCATACCGCAGTTGGTAGAGAAGAATGCTGTTCTCGGGCCATGCTCTTCAACCCAGCGGGGTACATTTTCCAAAATGAACATTTGCGCCATGGCAACACCTTCAGCCATGGGATCCGGAGCTGTTAACTCGACCCAGCGCATACCCTTTTGTGCTGCTGTTTCCATAAGCAGCGCGCGGCGGGCGGCTATATTCACCATTCCCAGGTGGCGCGGGAAAGAGATATGGGCAAATGTGTCAGCGCCCATTCTGTAAGCCTGTTCCACAATGACGCGCCCCATGGCAAGGTCGTCAGAAATTACAGCAATATCAGCATGCTGGGAAATTTCTGCCGGCGGCTCGTGAGTCACGCCTGCGAAGAAGAAAATATCATCGCCAAACAGTTCCCGCGTTCTTTGGATTGCTGCAATAGCCCCGGGAACAGCCTGCACAAACACGATTGCTCTTGCGCCCTGGTCAACCAAAGAAAGAACGTTTGAAATCGTTACTTCCATTTCGGCGCCAAAGTTATCAGGGTACGTAATTCTGATAATACGATCGGCTCCAAAACGCTGCTGCATTCGCAGAGCGGCCAGGTACTCTTCTTCGCCCTGAGACACAGTGCCGGTAATGATACCGATCTTCCAGTCATCAGCGGCGCGAGCTCTCCTTTCCCTTCCGCCACCAGCGAAAACAAATGATACTGCAAGGGTGGCAACAAGCCCGATAATCAATAACTTTTTCATAAATACCTCCATATAGTATTTGAATTCTAATTCTACGTCAGTGTTCACTTTAATGTCAAGGAATACAAAAATCAGCAAATTTTGACAATCTTAACCTGTTTGACAAATGTCCGTTTTTTAAAGAATAATATATAAAACAAGGAGGCTTTTATGGCAGCAAAACAAGAGAAAGAATTAACAGGAAAATGCCCTAATTGCGGCTGGAGCAGTTCAGACAAGACAAAAAAACAGGATCTCCCGCCGGGTGTACTTGGAGAATGCCCAAAATGCGGCAAGGGGGTGATTGCAGACAAGAGAAACTATCACTGTGAAGACGCGCCAAAATGCAAATTTGCGATTGCAAAGAGTACAGACGGGGCAAAATTTGATGAAGATATGATCAAAAAATTATTAAACGGCGAAAAACTTGGCGATGTATCATGTTTTACATCTGACGGAGTGGAATATAAGGCCGGATTTAAAATCGATGAAAAGGGGAATTTTGGAAAATTGTTTTACGGTGCGAAGAGGTGAGGGAGCAATATCATCCAAAATTTCTACCACGAACGACACGAAACTGGCGTGCCGTTCGTGCAGTTCGTAGTTAAAAGAGCAGTTGACAGCTCCCGCAAAAAATCCGATAATTCTTATATAGGTCAAAAAATGCGCCAAGACACAAGACACAAGACACAAGACACAAGACTGGACTTCCCCCGGGAATGTGGACAGATAGTTAAGCCCATGATAAACCCAAGGAGAGGGAATTATGGGAAGACGAAGACTATACACAAAAGAGTTCAAGGAATCAGCTGTAGAACTGTATCACAGTAGCGGGAAGACGGCGAAAGAAGTAGCCGAAGGGCTTGGTATCCATTCGGAGAACCTAAGTCGCTGGGTCAGGGAAAGCCAGGAAGGAAAAGCGGGCCCAGCCAAAGCATTCCCCGGTCAAGGGAACCCCCGGGATGAGGAAGTAGCTCGTCTTAAAAAACGAATTGCTGATCTTGAGGAGACGAATGAAATCCTAAAAAAAGCAATGGCCATCTTCACGGTAAGAAAACCCTAATAGCGAGGTATGAATTTATGAGAAAATATAAAGACCATTACCGAGTTACGAAGATGGCCGCTGTATTAGGGGTAAGCCGCAGTGGATATTATGCGTGGGAGAAGCGTCAAAAGAGCAAACACGCTTTAGAAGACCTGAAATTGTCTGAAATAATAAAGC
>JGI20163J15578_10001345_pt1 | contig 10187 bp, 10 predicted proteins | sample TergutCu122P1_FD_15578 | JGI IMG/M metagenome (IMG submission 15578)
GCACGTCTTAGCGATGCTGCCGCATCAAATGTGCCGCTGCCTGTATTAATTGAGAACCCTTTTGTGTCCAAAACCAATCCGGCTAATAGCGCCTCCGCTTCAAGACGCAAAATATCCGCTCGGTCTACCAAATACTGCAATAGCTCTGTCACAAGCTCGGCAGTAGATGACGCATGCGGCTCATGAAAATTGAGCACAGCATTATCTATATAGTCCGCCGCACGACGATGATGATCAATTACCGCAATGCGTGTACTCGATAGCAAAAGAGCTTTCGATTCCACCTGATCGGGTCGGTTTGTATCAACAATGACAAGCAGACTTTTGCTGTCCATCTCAAGTATTGCCTCTTGTTCCGATATAAACACATCTGAATATTCAGGTAATTTCTTGATTGCATTGATTATATTCAAAGCAAGATTATCTTCCATACTCATGACAATACGTGCCGGCTTGTTTTTTGAACGAGCTATACAGTTAACACCTATCGCCGCTCCGACGGAATCATAATCCGCCATTTTATGACCCATAATAAATACGGTTGAAGCGTCATTAAGCAGCTCACCAAAGGCATTTGCCATTATTCTCGATCTTACCTTTGTTCTTCTTTCAAATTGCTTAGAATGTCCACCGAAAAACTCAAATCCGTATCTGTTTCTTAAAACAGCCTGATCCCCTCCGCGGCTAAGCGCCATCTCTACACCGAGACTTGCAAAACGATAGCTTTCATTCGGCGTTTCCCCGTCCTTACCAACACCGATGCATAGTGTAGCATGAACGCCATTTGAACTAATCTCGGTACGCACATTATCAAGTATAGAAAATTTGTCCTCGAGCATTTCATCAAGATGACGTTCTTCAAACAAAAAGAAATAACGGTCTCTATGCGATCTGCACAGATACCCACCTTTTCCGCTAGCCCATACGTTTATTTTTTCATCTATGTTTGAAGTAAGAATCGACTTTTCCTTTTCACTCAAATCTCTTAGAAAATCATCATAGTTATCAAGTAATAATACCGCAAATACCAATCGTGAATTGTAGTATTCCTCACTCATTTCTTCATGAGCTGAAATATCAATCCAATATGTTGTGGCAATGTACTCGGTATCTGTACGCACCATGTTTCCGAAGACCTTATATTTCCCTTCCCCTAAGGTAAGAGCTTCCGGATATTCATGTTTTTTGTTCAAAAACCACTCACCATTATAATCAGGAACAACATCGGATATATTTCTATCAAANAACGGCGTTTTCATGCCCGCAGCGGTGATAAATTTGTCATTTGCCCAAATTATTTCGTCTGTGTCGGGATTATAAATCATTATCGGNAGAGGTATGTCACGTATTGTCAAATCCATNCCGTCTGATACAGATTCAATATAATCGAGCAGGTTTGCAGTGCGCTTTTTCGATGCAATACGAGAGTATATTATCAAGATAAAAATCATGATAAACTGTGCTATCCCCAACTCAATACTTGATTCGCGCCTGTAGATAGCAAAAAAAACTGTCGATATGGCAAATAAAGTAAGCATTATAAAATAAAGTCTTACATTTGGCTTTAGCAATCCGGGCAGTTTTTTATTCATAGATAGTTCTCCTGTTATAAAAGAAACCGCAAGGATATGCCTTGCGGCTTTATGTGTGAGAAGCATTATATCACCTTGTAATGTTTAGTGTCAATAAAAAATCCGCTTGGATTCTCACGATTTACTGTGAGTCACCAAGCGGTATTTTAGTTATTCATTGTCAATTGTTTACTTACACTTGCTGAGGAGTTTTTCCCATTTTGCGTCGGTGTGGCTTTGGAATTCTTCGATCATCCATTCTGCACCACTTTCAAACATGTGTCTGAAACGCCCTTGTGCTTTCAGATATTCCACAACAGGAAGCTTCTTCTTGGGCTCATAAGTAAGCTTCCACTCGCCTTCAACCACTTCATAAAGCGGCCATACGCAAGTTTCAATCGCAAGCTTACAAATGTCCATCAAATCTTCCGGCGCATAACGCCAACCACGTGGGCATGGCGCGAGAATATTCAGGAAGTTGCAGCCATGTGTGTAGTGGGCTTTGTATGCTTTTTCATGCATATCTTTGAAGTTCGGTGTGAAAGTAGTTTGAGCGACATACGGCACACCGTGACCTACGACTATTTCGGTAAGGTCTTTTTGTGCTGAGCTTTACCGTGAAGTTTCGAACCTACGGGAGCTGTTGTAACTTCCGCAAACATCGGTGTTGCTGATGAACGTTGGAGACCTGTGTTCATGTATGCTTCGTTGTCATAGCACACATATACCATGTCATGCCCACGCTCAAGAGCGCCGGAAAGGCTTTGCAGACCAATGTCATATGTTCCGCCATCTCCGCCGAATGCGACAAACTTATAGTTTTCTTTTATTTTGCCTTTTCTTTTTAATGCTTTGTAGCTTGCTTCCGCACCGCTTATTGTGGCAGCTACGTTTTCAAAAGCACAGTGAATAAAGTTTTCATTCCATGCTGAGAACGGATACAAGAAGCTTGATACTTCAAGGCAACTTGTCGCCGCACCCGATACGGAAATATCACCTTCATCCAAAGCACGAAGNACACCNCGTACCGCTACTCCGGCTCCGCAACCCGCACANAGGCGGTGACCGCCGATAAAGCGTTCTTTTTTATTANATTCTTGTTTTANATTATATGCCATTTACTTTACCCCCCTTACGCCGACATGGCGATANATTTCGCCGGGTTTATCGTCTTTAACAACTTTTGCGAGAGCTTTATANACTTTTTCAAAGTCCTCGACACGGACATCGCGACCGCCAAGCCCGTATATGTAGTTGATGATATGGGGGCGATTTTNCAGTTCATAACATGCGCTNCGTACATCTGTNAANACCGGTCCGCCCATTGCGGAGAAGCTTTCGGCTTTNTCCATGACAGCNACTGCTTTAACATGGGAAATTGCTTTAGCAATCTCTTTCATTGGGAAGGGACGATATACACGCAGTTTGAGTACTCCAACTTTTTCGCCTTTAGCACGAAGTTTATCGCACACTGCTTTTGCTGTTCCTGCGCTGGAGTTAAGCACGATGATAGCACGCTCGGCATCCTTCATTTTGTATTCTTCAAAGAGTCCGTACTTACGTCCGGTAAGTTGACCAAACTCTTTAAATACATCAAGAATAATTTTCTTAGAAGCTTTCATCGCAAGAGCGCGCTGATATTGATGCTCAAAATAGAACCATGGTGTGTCATAAGGTCCGACTGATACGGCATCTCCTTGAATCAAGGAATATTCCGGATTGTATGTGCCGACAAACTTTTTCACAGCCTCGTCTTCAAGCAGTTCAATGTTTTCAACAGCATGTGAGGTAATAAAGCCGTCCTGACAGGTCATGACCGGAAGCATTACGTCTTTATGCTCGGCAATGCGAATTGACATGAGGTAGTTGTCATAGGCTTCTTGGTTGTTTTCTGAATAAAGCTGAATCCAACCACTGTCACGCGCACCCATTGAGTCACTATGGTCGTTATTGATGTTAATCGGTGCGCTGAGTGCGCGGTTGATAACATTAAGAGTAATCGGCAGGCGTGTGCCTGATGCGACATAGAGAAGTTCCCACATTAGGGCAAGTCCGCATGCGGAGGTAACAGTTGCGCTGCGAGCACCCGCGGCTGTCGCGCCGATACAGGCTGACATAGCACTATGTTCTGATTCTACCGCAACAAATTCTGTTTCTACTTCGTCATCCGCTACATATTGTGCAAAGTAGTGCACAACCTCTGTTGATGGGGTTATCGGATAAGCGGCTACTACGTCCAAATCTGCTTGTTTCATGGCTATTGAGACCGCTTCATTACCGGAAAGATGTTTACGAATTCCCATTATTTGTCCTCCTTTTCCCAAGTGATTGCTTTGTTTTTGAGAGGGCAAACTTTGTAGCATACTCCGCAGCCCTTGCAGTGATTAAAATCAAAGTCCAGACGCTTTCCGTCTTTTACGGGAATTGCGCTATCCGCACAGACAGGGAAGCAGAGCATACAATGGGTACATTTATCTTCAAAAAACGCAGGTATCATGATACGCCAATCGCCTGTCGGCACGACGCTTGAAGTTCCCCCGCCGAGTACATTGCCGGCAAAGCTGACTTCATTCCATTTTAAATCCAGATTTACACCTTTTACATCATTCATAGTCCTTTGACCTCCTTCACCGCTCGTTTAATTGCTCTTAGGTTTGGCTCAATAACGTGAGGTTTTGAGGCAAATTTATGGCTGATTGATTGTTCCATATCTTTTAGATATGCATCTTCTGCAATGACACCGCTGACTTTTACTACTGCGCTGAGCATTGCTGTGTTGGAAAGGCTTCTGTTACCAAGTTCCTCTTGAGCAATTGAGCTTGCATCAATTGTGCAAACCTTTCCTTTGTAGCCTTCAAGTTGCGGTCTGATTTCTTCCGGTGATTTTTCAGTGTTGACAATAACTGCTCCGCCTTTCTTCAGACCGTTTGTTGGGTCTACCGCAGAAAGCAGCGTTTCGTCAACCACTACTACATAATCAGGCTCGTAGATGTTTGAATGAAGAGTCGTGGGTTTGTCGCTTATACGGTTGTATGCTTTGATGGGCGCCCCCATACGCTCGGGACCATACTCAGGGAAGCCTTGTGAGTATTTTCCCATGTTAAATGCCGCTTCGGCCAGTAGTAACGATGCAGTTTTTGCGCCCTGCCCGCCACGTCCATGCCAGCGTATTTCTACCATGTTTGACAAATAAACCATCCTTTCGTTTCTTTATTATTTATTTCACACTGTAAAATATTTTATATGTAATTGTGCTTTTTGTCAACACAAGTGTGATTTTTATTGTTCCGATTCTAATCCGGGGTATTTGGGCGATTTTTTGTACGATGTATGCAACCATGCATGTGCATTATCTCCACCCGGTTCACCAATTACGTCCCAATATAATTCCTGCAAAACGGGGTTTTCATGAGCTTTATGGAGAGGTCTTGTAGTGGCTGCGCCTTTGTGCAAGGCATTCCCGCGAATTGCACTTACATCATTAAAGTTCATTTCAAACCCGCTCAAAATAGGTTGACCGCCACCGTTTATGCAGCCTCCCGGACAAGCCATGATTTCTATTGCATGATAATCAGCTTTACCGACCTTGACACTTTCCAGCAATTTTTTGGCATTTGAAAGGCCGGACACCACAGCGACTTTGACTTTTGTGTCGTTTAGCTCATATTCCGCTTCTTTTATACCCTCTGTTCCGCGAAGTTCAGTAAAATCAACTTTTTCAAGCGTTTTGCCTGTGACTTTTTCTACCACAGTACGTAGTGTCGCTTCCATTACGCCGCCGGAGAAACCAAATATGTATCCGGCACTTGTGGAAACACCAAAAGCAGGATCAAACTCTTCATCAGGTAGATTCTTGAACATTATGCCATTTTTAGAAATCATTCGACCAAGTTCTCTTGTTGTAATTACCACATCAATATCAGGCACACCGGGTACTGCTTGCTGCTCGGGACGGGCTGCTTCATATTTCTTGGCTGTACATGGCATTACAGATACAACAATCAGATCTTTCGGTTTAATGCCCAGTTTCTTTGCATAATAGACTTTCAGCAATGCTCCAAACATTTGTTGCGGAGACTTGCAACTTGAAAGGTTAGGAATAAATTCCGGATAATATTGCTCGCAATATCTCACCCAACCGGACTGCAAGAAGTGATAATCGGCAGGTTCTCACCTGATTTCAAGCGACCAATCAGTTCTGTGCTTTCTTCTATGACAGTCAGGTCAGCAGTTGTGCTTACATCAAACACGTCATTGAATCCAAGTCTGCGAAGTGACGCTACCATTTTGCCTTCTACATTAGTGCCTATCGGCATACCGAAGCATTCGCCCAAGCCCATACGAACAGCAGGCGCAACTATTGCAACCACATACTTGGACTCATCTTCCAACGCTTCATATACACGCGCTGTGTCATCAACTTCTGTTAATGCTCCCGTCGGACACACAACGATACATTGTCCGCAAGCTATACATGCCATTTCTCCCAAGTCGCGTTCAAAGGGAGAACCTATATGCGTTGCGAATCCACGTTCATTTGTCCCGATTACTGCCACATCTTGATTTTCTCTACATACAGATGTACAGCGTCTGCATAATACGCATTTGGAGTTATCGCGCACAAGATAATCGGTAGAGCACTCTACTTGCGGTTGCAGTTCATCATCCGCAAAGCGAATACCGTCGATATTAAACTCATTCGCCAATTTTTGCAATTCGCAATTTAGATTGCGCACACAAGAAAGACAATGCTTTCTATGGTTTGACAGGATTAGTTCCAGTGTCAACCTGCGCGATGTACGAACTCTTTGCGTATTTGTGAAAACTTCCATCCCTTCTGAAACAGGATAGACACATGCAGCAGCCAGTGCTTTTACGCCTTTTACTTCTACCACACAGATACGGCAAGCGCCTATTGCATTAATTTTTTTCAGATAACACAGTGTCGGGATTTCTATTGCTGCAATTTGAGCCGCCTGTAAAACAGTTGCATCGGACGGACACTCCACCTCTGCACCGTTTATTTTGATTTTTACTGTATCCATTTTTAATCCCTCCACAACTATTTCTTGATAATGGCTTTTGGTTTACATTTTTCTACGCAAGCATCGCATTTGATACATTTGTCAAGCAAGATTTCATGTGGATGCTTTAGTTCACCCTTGATGGCATCTGTTGGACAAACACGTTTGCAAATTGTACAACCTGTGCACTTTTCCGGAATAATGAAATAGTTCAGCAAGTTCTTGCAAACGCCCGCAGGACAACGCTTTTCCAGTACATGCGCTAAGTATTCATCACGAAAATGATCAAGTGTAGAGCGCACCGGATTTGGCGCAGTCTGACCAAGACCACAAAGTGAACTTTCTTTGATATGGTCGGAAAGTTCTTCCAAAGCACAGATATCTTCCATGGTACCGTTGCCTTCGGATATTTTGTCGAGAATGTCAAGCATACGTTTTGTTCCAATTCGACAAGGGGTACATTTTCCGCAACTTTCTTCAACAGTGAAGTCAAGGAAAAATTTTGCGATATCAACCATGCAGCTATCTTCGTCCATGACAATAAGACCGCCGGAACCCATCATGGAGCCAACGCTCATAAGACTATCGTAGTCAATTTCAATATCAATCATGTTCGCAGGAATACAACCGCCGGACGGTCCGCCTGTTTGAGCCGCTTTAAAGGCCTTACCATTGGGTACACCACCACCAATTTCTTCAACTATTTCGCGCAGGGCTATACCCATCGGAACTTCGATTAGTCCGGTATTCGTGATGTTGCCGCCAAGTGCAAATACTTTGGTACCTTTGGAATTTTCTGTACCTATGGCTGCAAATGCTTCTGCACCGTTTAGCATAATCCATGTGATATTTGTGAATGTTTCTACGTTGTTAAGTACGGTAGGTTTGTCAAAGAGCCCTTTGACTGCCGGAAACGGAGGTCTTGGTTTAGGTTCGCCACGTTTACCTTCGACACTCATCATAAGCGCAGTCTCTTCACCGCAAACAAAAGCACCTGCGCCCAAGCGAATTTCAAGATCGAAGTTGAAGCCCGTGCCGAAGATGTTTTCTCCCAAGAATCCGTATTCTCTGGCTTGATTAATTGCAAGCTCCATGCGCTCTACAGCGATGGGATATTCTGCACGAACATAAATAAAGCCCTTACTTGCTCCAACAGCATAAGCAGCAATAGCCATAGATTCAATAATATTGTGTGGATCGCCTTCCAAAACGCTGCGATCCATAAATGCGCCGGGGTCCCCTTCGTCGGCATTACAGCAGACATATTTGACATCGCTGACTTCTCTTGCCGCAAATGCCCATTTCAGTCCTGTTGGGAATCCTGCACCGCCTCTACCACGCAAGCCTGATTTTGTTATTTCGTCAATAACCTTCTGCGGCGTGAGCTTTGTTAAACATTTTACTAATGCTTCATAGCCGTCAAAAGCAATGTATTCGTCAATATTTTCGGGGTCTATAACACCGCAGTTCCTGAGGGATATGCGTAGTTGCTTTTTATAGAATCCTGTTTCGTTGAGTGATGCAATATGACCCTCTTGTACAGTTTCGTGATAGAGCAATCTCTCTACCACACGCCCTTTAAGAATGTGCTCTTCTACAATTTCCACTACATCTTCTACTGTGATTTCAGCGTAGAACGAGCCTTCCGGGTAGACCAGCACAATCGGACCTAAAGCACAAAGACCAAAACAACCGGTTAGGATTACTTTTGCTTCTTTTTCAAGTCCGAATCTTTTAAGATGTACATTAAATTCATCTATTATTTCTTTACTTTTTGCAGCAACACAGCCGGTTCCGCCGCAGACAAGGATGTGACTTCTCACAAAATTCATTATAAGTTCATTCCTTTCTTCCCAGTTTTACTTTATTTCAAAGCAGTTATAGCTCCGACTGTAAACTCGGATACTACATGGCGATTTACCAGATGTTCAAGAACTACACGTGCCACTTTTCCTGCGTCCATATCTATGTAGGTGACTTTTTCTTTATCCGGTTCGAATATTTCTACAATAGGCTCGTGTTGACACAGACCTATACAACCGGTTTGACCTATGGTAACGTTATTTAGGTTTCTTTTGCGAACCTCTTCGGTAAATGCGTTCAAGACTGTTCTTGCTCCGGCGGCTATTCCGCAAGTCGCCATGCCTACTACCACCCGGATATTATTTTCGTCTTTTTGTCGCAAATCAATTTGGTCTCTCATTTTTTCTCTTATTGCACGAAGTTCTTCGATGGACTTTGCCATAATAATGCCTCCAAATCTTTAATTATTTTTTAGGTTTTCCCGAATCCAGTCAAGCACATCGGGAGAGTTAAGGGGTATATCTTCTAAAATTTCTCTGACATCTAAGGTGTCGAATCTAAACGATTTAGTATCCGTATCGAAAGTGTATAGAAAATCCACGTCAGGCGAGCCTTGTACCAAAGTGACAATAGTTTCCGCAATATCTCCCATAGGCGGCATGTCGATGTGCGAGCGAGTAAATACGCCTTTTATCACTGTGCCTTGCCCGAGCGTACTGCTTATGTCAAATGTACCTTCGGTAAGTTCTGTCACCATTTTGAACAGGGGAATCCCCATTCCTGTTTGTCTTGTGGTTCGTGTAGTTACAAATGGTTCCGTCACTTTTGACAAAAGAGCCTCGTCCATTCCGTAACCGTCGTCTTCTATAGTTATTTCCAAACGATTTTGGCGAACACTGTCTTTTACCATGATTTTAACATTTTTCGCCTCTGCTCGTAATGAGTTTTGAACTAAATCCAGAATATATAGAGAAAGTTCTTTCATATTGAGCTACGCTTCTTTCTTTTCGTCCGCTTCGATATAGCGGTCAATAACCGGCTCAATCTCTCCTCTGTGAAGTTTTCCGTATACATCGTCGTTGATGGTTAAAACCGGGGCTAAACCACATGCGCCAATGCAGCGAGTAGCTTCAATAGAGATTTGTCCGTCATCGGTTATGCCGCCTGATTTGCAACAAGTGTGTTTGCTGATGTCGTCCAAGATATCACCTGCGCCGCGAACATAACAGGCAGTACCCATACATACAGCAATGTTGATTCTACCTTTTGGCTCCATTGTGAATTGAGAGTAAAAAGATGCAATTCCGTAAACTTCAGTAAGCGGAATGCCCAAACCTTCCGCCACAACGACTTGAACTTCCTCCGGCAAGTAGCCATAGATGTTCTGCGCCTCTTGCAATACTTGTATTGCAGAGCCGGTCTTGTCCTTGTGAGCTTCGATAACAGCTTGTAGTTTTAGTTCTTGTTCCATCGTTCCGGCAAATGGAATTGATGTTTTTTTGTTCGGCATCGAAATGCTCCCTTCGTTATTTTTTCGCACAAATATCATTATAGCACAGCTTATGTGAAAATAAAAGAATTATACGAAAAAATTTAACAAAAAAAATAGATGTAGAAAATGTAGAAAATTTCATCATAAAGAGCAAGAGTTGGCAAAAATATGACGAAAATTTCAACAAATGGCGCTCAAAATGATGAAATTTGTGTGTATTGACTAAATTGACGTGGTGTTATATAGTGCGAAAAGCAAAATTTGTATTGAATTTTTTACAAGTTTTGACTATAATAA
>JGI20163J15578_10001346_pt1 | contig 10186 bp, 7 predicted proteins | sample TergutCu122P1_FD_15578 | JGI IMG/M metagenome (IMG submission 15578)
CGAAAAGCGCAAAAAAAAATAAAAAAATGAAGAATTTGGTTGCTGTTTTCCGGAAATTGGGTATAATTAGTTAGGTACAATATAACTAAACACCAAGGGGGAAAAAATGGCTAACAAAGCTATGGATTTATTTGAAGCCTATAAACAGGATAAATTGCCAAAGGATCAGGCATACATTGTTTCATCTTTTATCAATGCAAAGAGCGGTTATTCCATTTATGAAGTAATCTCATATTCCGGGGTAAAAGCCATTTACCCTGAGGGCGAAGGGCTTACGTTCCAGTCATCGGGCAAAAAGATGCACATTCTTATAGAACCCGCATCTTACCCGAAAAAGGCAACGGAGCCATACTTGCGGGACAAGGGAGATCAGATTCCACTCCGGTTTAAGGAATTGAATCTGCATACCGCAAAAAATCAGACAAAAATCTATATGGCAAAAAAACCTTCAGAATCGCTGTCGTCTTTTACCATTGCCAAACCTGTAGGGTATAATATTTGTTTCGTTTTTTATCAGGATAAGGATCTCTATGTTACAATGACCAAATTCTTTGAACAGTCCTTTAGCAAGGATGCCGCAGTTCCCCTGGCAGATGCGAAAAAAGCCGTATCCAGCATCATAGAAGTGGTCGAAAAACAAATGGCCTTCAAGAGCGACTTCGGTTAAGATCGCTTATGAATTGTAAAAGTTAAAAAAGTGAGGGGCTGTCTAATAATTTAGACAGCCCCCTTTTTGTTTAATACGTTTTAATAAATTTAGTCTGCTGCACGATCAAGCTCCGCCTGGGCCACTGCCAAGAGGGCTATTGGAACAGAATATGGAGAACAGGATACGTAATCAAGTCCGGCGTCCATGCAGAAACGCACATTGGCCGGGTTGGCACCGTGTTCACCGCAGAGACCGCAGACCAGATCCGGGCGGGTCAAACGGCCCCGTGATGTAGATATGGTGATAAGTTCCTTAACTCTGGTGTCCAAAGTGCTGAAGGGATTCCCAACAATAAGGTCAAAGAGGGTATAATCGGGCATAAAGGTTGTAAAATCGTCCCGGGAAATACCAAGTGTAGTCTGGGTCAGGTCATTGGTGCCATAACTGAAAAAACTGCCGTATTTGGCAATTTCTCCGGCTCCTAAAGCCGCTGCGGGGAGTTCGATCATGGTGCCGATCTTGTAATCCACACTTTTGGCCTTTAACGATGTCCGAAGCTCTTCTTCGATGTCCACAATTCCCTTGTAATTTGCCCCCTCAATTTTCTTGCCGTAGGCAATAAGCTTGAGTTCCGAGGCGTTCATAACAATCGGAACCATGATTTCCGGCCGTGCATCAACGCCTTCTTTGCGCAGCTTAAAGGCGGCTTCAAATATGGCTTTAACCTGCATTGCATAAATTTCCGGATAAGAAACCGCAATACGACAGCCTCTATGACCGAGCATGGGGTTAAATTCATGGAGGGAATCAATCTGGGAAACGACTTCCGCTTTGTTCAGCTTTTTCTTTTGGGTTTTTCCCACATAGGCCATATATGCTGCAAGTTCTTCTTCGTTATGGGGCATAAACTCGTGCAGCGGTGAATCAAGAAGCCTGATGGTGACTTCTTTCCCGGCCATAACCTTGAAGATACCGTAGAAATCATCCCGCTGCATAACCTGAAGTTTGGCCAGGGATTTTGCCCGTTCTTTTTTGTCTGTAGAAAGAAGCATCTCCCGGAACATATGTATACGATCATCTTTAAGGAACATATGTTCAGTTCTGCAAAGCCCAACCCCGTCTGCGCCAAAACTGAGCGCCAATGTAGCATCTCTTGGAGAATCAGCATTGCAGCGGACATGGAACTTTTTAATGAAGGTCTTTGAAAGAGCTATAAAGTCCAAAAGTCCCGAACTTTTCGGATCCGCTTCGATAAGCGTGGCTGTTCCGGTATAAACCTGGGACTCGCCGTAGAAAGGCACGTTCAGGGTGATAAAATCCCCTTCGGAGAAGGAGAAATCCCCCAATGTGGCCTTTTTCCCTTTGATTTTTAGGGGAGGCGCAACCAGCGATACCTTGCCGTACTGACGGGCAACTACAGACGCATGGGCAGAATATCCGCCTTCTGCGGTGAGTACGCCGGTGCTTACCTCAATTGCCTTGACATCCTCGGCAAATGAAGATTCAAGTACCAGTATAGTCCGGGAATCTTCCCCTTTCTGCATGGCGACTTTCTTTGCTTCCAAAAGGGACGGAGTACTGAAGTAAACCCTGCCTATTGCGGCACCAGGAGCGCCGGCAATACCGCCTTTCCATGATTTCAGGGTTTTAACGCTGACAGGATCAATAACCGGGTGCAGAACTTCATTGAGCCGCAGGGGATCAATGGCTTTTACCACATGGGCCTTGTCAACAATTTTTCGCTTCTCAAGATCCAGAAGGAGCCTAATATCTGCCTGGGTGGATTTCTGCGGTACAGGACGCTGGTCAATCAGCCAGAGCTTGCCGTTTTCAATGGTAAAGCGAATCTGGCGGATTTCCTTGAGTTTATCTTCCAACGTCCAGGCAATTTTTTGAAGTTCTTTGAGATGTTTCTCTTCAATTTTTTCGATGGCCTGGCCTTCGGCGCCAATCTCGTTGAATTTCTCCCGGAAAAATTTTCCCTGAAGTTTTTTCTCGCCGGTAACAACATTGCGGGAGAAATAATCACCTGCACATGAATCCTTGCCGTAATTTCCGTAAACCATGGGGGCGATCATGATAGCGGTATCGTTATCGTTCTGATCGTCCATCTGGAACATGCGGGAGATTTCACTCAGTGTAATAAGGAGCTGCTGTTCGGCGCTGTCAAAAAATCCTTTTGGNAGAAATTTGCCAAACTCATCCATGTATTCTTCGGCGCTCTTGTTAATTGGAATGGGCTTTTCCTTCGGGCCCAGCTCATTGGAAGGCCCTGTAATACCCAGCATATTGTCTACCCTTTTCAGGGCAGCGGTGATTTCCGCCATCTCTTTGGTTTTGGCTTCAAGCTCTTTAATCCGTTCTTCAACCTTCAGCATACCGCGGATGAGAAAAATTACCTCGTGAACAGTAAAATCCTTTCCTGTCCACTTCGCAAAACCATTAACCGTGGGTTTAACAAGACCAAAATTGTGCAGGGCCGGGTAAGTACTGATAGCTAGGTTGGTGGAGATAACCACTTTCAAAAGCATCGGGTTTTGAGGATCTCCGTATTTCTTGCCGACAATACCTGCACACTTGCCCAGAAGTGTAGTTATATCTTTTTTAATAACTTCCGGATTAATCTCAGAAGCAATATCCGTATCCAGAATGATACCGGGCAAAATGGGAAAGCCCAGCTCCGCAAATTCATTGGCCTGACGGCCCCGGATCCCAAGTTTTTCGCCGTCGATTTTCTTGGGGATCACATCAATTTGACTAAAAAAATGTATTCTGTTATCCATATTTGACTAATCCCCCTAACCGAAAAGCTTAAGAACTGTATTCACAGGCCCATGCAGGAAAGCCTCATAGCGGCTTGAGGCACCTTGAACAAAATAGCGCTGCAATTTGGCAACATCCGTGATGGCATCGCCCGAAACTGCAAATTGTATTGCGCTTCCATGTTTTACCTTACCCCACTTAAAGAGGGTATTTATGTCCAAAATTCGCTCGCCTTCATAATAGACAAAGACCTCAAGCGCCGGATATTTTGCTTTGTAGCTCGCAATGATCCGCTTCCAGGCTTCAACGTTTCCGTTGTGGAAAAGCTCGTTGGAAACAACCACGGAATACATTGGCGTCATTCTTACCGGCCCCTTGGAGATGGCCGGAGCCGCGGCGGTAATCACCGGCGGAGCCACACGGGCGCTTTCTTTTTTAGCCGGGGCTGGCGCAGAAGCCGCAGTTTTGCCGCGCCCGGGTTTTGCCGCACGTGCCGGCTTTCCGGCTTTGGCAGCCTGCAAACCTGTGGTTCGCTGCGCTTTGGCGGGCTTTTCCGCCGCGGCCTTTTTTAGAGGCTTTACAACAAAACTGCCCTTGAGAAATTCCGGCGGAACCTTGGGCTTTTTGCCTTCAAAAAATTCCGCTGCAAGCTTCGCAGCCTTTACGCAGCTTTCGTCTGCCGCTGCACTGCCTTTGCCGGCATAAATAACCAGAAGTTCCCGCTTTCGCAGCATCCCGAAATTTGCCAGCTCTTCTGCAATTTTTGGATTGGCAATCAGCAGTCCCATATCCGGATGATGGTAGGCAACAACGAGGTCTACACCCTTCCATTTTTCAAACTCTTTTGCCAATGCGGGAATATCAGAGCTAACACCATTCAGGTTTACAGAAATAGATTTATACCCCTGTTTTTCAACCAAAAGCATACGGAGCAGAAGTGCGCCCCGTCCACCGGAAATATTTTCATCTCCTCTCTCGTGAATAAGATCCCCCAGATTAGCATTCGCGCCCAAGAGCCCCGAGATTTCGATGGTTTTGTTCATGTATTTCACAGCGGAATTGAATCCCGCCCTGGTGGAAAGCGCTTCAAGATTCATTGATTCTTTACTCATTCATAACTCCTATAAAAAACGCCCCACCTGCCCACCGAAACACTTTATCGAAGCGATCGGATGAACTGGGAGGGCGTTTTGGATAAAACGGCCGGTATTAAACCTAAACCTCTTTTAGTCCGGAATCACCTCTCGGGCGTCCTCTACCGCCTTTCTTCCCTGCAGCTCCACCGCTCTTTTTTGCTGCGGCTTTGCCGCCGCCGCCGCGGGCTCCTCTCTTGGGAGCTGCGATAGCTTTTTTCGGCTGTTCGGAAGCACTGGCGCTGTCTGAATTAATCATATCCAGGTATGAAGAAGCCGGCGATGCTGAAGCAGCGGGGCTGTCATCTGACGGGGAAGCCCCGAAGGACTGATTAATATCTTCACGTACAGTGGAGCGTCTGCGGCTGAAGGATGCAAAAGCCGCATCCTGGAAGCCTTTGGAAACGCCATGGAGGAATTCGTTAAGCACGTTGGCCATTGCATCAAGCGTGGCTTTCTTTCTCTTGATGGAAGTGATATCCACATCCAGAAGAATCCCGGGCTGAAGATGATATGGGTTGATCATGTACTCAAACCGGTAGTATTCCCTTTCAAGGAAGGAAAGCCGGTCTTCCATAACTCTGCGCTCAATCGGATAAAGATAATCATACATTTTCTTCATCTTGTTCCGCATAAGGATGATTCTGGAGCGGATTCTGTCCTTTTCGTAGAGGTATGTGCGGTTTGAGCGCTCAACTTCGGTTTCGGCAGGAGGAATAAAAGAAATCTCGTCCCAAACCTTGGCAATGTCTTCATATACAGGTTCGCCTGTTTTGTCTTTGTTCTTTTTAATTTTCTGCCTGTTCTTTTTGGCCAGATCCTGGAAGTCACTGACTTTCCAGGAGGACTTGGAATCCTGATAAATTGTTTCAAGAAGATCCCAAATGTGGTGAACTTCGTTTTCGAAACTCTTCATCTGGACATCATAGGCCTTGCGATCTTCGAGAAGCTGCGCATTGTCAAAATAGCGGAGCTTAATCTGATATCTTTCATCAGGCAGGTGAGCCACATCGGTTTCCTCGTATTCCCGGATCATTACTTCACGGGCATTTTTGAGGTTTTCGATGTACTGATAACCCATCTTTGAGGTATCAAGAATGGCGGTTATCGAGTTAATTGCGGTATTGAAGCCGCGGTTCCGGATGTTTTCAATATCAATAATCTTTTTGATATTTTCCCGGATATTCAATTGGTCAAAGGTTTCAGGATCGATTTCGGCCCGGAGGTTGTTGATCTTCTCCATAAGAGCCTTGGCAACCACGCTATAGCGCTTGGCTTTGGGGTTTTCCGTATCATCATCGGTGAAGTTCTGAACCTGACCAAGCTTGTTAAAGATGATCTCGCTGTCCGAAAACTCTTCCAGTCCCTGATCGACTCTGTCATCTTTGAGCGTCTCAATGGCATGATCGATGGAATCCACAATATGCTTGCTGAGGAGGTCTTTTACAAGGTACTCCACAGTTGCCTGATAGTGGAAAATCGGGCTGATAAGCTCAGAATCCAGAATGTTTACGGAAAGCTTAACGTCCGTTACAGTTTTGGGCTTAACAAGGTTATCCTTGAAAGCGCACTTAACAATTGAATAGGCATTTTCACCCCGGACAAAGGCGCCGGTATCTGTTTTTTGCCTCAAAATGCTGTTGGTGTGGGTTTCCAGTTCGTTGACGCCCCTCTGGACATGTCCCTGGAGGTGACCGTACATGTTAACAATGGATTTTTCAATTTCTCCGGTGTTGAACTTGTCGGCGCCGCCAACTGCATCCAAAAGGTCTGCAATTTCTTTTGGGGTATAGCGGGCAAGAACTTTAGTCTCTTCTTTATCAATGAAGTTCCGGACCTTCTTTACCATCTCATCTTCACTGGTTACCATGTACCTGTTGAACATGTTCTGATAATTCTGATTAAAGTAGTTGTAAAGTTTTTCTTTAACACCGCCCATAACATCCAGGCGTTCAAGAACATCTTTCGGCAGCCTTGCGGTCAAATGGTGGATAACCTTATTGGTTTCTTCCTCCAGAAGTTGATTAACTTCAGCTTGCTGATCCCGGTACTCCTGGGCCAACGAATTCCTTGAACCTACTGCACTCGGTTTCTCCGGATGAAAAACATTCGGACTCTTGGGCAGATCAATAGCACCCATAAATTATTCTCCTTGTAAAGTTTATTTTTAAGACCAGTATAATAGACATCTGCATCGAAACCATTTTACCATCTGTTCAAAAAAAAGTAAAGCCTTTTTCGGGATTTTTTGCAAAAACTTCTTTAATAATGTTTGAAAGTATGATAGAATTAATATATGAATCTTATAAATAAGCGGTATTTTATTTTTCTGTTTGTTTTTGCTGTTTTCCTCCCCTTAAACCTCAGTGCCGGGAACAGGCGGGTTGTCCCTATGGATATGTATTTGATAATTGACACATCCAGGGCCATGGAAGGCGCCAGAACCGCCGCTTTTTCATGGTTAAACGAGCATATAATAGACCGTTTTCTTATTGAGGGTGACACGGTAATAATTTGGTCTGCCGGAGACAGGGCCGAACTTATTTATTCCGCTACAATTTCCGGGGCTGAAGAGAAAAGGGCAATCAGAAATTTGCTTCAGGGTATGGAAATGCGAGGGCAAACCCCGGATTTTTCCGGGGCCATGAGGGATGTAACAACCCGGATTTCCCGCGCACCCCAGGGCAGAATATCCTACACCGTGCTGATCACAGCCACGGCAGCAGGGCTGGGACCCGCTTTTAGGGGGGGCTCCCGTGACCTGTTCCGCTGGTTCCGCACTGAGAGATTCGAGCAGTGGCAGGCTCTTGTTATTGCTCCCCATATCGGGCCCCGGGTGCATAATGCAGCCGCGGCATTCATGACTGCGCGTAATTAACCGCAAAAAAGAAAGAGAACAGGCAGAATATGGCTACAAAAGTTTTTAAAGTTTTTACCATCACGATTTTTGCTCTTTGTGTACTGGCTATTGGAGCACTGGCTATTTTTCCGGCTCCCTGGGATGCCAATAAGAGCGCCGTAGAACCGCAGCCGCGGGTCGTTATCCCCAGAACAACGGATTTCCATATTGCCCATATTGATCAAACGGCCGATTTTTGGCCTGACCAGGAAAATTTAACCTCCTGGGTTCCCCTGGCGGACGGTTATGTTGTCGTATCCGCCATAAGCGGCTTTTTTGCCGGGGGGGTATCGGAAAATCAGTTTGTTGCCTACAGGAGCAGTCATTATGCTTACGGCCCCATCTACCTCACTTTCATCGACTACGATGTAATAACCAGAACCTACAGACGCCTGTGGACAGCGGCAACAGCCGCTACCCGTCCTGATACCGTTCACCTTTCTACAATGGATCTACTGGGAGACCGCAGTCTTTCTGTGCTTCTTTCGGGCGTTAACAACCTTGGAGAGCATACCCTCACAGTTTTCCGCCTGAATCCGGAGCAGCTTAACTCCGGCCTGGTGCGCCCCTTCCAAAATACACGCCGCGAACTTTTTACCAGAATTGCTGAACTCAGAATAGACGGAAATATCAGCGTGAGAGAAGTTGATCGCCCGCTTGCTTATCATATGGGCCGGGCCCGGGGTGCAAGTTTTACCATTGTCGGCTTCGGACGGGATTTTGAATCTTCCAATATCCTTGACCAAATTGAAGTCGTTTATGCCTTTAATCCGTACAGGGATGTTTTTGAACGGCGCAGCAGAACAAGAATTCCGGGGCATCAGGTTGAACAAAGACGGGTTAGGGAAATTTTAGGTAATTCCCGGGCATTTGAGAATTTTGCTGCCGGCCTGTGGTTTCATGTATCCCCCCAGGGAACGCTAAGCAATGATAAACACATTTATTTTGATCCCATAAACAGGGAAATTATCTTTTACGGCGAAGGAAACCAACAGGTATTTCACTGGAGAAATTCCACCCCAACCCGTTATGGCCTTTTTATTTCCGGCCAGAATAATTCAGTGAGCTCCATGAGGCGCTCAATTGATATTGAACTTGAATCTCTTGACAGTGTCAGAATACGGATCATTGAGAATGTTCGGCTCCCCATCAGGGTAAGTTCTCCCTGGGACGGCTCCTACCGAAAGATGCCGGTGCCCAGAAACGAACCGTTAAGACCCGTTACCGCCAGAAGCGCTCATATAGACGCGGTTTTTGACAGCCCCCTCGGCAGAATTCACTTTTTTGCGGATGGTTCCTATGAATTAATCTCCGGCGGGTCGGAAATACACGGACATTATGCTTTCTTCCACATCGGCGATGAGGAATTTCTGGAACTCCGTTCCACGGAAAACCGCAACGGAGGTGCGAGGCCGCTGCGGGAAACCTTCCTTGTTGAGGGAGAAAACCCGATTACCCTCTATAGGGTAAGGTTAGGTTCCAGGGGAGTTGAAAGGCTCAATGAAAGACCGCTGACTTTAACACTGTCAGAGGGATGATAAGAAAACCAAAAGTTCGTTGCAGTTCCGAAGGAACTGAGTGTTCGTGGTTACAATTCCTGTTCTATCCTGTTATACAGATCCTCTGCCAGCTTCTCAGAGCTGACAAGGATTTCTCGCGCCTGTGATTCGGTTTTTGCCTTGTATTCCTCGTCTTTTATCCCCGAAAGGTTTATTTTGACGTTCAGCCAGGCACTTCTTACGGCAGCCAGGGCAAAGAGTACGGCGCTGCCGAAATCGCTCAAACAGGAAGTGTTCGTTTTCCCAAAGGCGGCCTCTGCAAGTTTGAGGCACTGATACGCTGCCTGCATGGTTTCCAGGGGCGTAACGGCTGCGGCTTTCAGGGCAGCCTGCATGGCCTGGGTTCTGGCGGCTTTTTGCTCCGGCGTTTCTTTTGGCATGGAAAAAACGGCGGAAACCTTATTAAAGGCCTCGGTGTCTTCGTCTATTCCGGTTATGAGTTTATTCTGCAGATCCTTTGCCTTGTTCATTATTTCCTGCATTGGCGCCTGGAATTCCCTGTATTTTTCCTTTCCGGCAGTTAAAGCGCCTGTCATATGAACAAGGGCTGCAGCAAGCGCTCCGTTCAGGGCCGCCGCCGAACCACCGCCCGGTGCAGGAGCGTCAGAGGCCAAAACTTCAACAAATTGTTTCAGGGTATGTTCCCGTAATAACATATTAACTCCTTGACGATACTATTTGTCCGCGTTTGATGACCGTTTTTGCCAAATTGCTGCCGTAACGGTAAAATATATAATCCAGGTCTTTTGAATCCCACAAAACAATGTCCGCCAGTTTTCCTTTTTCCAGAGAGCCGGTTTCCCTTTCCCTTCCTATGGCTGCGGCGGCGTTAAGCGTAACTGCGCAAAGAACTTCCGCCGGCATCATTTTATATTTATAACAGGCTATATTCATGGCAAGCTGCAAATTCTGATTGGGGCTTGAACCGGGATTAAAATCCGTTGCGACTGCTACAGGCACGCCCCGGTTTATCATTTCCTTCGCCGGGGCAAAGCCTTCGTTAAGGTAAAACGATGTACAGGGCAGGCAAACGGCAATAACCCCGGATTTTGCCATGGCATCGATTCCCTTTTCATCGATTTTAATGAGGTGTTCGGCAGAAATACAGCCCAATTCCGCAGCAAGAACAGCCCCGCCGGTATTATTGATTTCTTCGGCGTGCATTTTCAGTTTTAGACCAAGA
>JGI20163J15578_10001347_pt1 | contig 10184 bp, 8 predicted proteins | sample TergutCu122P1_FD_15578 | JGI IMG/M metagenome (IMG submission 15578)
GCCGCGTGGGCAGAAGTTGAAAGGGCCCAAAACGCAATAACCACCGCGCAAAACACCGCAGAGGCAAATTTACTTACAGCATCCCGCAGGGTGGAAGACGAACGGACAAGGCTAGATCAAGCCCGTCGGACTTTTAACGACACTGCGCAAGGCGAAGTTGAGCAATTGGAAAACGCCATTGAAGCAGCAGAAACGGCCCTGGAAAACGCGGAAACCCAAGCCGCAAACAGGATACTCGCCGCGTCACGCACACTGGAAGACGAGGAAAACCGTCTGGCACAAGCACAGCGGGATTTTGAAACGGGCAAACAGGCAGAAATAGAACGGCTGGAAACCGCGTTACAAACAGCCCGTGACCGGGCAGAAGACAACTTGCGGGCAGCAGCACGGCGGGTAGAAGACGAGGCCCGCTCTGTAAACACGGAAGTGGAGCGTGCGCAGCAAACATTACAAACGGCGATAAACCGGGCAGATGACACCCGCCGTACAGAGGCCCGCCGGGTAGAAACAGAACGGGCCGCTTTGGCCACCGCAGAGCGACGCCACGGGGAAGATTTGCGGCAATCGGAAAACACAACAGCGCATAATGTTATCAACCTCACAACACTGCAACTGGATATTGCCGCCCAAATAGCCAAAGTTGACGCCCTGGAAACGCTAATATCCAACAACGGTGTTTTGTACGCGAGTGTAGCCGGGGCTGTATCCGCTGCCACGGAAAACGGCGGAACCACCGGCACCGGGCCAATTATTACCCTCCGCGACACCCAGGGCGGCTTCGAGGCTACAATGGAAGTGTCAAGAAGAGATGTGGAACAGCTAACCATCGGAAGCGAAGCCACTGTAACCACTGACGGCGGGTCAATTTTCTTTACCCCAACTGTAACGGGGGTTGTAACCGGCATTTCCCAACCGGATGAAAATGACAGGGTAACAATTACTATAGGTTTGCCCGACGGCAACTGGAGTGTTGGCCAAAGAATAGACGCGGAGATTATTTTCAGCCGTGCCCGCTACGATTTTACCGTGCCTGTTTCTGCATTGCGCTCGGATAACGGCGGATACTTTTTGCTGATAATGACCCAGCGGAACACAGTTTTAGGGCTGCAAAACATTGTGGAGCGTGTAAATGTAGCCATTGTGGCCGCAGATGACAGGATGGTGTCCGTAAGGGGGCCTGTGTCACGGGACAGCCAGGTTATTATAGGCAGCAACAAGGCCGTGTCCGTTGGCGACCGCATACGGGTGAACGAATGATGTTGCCCGGTTATCGTCATATTGCCACAGTTTTCATTTGGATTTTATTCGGCATTTTGTTAATATCCGGCTTCCGGGAAGCAAACGCAATACGCCGCTTTCATGGTGTATCTTTGCGGTACAACACGCCCATATGCGGCCAAACGGCCCTACGGGCGCGGCAGTATTCTATTGAGAATATGGAGCAAAACGCATTTTGGCCTACATTCTGGCACCAGTGCCGGGCAGAACTTTCTGCCGGTACCGCAACTACAGATGCAAGCGTAATTTCCTTTTCCGGCGAGGCCTCGCTGGTGTGGCCTGCATATTATATCGCGGGCAGCGCGCCCGGTGTAATTGACGCAAGGGGCATCGCCGTGTCCGAAGCCCTTGCCCACAGGCTGTGGGGCAGCACAGACATTATTGGCATGCCTGTGTATGTGAACAACCAGCCGACTCGATTTTCGAGTCAACTGAATTTTGTATGCAACAACACACCCCGCATTATACGCGGCGTATTTGAGGGCGAGACAGAACTCGCTCTGCTGCCATTCCACTTAGAAGATACATCCCAAAGCTGGACTGCCGTAGAACTTGCAGGCGGCACGCCCCACCCTACCCGCGGCCACGCGGACAGTTTTGCTGCAACTTCCGGCCTTGGCAGGCCGGACTATGTACTAATGGGCGGGGCAACAGCCCTCGCCCGGTTTATGTCCATATTTCCAATTTTGATACCCGCAGTATACGGGCTGGTGCTGCTTGTGGCATTTATAAAAAAACATTACCCCACCGCAAGTACACCCATATTTTTTGCAGGTTTCATATTATTTGCAATTTTGCTGCCAATACTCCTTAATGCCCTGCCCCCGTGGATAATCCCCACCCGCTGGAGCGATTTCTCCTTTTGGTCGTCGCTGTTGCAACAGGCAAATGGCAGCCTGCGGGAGTTTATCCACATCAACCCCATGCTGCGGGATGTGGAGCTAAAAATGCGCCTGCTGCGGCAAGTCGGTATTTTTGTTTTGTCCGTTAGCTTGGGGATAGTTGTGTGTGCGTTTCGTAAAGAGCAATTTACTAGAGCATAAGAAAAAGCCTCTCGGCGGCTGTGTACTTCCGCTCAGAGGCTTGGATTTTTTGTGAAAAATTTCGCAATTGTAATGAAACTATATTTTCGTTGGTTTACATATGTGACGGAACTTCTTAGGTTTTTCCATCTAAATATTTTATGGGGAGATTGTTATGAGAAGAACATTTGCACTAGGAATATTCATGTTGCTTTTTCTTGCTTTGCTTACGGGCTGTAACGAAGAAACTAAAATCCCTCCAGGTGGGCCTTTTGCTCCTATTGAACTCCAATTTTCGTCGTTAGAGAATTTTTTAGCTGCTCACAGAGCAGTTAATGCCGAAGAAGATATTGATAATTTGGTAGAGTTTTGGCGTGGGCGAACCACATCTGCAACTTTTGCCGACACTATTGAGATTTTGGGATTTGCACCATTGGAGAGACTGTATTTGCCTACAGGTATCCCCGAGACATATAAACTTTTTAGAATAACGGTGTTTGAGGATATTGTTGAACTTTTGTATCTTCCGGAAACATCTCTTGTTTCAGGAAATCCAAATCGTGTAAGGATAAATAGAAACCGTGATTTTATTTTCAGTTTTTCCAGAGATCAGGAATTGGATTTAGCTTTTATAATGCGGCAAAATGGATTAACCGAAGATGATTTAATTGATAATAAATACTTGCCTCTTATGCATAATTGGCTCTCGTGGCAATCTGACACGGGAGAAATTTTACATCTGTCTATACCACGATCAATAGTGGTTGATAACGTGGCGGAGATGGCAAGATTTGCGGAAATAGCGGTTGTGGACTTGCAAAACAAAAACGTGATTGCCGATATAGATGAGTAGTTGGACTATGCGGCACGCTGCATTGCCGCTTGTGTTTTTTATTTCAACGCTTTTCTCACAACTGCTTTGCCTTCATGCTCCGCCCATTTGTTAAACCCGCATTTTTCATACATTGCCATTGCTCCCCTATATTCATGTACTGCGCCGCTGAACTTCTCGTTTACATAAGCTTCAACAAAGTCGAAGCCGTTTGCGGCGGCATCTTGGCAAATATATTTTAACAGTTGCGTGGCAATGCCTTTTCTCTGCATTTCCGGTGCCACAACAAAACAGAAAACAAATTTTATTTTTTCGCCGTGGCGGCATTCTTCAAGTGGCACACCGGCATCGGTACGCAAATAATTCATGCATCCCAAACAGTCAGATTTTGTGTTGGCGTTGCACCAGCCCACAATTTTATCGTTGTAATACGCAAGATAACCCTGTAAATCTCCGTCATGGATTCGCTGAATGGCGTGAATTCTTCTTTCTTCCGGGGACGGGTACCAATAGCCGCCACCATTGTCGTAAACATTATCGCCACACCAGGTAATGCAGTAACATTTTGTTTCATCATTACCGTAGTGAGGTGTCACATCAAAAAACCGCGCAAAATCTTCTGCAAGATTAGGCGTTAATTCTCGTATTTCAAGATTCATCAGTACCCCGCGCTCCTATCTACTACACGCTCGAACGGCTTTCCGGCCAAGTAATCTTTCAAATACCGCGTAAATTTGCCAATAAGCAATTCCGACGTATTGTCCCGGCCGCCGTGGCTTATGTGCGGCGTGATTATTACGTTTGGCATGTCCCAAAGGGGGTTATTTTGGGGCAGCGGCTCCGGCGTGGTTACGTCCAGACCCGCGCCGCCCAAATGGCCACTTGCAAGCAGTTCTGTCATTGCTTCCTGGTTTATCGCGCTTCCCCTGCCTACGTTTACAATAATCGCGCCCTTTTTCATATTCGCCAGCCGCTGGCGGGATAAAATCCCTGCTGTTTCCCCCGTTCCGGGCAGGGCAAGGGCTACGATGTCCGCGTTTTGCAGGGCTTCGTCTATGTCGTCGGTGGTGAAAAGATTATCTACATATTCCGGCTTGCCATTACGTTTGCTGCGCACTACGCCGCTTACAGATGCGCCCATTGTGTTGCACAGGTAGGCATAACGCCCGCCAATGTCCCCCATACCAATTACAGTCACGTTGCAGTCGTGGACGTTACGGGCGGCGCCAAGGCCTTTCCATACATGTTCCTTCTGCTGGGCCATATACGCGGGTGTGTGGCGCAAAAGCATTAGCGTAACCGTCAGCATGTATTCCGCAATGGAAATACCGTACGCCCCGGACGAATTTGTAAGCAAAATGTCTTCTGTCAGCCCCATTTCCGGGTTTAAATACATTTCCACTCCGGCGGTTTGGGCGTGTATCCATTTAAGGTTTGGCATTTTGCGGACAGTTTGCACAGACGCGTTGCCAAATAAAATTTCGCACTCTGCCAACTGTTCATCCGGTGGGTTAGTGGATAAATCCAGCAGTTCATAGCCGGGGGCGGCATCTTTAATTTTTGCCAGTACTTCGTCGGGCAGCACCCAAAAGCTTGCAATCGCTATTTTATTTTTTGTCATTTTAACAGACTCCTTTGCGGTGTTTTGGAAAGCATAACGTAGTTTGTGTAATTTGTAAACTCACCCCGCTATATTCTCGTTATAATACTGCGCTTGGGCCGTCCACAATTCGCAGTACTTTCCGCTTTCATCCGCAAGCAAGGCGTCATGGTTGCCACGCTGTACAAGTTCCCCTTCGTGGAACACGGCTATGTCGTCGCAAAAGCGGCAGGAGGACAACCTGTGAGAAATAAAAATGGCTGTTTTGTCACCGGTAATTTTGTTAAAGTTGACGTAAATTTCGTATTCCGCTATTGGATCCAGGGCGGCGGTAGGCTCGTCCAGCAGGATAAAGGGCGAGTTCTTGTAAAGGGCGCGGGCCAACGCAATTTTCTGGGCTTCGCCGCCGGATATTTCCACTCCTGTTTCAAAGTCGTTGTACAGGTACGTATCCAGGCCGCTCTCCATGGCGCGCAGCCTGTCGCAAAAGCCCACGCTTTGCAATATGCGGGTTGCTTTTTCCGGTTCTATCTCCTGGCCACAGGCCAGATTTTCTCCAAGCTTAAAGGACAGCAGCTTAAAGTCCTGAAACACCACGGAAAATATCTGCGAGTATTCCGCATAATCGTACTTTTTAATGTCTATGCCGTTTAACGTAATTTCCCCCTCGGTGGGGTCGTATAGGCGGCACAAAAGCTTTATCATTGTAGTTTTTCCGCTGCCGTTCATGCCAACAATCGCAAGCTTTTGGCCAATATTTAAGGACATGGAAAAGTTGCGTAGGGCATACTTTTCGCTGCCCGGGTATTTAAAAGACACATTGCGGAATTCTATCTCGTATTCGTTATCCAGCCGTTTTTCCACGGGAAGTGTACCTTTTTCCATGACAGTAGGCATTTCCATAAAGTCTAACATGCTTTGCAAGCGGTCGGTCTGGTCTACCAACCAGTATGCCGACTCCGCCACAGAGCGGAAACCGTTTACCATGTTGTAAATGGCCCCCGTAAGCAGCAGAATGTTACCCACAGAAACCGCGCCAACAACAGACCGCACAACAATAAACAGGTATGACGCAACACTAAGCACCCCACTGCCAAAGCTTGATGTAAACCCACTGCCAACTTGAAGGCGTGTATATTTTTTACCCCATATAACATTTTCGGCGTCTGCCGCGTCTGCGTATGGAACCAACATTGGGTTTATATTGTAAATCCGTGATGTTTTAAGCAGCTGGCTAATTGGAAAGCTCCACTGTAAATAGCCGTACGCGCCCACCTTACTTGGCCGGTTAAGCAGTTCTGTAATCTTCTTCCCAAACACTTTGCTGTTTAATGCCGATAAAGCACCTGCAAAAAGCATCAGCACCACCACAAAAATTATCCCGCCGCTAATGTTGTACCTGATTAATAACGGCAACAACACGGCAACGCCCACAATAAATCTAAAAATATTTGTTAGGGTCCAGTTCAAATAATTGTTCAAATTCCAAAACCCGCTGCCCCAGTTGTTGTCACTTTGTATGCGCTCATTTATTTCGTGTATACGCGGGCTTTCCAACAGCTGAAAATCCAGCGTCATGTATTTTTGAGCCTTTTCCAAATACGCCTTGCGTACTGCCACTTCGTTACGCACTACAAGAATTTTGCCGATATACCCTTCCAGGCGGCCTATTAAGAAGCTGACTACCACCGCAAATAATGCCACGGTTATAAGGGGCCTAAATTCCGCACCGGAAATAAAACCATCCAGTATATATGCTGTGGCCAAAAGTGGCACATACGGTTGTATGGCCCGCAGTATTGGCCCCGGGAAGCATAACAAAACCGCCCATTTGTCAATGTCATAAATCGTTTTGTACGCCCGCAGGACACCTTTTATGCCCGCTTTTTTTACTCCCTGCTCGCTCATGTCGTTACCTCCCCGGGTACAGAATCTTGATAATAATGGCTTTGGATTTCAAACATTTTCGCATACTCGCCGCCATGCGCCACAAGCTGAGCGTGGCTTCCGTTTTCTATAATTTGCCCATTGTCAAGCATTAGAATTTTGTCACAGAAGCGGGTGCTTGCCAGCCTGTGAGAAATGTATATGGCAGTTTTATTTTCCGTAACTTCGTGGAATTTTTCATACACTTCCGACTCGGCAATTGGGTCTAAAGCCGCGGTAGGTTCGTCTAAAATCAGCACCGGTGCATCTTTGTACAGGGCTCGGGCAATTGTAAGTTTTTGCTGCTGCCCGCCGGAAAGTATAAGCCCGTCTTCATCTATTATTTTTGTCATGGAGGCATCCAAGCCCTTGCTGTTGGCCATTACTACGTCTTTTATCCCGGCAGCTTCCAGGCAGTTCCAAATATGGTCTTTGTCCTGTTCTTCCTTCCGCTGGAATGTAATATTTTCTGCCACGCTAAAGGGCAGGATGCACATGTCCTGGAACACGGCAGAGAACAAACCGTACAAGTCTTCCCGTTTAAATTCGTCTATATTCCGGTTGTTAAATAAAATTTCACCGCTTGTGGCTTTGTAAAAACCGCAAAGCAGTTTTACAATTGTGGTTTTACCGGCCCCGTTTACACCCACCAAGGCGGCTTTTTCTTTCGCACCAATGACAAAGTTCAAATTTTTTAGCACATAGGGCAAAGAGCCTGAATAACGGAAGCTTACATTACGGAATTCTATGCTAATGTCGCGCCCCAGGTCCGCAATTGAGGCAGGATTGGCCGGGTCCATTCTGTTTGTAAACTCGAAAAACGCTCTTAAGTCGTTGGCGTCTACATTTGCCCGCTTTAACGTATTTATGTTACCGGCAATACCGCCAAGCCAGCCGGAAAACGCCGCAATCGCGCCCATAAACAATACAAAGTCCGGCACGGAAATATTGCCCTGTATTACATGCCAAATACAAAAAGCGTATGCCACCCCGTCCCGTATTACCGTAAGAAAGCTGTTCAGCGTACCGGCAAAATAATAACGGTTTAGGATTTTTGTATTAAGAACCCGCATCCTGCGGAAAATACCTTCTTGTACACCTTGCACCATGGCGGGTATGTTGTAAATGCGCATATCCTTGGCTGCGGAAATATCAGACATAACATGCTCTGTATACCATATTTTCTTGCCCACATCCGCGCTGTCATCCCTATGCCTTTCTTCGTACCGCCGCGGGAAGCCATCAACTATAAACCCCAAAACAGACAGTAAAATTAGCATAAGCACAATAGCCGGGCTTAACATGGTAAGTATCCCAATAAGAAATACAAACGCCACAGCCCCGGAGATTAGACTTTGTGTAGAGTTAAGGAACTGGTAAGTTACGGAACCGTCGCCGCGGTTAATTACCCCTGTGGCCTTGTGGTACCTGGTTTGCCCTTCGCTGGTTTCCATAATGTCATAGTCGCAGCTTAGGGCCTTAAAAAATAATCTCCGCCGGTAAACATTACGAATAATATTTTGAAACGGGTATTTTCCCATTTGGGCTACACCGTTTATGCATTGCAGCAATACATACACCCCCGCAAACAGCCCAAGGGTAATTACCACATGGGGGATACCTCGGTTGTTAATGGCAAGTTCCACGGCCAGGCGGGGTAAGTATAAGCCCATAAGGGGCAACACACTGCCTATAACCACCTGCAGCAGAAAGAACACAAACACAATTTTGTAGCTTTTGTAAGCCATCTTTATAAAGTGCAGAGAATTGGCAGGGATACTGTGCTGTTTGAATTCCGTGTTTTTCATTTTGAATCACCTCATACATACAATACCATTATCCCGTGGTAAAAAAATATGCCCGGCACCAATGGTATTTGTGCAGGCACGAACGGTACCCCCTGATATCAGGGGGCTTTGATTATATTTTTAGTGGCAGCATTACCTCTGTTACAAACACGCCTTCTTCATGCTGCCGGTTTACGTACCCGCCATACCGTTCAACGGTTTTATCTATGCGCATAAGGCCAAGGCCGCCGCCTTTTTTGGTTGTTAAAAATGCACGGCCGCTTCTTTTTACGTCGGCGCAGGAGTTTGATACGGAAATATACAACTGTCCTTTTAGCACCGCAACGTACAAACGGATAAACCGCTTTTTCTCCGGAAGTTTCATACAGGCCTCTGCGGCATTGTCCAGCAAATTGCCAAGAATAATGCAAAGGTTAATGTCCGAGAAGGGCAGTTCTTTGGGCACTATGGCCTTGGCGTTTATGTTAATACCTTTTAACGCGGCAAGTGACAGCTTGCTGTTTATAATGGCGTCGGCCATTACATTACCCGTCTTTAAGATCGTGTCCACATTTGTAAGGTCTTCGTCCAGCTCGTTTAAGTAGCCGCCTATTTCCGTGTATTGCTGCAGGTACAAATGGGCCTTCATTTTTTGGATATGATTATGATAATCGTGCCGCCAGTCCCGCATTTGTCGGTAGATATTTTCCACTTCCGTAACATGCTTGCTCATTAAGTCGTTTTGGAAGGCAGAAACCCGCTTGTCTATTTGCCCGGCCAACAGCCATGAAATTAAGCCCATGCTTACACGCTCCCTCTGTGATGCCTAATAAACGCCCGGTTAACGTCCTTGTACAACCGCCGCGAAAGGGGAATACTCTCGCCGTCATCCAGCACAACATCTGTTTTTGTAATGTGGCTTACATGCCTAAGCCCCACAATGTACGACCTGTGGCAGCGGATAAACCCTTCCCCAATCTGCGCGGCAATGTCGCCGATATTGGCCCGTGTTTCGTAGTCTTGGGCTGTTGTTTTAATTTTGACATAGTGGGCGAAAGCTTCCACGTAAACTATGTCTTTAAACGCAACCTTATGTACGGCCTCCCCGGTTTTTACAAGCAGCCCTTCTTCTTCCTTGCCTATGTTGGAAACAGCCTTGTCAAGCACGGCAAAAAGCCGGGCCGCGTCAACGGGCTTCAATAAATAATGAAGGGCCGATACGTCATACCCGTCTGCCATAAAGTCCTGATACCCGGTGATAAACACAATGGGCACATTATCATTGCCGCTGCGAAGATGCCGCGCAAGGGCCATGCCGTCCATTTTGCCCATTTGGATATCCAGCAGCAAAAGGTCAACAGGCTGTATGTCCTCGTAGGCGAACAAAAAACTTTCCGCGCTGGCGTAAGATAAAATATCAACTAACGCCCCGCGCTCGGCAGCCCACTTGCCCAATAAATCCGAAAGATATTCAATTTGCACCTGCTCGTCATCACATACTACAAAGCGCAGCACTTGCAATTCCCTTCCAGCCACTTTGCCAAGCCGTCGTTTTCATTTGTATCGCAAATATAGTCGGCAACAGTTTTAACTTCGTCTCTGGCGTTGCCAACAGCCACGCCAATGCCCGCGTAGACTAATAAATCCATATCGTTAAAATCATCCCCAAAGGCCACAATTTCGCTTTGCTGAATGCCCCATATTTTTGCCACTTCTGCAACCGCTTGAGACTTGGACGC
>JGI20163J15578_10001348_pt1 | contig 10182 bp, 9 predicted proteins | sample TergutCu122P1_FD_15578 | JGI IMG/M metagenome (IMG submission 15578)
TATTTCTGTGTTATAGGGGTTGTTTGTGGGTATCATTTTATGCCAATATATCTTTACTCTTAGAGCATCATATACTTTGTGTTCGTTGTAGTGCTAGAATCATGTGCCTAAAAAACGGGAACTCAGGGTGCAAGGTTCCAAATCTCCTCTCTTGAGCCATTGACATGAAAATGAGCAAACAGAAAAATCGTCAAGTCAATCATACGCAAACTACGTGAAACCATACAGGTTTTCCGACGAACCTCCCACACCAATGCCTCTGACGAAAATTATTCCGCTCCACCCATGTGTTTGCACTTTAGTTTGAACCAGTAGCTCAGACGAAAATCAACTCCGCATACGCCCCCCCAATTATCCGCAAAGAAAACCTTAACATCTAACTGTTGTAACCAATCAAGCATTCCTTTAACGTTTGAGCACTTCGGCTTCCGCATTCCCAATCAACAAGCTCTCCGGTAGTTCGACAATATGCCTTCCAGACCCAAACCTTGTTTTTTTGATCGCAAAAAATGTCACATCTCATCGAGCTCAATTATGACCTCTCCTTGCGGGGCGGGTTTTTCATAGGTTTTGAGCGCAAAATTCTTCACCCAGTACAGAATGGTGGAGGGTTCTACTTTTAGCATGCGCCCAATGGCATTCATGGATAAGCCAACAACGTATAGGTAGAGGGCAAAGGCGCGTTTTGTGGAGTTTTTATCTTTTGTTTGTGTGAATTGGTATCTGCAGTCTTTGCATTTGTAGCGTTGTCTATTGTGATTAAAGCCTGCCTTTACACAATGTTGGTTTCCACACTTGGGACATTCATAACCAACGCAAATACAAAAGATTAAACCATCTCATAATCCTTTTTGCAATACTCTCCTGTTTCTCGTTTGACGTTGACCACATGTCCCTATAGTTCTTAATTTCAAATCAGATCGGTTATTGTTGTGTAAGTGCTTGTGTGTAACCCTATTGTCTTTTTTCCTCCGATAGCATGAAAAGTGGTTGGAAAATATTTTTTCGCAAGTTGGCATCTGCATAAAATGGGCAATCTATTTCCCATTGCGCTTTTGTTGCAGGGTTTGCGTTGTCTTTTCCTTTGCCATCAAGACTCCAAAGAAAACTCATAACTTTAGGATCAACATTAAGAGACTTGGTAGGAATATTGTATTTCCTGACAAATTTAGTAATCTCTTTTGTGTTGTCTGTTGAGAGCCAAAAAGCACCATTATCGGTCTGTAGTAAAACATTTTTTTCATGATCCTTTATCTGAATCCATTCACATTTCCAGTCTCCTCCAACAGTTTTACCGCTCATTCTCGCAGTGATTGCGCTAACTTGTGATAAATCTACAGTCTCGGGAACAACAAAGTCATAAGTGTCTAAATCGTTACGTTCAAAATCGTTGTATCCTGGTTTATCACAAAGTGCTTCATAGATTTCTCCATTAAATCGAATGCCAAGGTAAACATTATTATCTGTTCCAGCACCAAAGTCTTTGCTGGTTTGTACTGTAATGTTACCTATGCGGGCAGCAACTGCAAATTTAGTACCTTGGAAGGAAACGTTTCCAGAAGCATTTCTAACAATTGTATTGAGGTTGTCTGCACCTATTAAACAAAGTTTGCTCATGTTAAGACACTGATAAAACGCATGGAATGTTTGATTTACTGTATTACTTTCCTGGCCGTAATTACCAAAGTCTCTATCAAGTTTTTGACTAATGTTTTTCTCAGAGAAAAGCACACCGTTATCCAAATAAGTTTTCGGATCCTTGAAAATCCTTTGGATTGCCTCAATTGCCTGCTCAATAGTGGTGTAAACTTCTCCAAGGATTGCCTTTACTATGTCTATAAAGAACTTTTTGAAAAGATTCATAATAAAGTCTTTTATTGGTTCTAAAATGTTAAGGTTATTTATAAAATGTATGACTTTACCAACACCATCTGGGAAGCCAATCATACTTATGTACTTGAGTGTAAACCAATTTTCCATGATGCTTTTTATTTCGGAAAGTTTCTCCTCGCCACTTGCAGCAAAGATATTGGCTGTTTTGTTCCATGCTTCCAACCAAGTTTTTATTCCATCATCAACATCTTTTTCCCAATTTTGAACATAATGTGTAACACCTGGAGTCATGCCTATTTCCGTTTTAAGCAAGAGAGCGTGAACGTTTTGTCTGCGTTTTATAAAACTTGCAAGTGGATTTGTCCTTGTATCGTCCACATTTAGCTTGTGCATCAGTTGTTGTGCTTCTTTGCAGGTAAAGACATCACAAATAAAATCAATTGGTGGAGAAAGCTCCATGGACGTTCCCTTAGGCACTTTTTGATCCATATATGTTTCAACAAGCATATGCCGAGCGACAATTTTGGCTTTATTTAAATCGTCCGTTATTTCTTGAACTGCTGGGAACCATCCTCCGGCATAAGAATTCACATAAGTGTGACCAAACATGTCTCCAGCGTAATGTAGCATGTAGCCAAGGGTAAAGGCTAAGTTTTTCTCACGTTCAGCAGGTACAGATACAATAAGTCTCTTAAACATAAGCTCAAGCCAAAGACCTGAGTGTTCAGGATGTATTATTCCTGCGCCAAGAAGAAGATCTGGGTAAAAATCAGGTCCAACTGCACCGGCGCGAAAAGCTGCGGGGTGGTTGATAACTGCAGTTCTTATCTCTTCAGGAGGTGTGAAAGCGCCTACGTTTGGTAAAACAATTTTATTTGTTCGTAAGTCTTCGATTAATAAATTTGCCATATAAATATGAGTTTTAGTTTTCATTAGTCTAATACTTCCCTCTTAATACATGGGAGTGAAATGTTATCATATTTATAGATTTGTTTTTTGTTCTAAGTCTAGTTTTGGTGGACGACGGTTTTTTGTTCAAGGTTGATTATTTCTACAGCTTGATGTATGTAGTTATGGATGTTGCTTAGGCGTTCTTTTATTTTTGTACGATTGTGTTCCCACTCTGTGTAGGGGTAGTTGTGTTGTTTGTCTTTGAAGTGGGTGTTTTTTGTTTCTTCAATGACTTTTAAGAGTTATTCTACACGTTTGTGGGATAATTTTTTCATAAAACAAATAGAACATGTCGCTAGCTATAAGTTTATCGTTTTTATGCTGTAAAAAAATTGTTTACAAAAAATATATATGCATCATGTAATTATTCATTCAAACATAAAAACAAAAAAACTCAAAACAAACTTAAAACAGTTTTGTCCCAATGTCTGATCTGTCAAGGCACTTCTGATAATCATGGACTGGCCGTTCAGAGGTATCATGTTTACTTTATTTTTTGAAGCTTTTAAAACCGAAACTTGAGGAAAAGCATCAGATACAAACAACTGGTGCGGGAACCGGGATTTGAACCCGAGTCCTAGACTTGGCAAGCCTATGTACTAACCAAGCTGTACTATTCCCGCATATAGTGTATAGTAGTGCAATAATCGGTAAGCTCCTTTATAAACTATATTTTTTTGTTTAATCGTTATGTAATGGAAAAACTAAAAACAACATACATATGCAAAACTCTATGGCACATCCATAGTTTTAACATGTAACCAAGTATCTTTAGAGCAACTTTGACATGTATGGCCCATCGTGTTTATAGTCAAATCGCATGTAATACCGTTTGGTGCCTAATGCGCTTATTATAAGTATTTTTTTTAGCCCATTTTCTTTTGTTATACGTTCAGCTTCTTTTAAAAGCTGTATACCATAGCCTTTGTGTTGCCAAGCCTCAGATATCTGTCGTCCAACAGGCACAAGTGTACCGTAAACATGTAATTCCCTAACGATAGCTGAAGGAAACTCTGTAATTTCTTTTCTGTGTGCTTTACGTGAAGGCACTCGTAGCCGTAAATAACCTAGCAATACATTGTTTTCAGGATCTTCTGCGGAGATAAAGTATTCTGTACCCTCAGATGCTATATACTGCTCAGTTAAAATTTGAATGTTAGCTATATCTGGTTTTGCATTGTCAGTTTTTATACGATGCCCAACTTCACGACACCTGATACATTGACATTGAATGTTTTGCGCCCTAAGCTTCTCATGAACTATTTGGCGCAGGTTACTCTTTTTTACACCATCTAAAATTAATTGTGCAGGTATGTCACGTTGTACACGCATAATTCTGACCCATTTTGGAATAAACTTTTTGATTTCAACAATTACCTCAGCTGCCTGCTCTGTAGAGTATGGTTGGTATTTTCCTTCTTGCAACCATTGATACGTTTTAGTTCCATCAATCGCAAGACATGGATAAATTTTTATCATGTCAGGTTTAAATCGTTGATCTGTAAATATGCCCCGAAAAATTTCAATATCTTGTTGCGGATTTGACCCAGGCATACCAGGCATTAAGTGATACACAATTTTTAAACCTGCGTCTTTTGCAATTTGAGTAGCTTCAACAACATCAGCAACCGTGTGTATCCGGCCAACTAATTGATAGATAACATCACTGGGGTTTTGCACACCAAGCTCCATACGAGTTACACCCATGCTAAGCATTTCGTCAATGTGTGGTTGTTTTGCCCAGTCGGGTCGAGTTTCAACAGTTATGCCGACATTGTGTATTTTACTTGCTTCTGCATTGTTTTTTGCCTCCTCCAAACTATCAGAGGTTTTACATGTTATAGCATCAAGACATCGTTGGATGAATCGCGTTTGATAATCAACAGGTGTTGCAGGAAATGTACCACCCATTATTATTAACTCAATTTTATCCACTTTATGACCAATAGCAGTAAGTTGTTCAATACGACTTTGAACTTGCAAGTATGGATCAAAATTGTTTTGGCTACCTCGCATAGCTGCTGGTTCATGTCCTGTATAACTTTGAGGAGATCCGCGTGTTGGTCCTCCAGGACAGTAAGCACATGGTTCGGGTTGTGGGCAAGGATATGGCTCAGTCATAGTTGCTATAACTGTTACACCACTTATAGTTCGAGTTGTTTTACGACGCAATATAGGCAGTAATTGTATAGTTTCTTCATTTGTTTCTAAAGCCGCTATTAATTCTGCGTTAGTTATCATAGTGTGCAAGTGGTATTTTGCGGCTATTTTGAGTTTTAATCGATGTACATCTTCATGTCTGGGTGCTTGCATAGAAAGTAGAGTAGTAATGAGTTCTTGGATGACATTTTTTCGGTCCAATCAGATAACCAGCGAAAATACACTGTTTAACTTCAAATAAATAAATTTGATTGTTTTTGACAGCTTACAAACACTCGCGTTCTCTTAATCACAAACTTCAAGCAAAAAATATATGATAGCCCAGTGAACCACCTAAATGACGCCGGCTACAGTAAAGTTTTCTGAGTTATTTGGATGTTTACATCCAGTTTTGTCCGGGTTTACGCTGAAGAATTACACGCTTTTCATAATTGCGTCTGCTTCTTGCTTTTGGGCTTGGTGCTACTCTCTCATGAGCTACAATTTTTGGCGTTTGAGAGCGGACTTTTCCTGCTTTAGATAATGAACCGTGAGTTGGCATATATTACACCTTTTGCAATTACATCAAAGATGACCCTTTTAAACCTTCCTAAAAGGTTTTTAACGTTATCAAAGTATTTGGCATTATGTTCTAAACTTACTGGCTTGTATAGTTAATTTGTGTAGTTCAAGTTTTTAAAGCATGTTAAGTAAATCTAAATTTTTAGTAATTGTTGCTAAATTGTTAAATTTGCCCCTATGTAACATTTTCTGTTAATAGCCTTTATAAGGGGGCTTTATATACCCCGTATGCACTATTTAAATAGTCCAACATGTGAGTTGACATGAGTAAACGAAAATCAATAATATCAATACAAAACATTGTAGCATCAGTTTCACTTAACCAAAAAATAGACTTACAGAAAATTGTGGAAAAATTTCCACAGACAGAGTATAACCCAAGCGTGTTTCCTGGTCTAGTTTTCAGGCTTAAAAAACCAAAAACAGCAACTCTAATTTTTGGCACAGGTAAAATGGTTTGCACCGGTGCTAAGTCAGAGAAAGAATCACGAAATGCTGTAGAAAAAGTTGTAAAAGAACTGCGAAGTGAAGGCATTCAAATTACAGAAAAACCAATTGTTAACATTCAAAACATTGTTGCCTCCGCAGAATTAGGCGGCGAAATAGACCTTGAAAATCTTATTTACAAACTTAACCGTGTAATGTATGAACCAGAACAGTTCCCCGGCGCAGTCTATAGAATAGATGATCCAAAAGTAGTCTTTCTAATCTTTAGCGCAGGTAAACTAGTCTGTGTTGGCGCAAAGAAAGAAGAACAGGTCTATGAGGCAGTAGATAAAATTCAGCAACTCTTGGAAGAAAAAGAGTTAATCTATTACCCTGACTAACACCCTTTTTTTACTCGTCGTCGTACAGCAGGATTTAAGTCAGATAAGCGTTTGAGGGTTAATTCAAATGTTTCCTCTGAAGTTAATTCTTTTTTTAGAAACACGCCTGTTCGACCGACTGTGTTGCGTTTTGTTAGAGTATGCACTCGGTTCAGTACTGTTTCAACAGAAATTCCCAGGATTTTAGCTGCAAACGTTTCTCTGCCTATGATACTGCACTCCATATGTCCAGACATGTTAGGTTCTATAAGCATAAGTCGTTTATCTATTCCTGCAACACGTAAATTTGCTTCAAGTTGAACCAGATTTATTTCGCCTCCAAAGGAGTAAAATTCGCGTTCAACTTTTCGCATGTTCATTAAAGGAAAAGAAACTGTGGATAACTCATCAATTTCAATGTGAGCTTTCATAGCATATGTTGGGGTAGCTTGCACTATAAAGCGGTTGTTAATAGATATACCGGCTTTTTCTAACGCTGTCTCTACTATGAAACTGTTTTGCACTTCAGGAATAAAAATGTCAATATCGCTACCTATTTTTATGTCTCCTCTTGCAAGACTGCCATGCACCACAGAAGGCAGGTTAAAATCAGCTAAAGTTGACATTATGTGAACGGCTTTTTTGCGCAAATTTTTAAGTAAATCCCATTGTCCACTATCATAAGCAATTTTTTGGTAATCACAACTATTTCGACTATGTTTAATGGACATGGTTCATTCCTTTTCATAGTTTACTGGGTACATTTATTTAGCTAATGTAAGATAAGAATACTGCTGAATGTAACAATGGCAAGTTCTTATTGTACAGTTTGTAAAAAGAAGGAAAGCTTTTTTTACCGCAAATATTCAGGTCAACAGCTGTGCAAAAAATGTTTCAGCGAGTCCATTGAAAATAAAGTTCGCACAACTATAACAAAATATCATATGCTTAAATTTAATGACAAGTTAGCAGTAGCAGTTTCAGGCGGAAAAGACAGCCTAAGCCTGCTACATATTTTAGTTAAACTTCAAAAATACAGACCAAAAACCACTCTTACCGCAGTAACTATAGATGAAGGCATTAAAGGGTATCGTGACGAAGCGTTAAAGTTTTCAATAAAAAACTGCAAAAAACTCGAAATTCCTCTACATATTACTTCTTTTAAGGAACTTTTTGGATTAACTCTTGACGAGTTAATAGTTAAAGTTAGAGCAAATAAACAAACAGAATTAACCTCTTGCGCATACTGCGGAGTTCTACGACGCAGAGCTATGAATATTGCAGCTCGAGAAGTAGGAGCCACAAAAATCGCTACAGCACACACCCTTGACGATGAAACCCAAACAGTAATTATGAACATTCTGCGAGGAGATATAACACGGTTATCTAAAGAAAAACCAGCAACCAATCAAGTCCATCCAATGCTAGTACGTAAAATTAAACCGTTCTGCGAAATCCCCGAAAACGAAAGCGCACTATATGCTTACGTAAAAAAAATTCCCTTCCAAAACACACCCTGCCCATACGCTTCAGAAGCATTACGCAATGACATACGCACAATGCTAAACACCATAGAAGAAAAACATGCAGGAACAAAATTCACCATTTCCCGCACCATAGAACGATTACGACCGGTCATAGAACAAACTGCTACAAAAGAAAACTTTAAAACATGTAAAAAATGCGGCGAACCCTCAACACAAGACTGCTGCAAAACCTGCGAAATGTTGCACCAAACACGCTAAACACGCCTAAATTTCGGGCGAACATTTTTAGCATTCTTAGCTTTTAACTGCTTTAACATCTCAGAAGCCTCCAAAGCGTTCACAGCCTGCGCGACCCGTAACGCATTTTGTAAATTAATACTTTTACAACAATAAGGACACAGTTTAGTTTTCTGCTGAACACCCGAAAGAAATAAACCAGTACAATTCGGACACTTCATTATAGCCGTTGGAGCCAAGTACAATCCTTCCATAGTTATTACGTTAAACATCCTTTTTATATCTCTGCAGGACAACATTTTCCTCTTTTTTGACTATAGCAAAATGAATAGACATTGTCCTATTTCCACGCTGTAGCAAGGTCAATAATTGTGAAAAACATGGGAAACAGGACTTATTTAGACCGACACCTTGAAACACACATGCCAATGTAATTTAAACTTGCTATAAGACAACGGTTTATTATATATTCTCCGAAAGATTTTTCCGCAGTCACGTAGATTATAAAGTAAAGGGAGTTAAAACAGCGTGAGTGATGAGCAGGATCAACCAAAAGGTAGATCACGATTAACAGAAATGGTAATTATTTATTTTGAAAAAAAAGGTTTCAAAATTAATTGTGAAAACGCCATAAAGGAAGGATATAGTAGTGGTTCACCGCGGCATTTTGATTTAATAGTAGAAAAAAAAGAAAGAAGCCGGGGGGAGCAAGGTGTTTGGATACGTGACTGGAATCGCACTATAGGGGTTAATGTTATAATAAATCTGGACACAGCAGCAGAAGATGCTGATTTAGCTAATCCAATTATGGTTGGCGATAAATTTAGCAGCCATGCAAAAGCTTATGCAAAACGCAGAAAAATTGAAATACTAACAAAACAAGATATAGAAAGATTCAGATAAAATCAGTTTTTAATATATTGATTAAGTAAACCCTCACGATCCAAAAAACCTAGCCAATCTACAACACCACCACAAAAACAGGCTTTTTCCCCCAAAGCAATAGCAAAAAGTTCATCAATAATTTCCTCAACAGCTTTACCTGTAACATCAATCTCACAAACTTTACCGTTCTGCACCTCTAACGCTTCAACAAGACATACATCTAAAATTTCAGCTAACAAATTCTCGTACAGTTTATCTTCTGAAAAAGCCTCTTTTTTCATGTACTCTTTAAGCTCAACAGGATTTCGCCGTAACACAAAAACACATGTAGAAAGACCATTAGGCACAACAGATGCTGCAAAATGACCATCAACCACAACAGAACACTGCATCTGGTTTATAGTACCAACTAACATTTGTCGCATTTTTTCCTCATCCACAATAGCTGTATGGCGTTTTGCATCTTCACCAAGAATCAACCCATTTTGTTTAGCATAGTCAGTTAGGTTAATATAAGAAGCATTTAAACGGTCTGCGAACTGTTTTGCCACAGTAGTTTTGCCGACACATGGTGTACCAGTAATTAATATAACATGCTTCATAAAAAATATCAACACCCACATAATAATTAATGATTACGCAACACAAGAATGAAAAATTGAAAAATTAAGTTAATATCAAGTTGATAAACATAAGTTGAGTAAAATACAACATTGCAACACATAAAGACAACTAAAACAGCAAGCAATCAAAAACATTCAGCTAAAGACATATTATATTGAAAAAGGGCTCAACCAATTTTACCGGTTTTTCTAAACTGAGAAATCGTTAAACTTGTAGCTGAACTCAATCCTCATTAAATCGCGAGAGCAATCCATAGAATACCAAGACATAGCAATCGCAACCTCCTTTCTCTTAGAAAACTGCGATATTTTGTTAACTGAGAACAAAGAACACTTTGAACGGCTACCAAATTTAAAAGATAAAGTTATGACCACTAAAGAATTCTGCCAAAAAAAACGCTGCCGCCTTTTAAGCAAATCAGAGGTTGTTTTTGCCTTTTCAAAAGTCTGATTTTGCCTATTCTGTTAAGTAACGGTGTTTACGTAAAAAAGGGAAAGTTAGCGAAAAAGAGCCAGATTGTTATGGCGATATCACCATGAACGGACGGGTTCGAATCCCACACCCTGCACCAAGCAGATGTATCTGGTTCTGTTCCTCAAAATTCAGCTCAAAAACCCAAAAAAGTGTTTCTGCCTTTT
>JGI20163J15578_10001350_pt1 | contig 10176 bp, 6 predicted proteins | sample TergutCu122P1_FD_15578 | JGI IMG/M metagenome (IMG submission 15578)
CAGCTATGCCTTTCTTTTTTTCTGTATCCTATTCAATTTCCATTTCACACAAATTCCACCCACATATACGCTGCAGTTTAAGAATCCTATATATGCAGGTGGTTGGACAGACAATACCGCCCCATTGCCGCGCGCATGTTTAAAGCAATGGGTTTATCTTCATAACAAATAATTGGCATATCTGTCCGGTAAGTCTCAAGACAGCTATCAATGTGGTCACTTGCGCGCAGAGCCGGGTATACGCAGGGACGGAGCTATCGTTTGTCGTTAGAGCCGGGTGTGGGCAGTGGTTGTAAAGAGTGATGCCTCTTGACTTGCACGCAGTATACACGATACTGCATGACTGAACCTTACGAAAATGTCCGAAATTTCATTACAATTGTGTTACATGCAAAACCCGGTGCATTACACACCGGGCTTTTGCGTGTTTATTAATTAATTTGCCATTAACTCAATTGACAGCAGCACCGTTACACCATCACGGGTTACTTCTAAAGCAACGGTTCGTGACTGGGTAATTGTCGCATTGCCTGCAACACCAATAACCAAGCCCTCTACCGGGCCGGTTGGGGTCCAAAGGTTGTCGCGCACCTGCAGTACAAGCTCCGGTGCGGCATCAAGAAGATTTAGAGTAATCGCGCCTTCTGCCGTACCGCTTACAAATACGCTAACGTGGCGGTTTGTATTGCTTACAGTTACGCTGCTTGCGGCAAGATAGAATGTGGGCAGTCTCGGGTTACATACTTCACAGTCGCCATACTCACAGCATGGCGGCTCCGGTTGGCATACTTCGCAGCCTTCATCTTCGCAGTATATACAATCGAATACAGGCGGCTCTTCGAAGTTTGCGTTTACAAGCAATACATGTACGGTTTGCTCATACACCGTGATATACAAATTAATATATTGCCATGAACCGCCGTCTTTGTTAACGTCAATCATGTTAAAGTAATCCAGCCAGCCCACACCTGCTTGCCATACACGATTTACACGAATAAATTCTTCTGCGCAGTTGCCGTTTTGGTCGGTTGCTATAATGGTATCTGCTGCCCCAAGGTATACAGGAGCGTTTACACCATCAAGCTGTGTCCACATGCGGATTATGCCCGCTGCTGCAAGACCTGGGTTAGGTCTGCTTGAGCTGCCGCCTTCGCCGTTATTGAAAATATCGAATCTAAATATCGGCAGTGGTGCAGGTACATACGGTACAAGTGCTTCTATTGCCGCAAGCAATGCCTCTGTAGCTGCGTCAACTTGGTATTGGGTAGCATCGGAATTGTTGTAGACAGATATTGCCGAATTTAGAACCGGTAGTAACCGCATCCAGCTTTCAGGAGTAAAGTCCATTTGTCTTAGTGCTAGAGCATATGCGATTGCCGCACTCAATTCGCTTCTATCAACCGTGCGTTCAATTACCGTAAAGCTTGCTGTAATAACATCAGTAAAGTGCCAGCCTGCCGGATATGATTCTCCTCTTATAGTAATTTCCGCAGTATGGGTTCCTGCACCTAATCCCGGGACAGGTACCAATGTGAAGTGCCCAGTTTCGTCTACAGCTATACTTTTTATCCAGGTCGGCGACACTATGAATGACGCACTATTTGTATCAGCAACACTGATAGTTACATTTCTTGCATCACGAACGCTAATGTTGGCTATACTTACTGCTAAAGGCTCTATCCCACCATTACCTACTGTGTAGCCTACGTAAGCTGTTCCAAAATCAAGACTTCTAGGGTAGATAATAAAATCATAATTGTTTGTGGCAGTTGCTGTACCGTATTTGGTTGGGTCAAATGTTGAATGGGCGTTAATGGTTAAAGTTCTGGCTGTCTCATTTGAACCTATGGTCAATAATCCACTATCAGATATATTTGTACCTATAGAATGATGACCGCTAACACTCCACGTAACCGTATCAGGTGCATTGCCGCTTACAAGTACACTTGCTTCAAATTGGTAACTTTGCCCCGGTGTGAATATTACCGTTTCCGGCGTAACAATTACCTCTATAATTGAAGGTCTGTCATGTTCACGTTGCGGCCAAAATATGAAGTTGTAGTCTAAAACTAAATTGCGTCCTTGCCATCCGGTAACACATGTGTCGGGATTCTGCATGTAATTATTACTGACGTTGAGTCTGGCTAAACCAGGTATGTCAGGGTCATTCCAGTTGTGTGCGGTGTTTGATATGTCCAGGCTTGTTAGCATATTATTTTCGGCCCATATGAGTCCAAAAGCGATTAAACCCCAGCCACCACCGATAGAAAAACTTACATCATGTCCTAACTTTGAGTTTCTAGAAACATCTAGATGCTTTATTTGATTATCGCTGATTATAAGCTGACCAAGCAATTCGTGATTTGATACATCTAGGGTGGTTAAGCTATTATTGCTGACTTGAAGCAATTTAAGCTCCGCATTGTTGGATAAATCGAGGCTTTCTAATTGATTGCCGTGGACATTTAAGCTGACTAATGCATGGTTAGCTGATAAATCTAGATCTGTTAGAAAATTATTATGAACATCGAGTACCGAAAGCGCGATATTGTTAGAAAGATCAAGGCTTGTAAGGAAGTTGTCGTTAATTGTTACATATCTCAAAGCGGGGTTATTTGAAAGGTCAAGTTCTGAATAACGCCCATGATGATACCGTAAAAAATACAAATTTGGTAACATTGATAAATCTATGTCTGTTACCACACTATGGTTTACACCACGGTTATCCCCAAGAGTTAGCCAAGAAAAATATGGACTATATGCTAAATCTACCAACACCAGATCATTGCCCCAAAGGTCTGCGGCGAAAAGTTCAGTATTGTTTGTCAGATCTAAAGTAGTCAAGTTCCTGAAATACCTTGCACTAAGGCTGATTAGGGCAGGATTGTTCGATAAATCCAATTCGCTAAGCATACCTCCTGCACCCCCACTGATACTTACAAATGTAAGCAAGGGGTTATTGCTTACATTCAGCCCACTCATACTGGTATGCCAAGCAGAAAGGACTGTAAGCAATGGATTGCTTGATAAATCAAGAGTCCCTTGCGACAATGGGTTGTGGCTTACTTCCAATACCCTTAGCCCTGTAAAGTACTCAATGCCTGTAAGGTCTGCTATATTTCTCTGTGGGGCTGACAGCTGCTCTATTGTTGCAAGCAGAAATACGTCAAGCGTAGTCATCATAGAATCATCTGTGCGGAGTATACCGTCTATTTCAGTTAATAGATGATGAACAAAGTGCCTGAAGTTTGCATCCGGAAACGCTTCAATCCAACTACCAACGGCTTCTGCATCAGCCCATTGGGCATGGAGCTCCATGTTTGTGGTGATAGGAGTTTGGAAGTCAAACAAAGAACCATTTGGAACTACGCTCCAGCCTGTCAGAAGTCGGTTGCCCATTATATGCCTTGCAGGCTCTAATAGCATGGCACCGGGGGCAATACCAACAGTAACAGGGCCGCGCACACCATCATTAAAATGATACGTTACAGTATGCAAGGCATTCGGCCCCAATAAGGCGGCAAAGGAACTGACTATACCACTGCCATAGCGTAAGTCACCGCCCAGCATACCGGCTTGGCGTGCTGTTAGGTTAAGCCTTTCGCGTATTTGACCCGGGGTTGAGCCTGGATTTGTTGAGATTATGAGAGCAGCTGTACCAGCAACATTAGGTGCTGCCATGGATGTCCCCGATAGGTGTCGATATGTGCCGTTCAAATGTGGCGCAAATATATTTGTTCCCGGAGCAGCAATATCAATTTCCGGCCCGAAATTGGAATAGCTACTATCAAATGTCGGCCCAATTGATCCCATCATTACCGAGGAAACAGCAATAACTTCCGGATAAGCGGCCGGAAAACCTGCACGATTATGACTATCATTGCCTGCCGCAGCAATAACCGTTATGCCACGGTTAACAGCATTTGCAATAACCATATGCTCTAATGCATCTGGGCCGAACATATGGTGACGACCAAGGCTCATATTAATAATATCCGCACCATTATCAACTGCATAGTTTATGCCTCTTAGCAATGATGCTGTATCGAAGAAGTGAGGATTTGTTGGTATATTTGCCTTTACTTTCATAATATAAGCTTCCGGTGCTACGCCACTTACATTAGAAAAAGCCGTAGGAGCCGCTGCAACAATACCACTTACATGTGTGCCGTGGCCAAGATCATCCTGTACAGCCAAAAGCCCTATTTCATTTGTATAGGAATTGAAAGAGTTTGACAAAATTCGTCCGGCAAAAGCAGGGTGATATATATCAATTCCTGTATCAATAACTGCCACAACTACACCAGTACCGGTAGATATCCCCCATGCGCGTTCGTTATCCATAACTTCATGCTGCCAATGATCCATGTCAACATTTGCATTAATATGAAGTTGTGTATAAACATTACTGTCTATGTTACACTCCTGCAAATAGTACAGTCCATATTCGATCGGTTTTGTGCGAATGGCCCACGGGTAATCTCCAAAGTCATCACGAACCGGCGTAAATACAGATGACTCATTATCAATACTGTAAATCCAGTTGAAACTTAAAACCGGCATGTTGCATATGCGTCTTATACGACTTTGAAAAACAGCCAATTCAGGGTTTTGAGCAATCATAACTGCAATACCATGTGCATAGGATATAAGTTCCAAGCCATACGCATTTGCAATTTCTTGTGCATGTTCGAATGAGTTAGCAGGCGCAAGCACCTCTCCGGGCACAACCGCACCACTATTCTCGTCTATATTGACTTGAGCCCAAACCCCTGTTTCAGGATCTTGAACTATAAGCCTTCCTTCGCTATTGAAGGAATAGTCGTCACTATTGAAAAAAATAACATCCTCTGATGCATAAGCTATTACGGTGCTAAACGGAACCCCAACAATAGGAGCAATAGCAAGTAAAAATGCCACAAATAATGCTAAAATACGATTTTTTTGTCTTCTCATCTTACTTCCTCCTCTGAAATTGTACTGTTTACAGTGACAAAGGTAGATTTGCCAAGGACTTACGCAATGGTTAAATCAAGTAGCACGATAACATGCTCATCACCATCCTTCACTAAGTAGGTAATACATAGACGTTAACCAAATTACTTTGCTACAGTTTTTGGGCACAGCTTCACTCTAGGCTATTTTACGCACTTTACAAAAAGTAGCAAATGTACGCATCTAAATTGTGGCATAACTCACGCAAAAATGCAAGAAAAAAATTCCTAAAAATCCAAATTATTTTTTATTACTTTTTTAGGTTACCATTCACACCCGAACCGAAGATAAGAAAGCAATTAACAAAAAAAGCACCCGAAAAAAGAGTGCATTTTTTGCAGAAAGATGAGAAGTCATGAAGTTGGAATATGTTTCTCGATGCCTTGCGGAGAATTTGTTGTTGTTTTCACTGGACGTCTCGTAGCAGGCATTCGCTTCACATCTACCGAAACCATAGCCAAGTACACTGGGTTATCTCGGCAGAAAGTACGCACCGCATTAGGCAAGTTCTTAGCGCATAAATTTTTCATTAATTTCGAGCATTGTTTACTTAACACCCCTATACCCATGCTTCTCCGCATTCCCAAGCAAATACAAAAATGCAAACGCCGGTATTCTCAAAATACCCTTTTCTCCCATCGAGTGTTGCACACCGTAATCATCTTCACGCTTAGTAACCACAATCGCACTTGCGGCCTCATCTGCCAACTCACAGATGGCATCTTTTACTCCGATAGATGCATTCTCTCGATATTTGACCTCTATCAATATCTTCCCGGTTAGAAATTCGACTACTATATCAATTTCATTTCCAGTTTTGCCACCACGATAGTATCCTACTTTGGTATTGCCTTGATAGTAGAACGCTGCAATATGCTTATACACAGCGGTTTCAACGGTAATCCCAAGTTGTTCCGGGTCAATCAACAGATTATCATCCATTAAAACAGCGTTGCGAATGGCGGCATCTGCAATGTATATTTTGCATTTTGCCTTCAAAACCTTTTTGCCGCCTAAACTGGCCGGATAGCTACGGTAAAGCAAGCTGGTACTTTCCATGTAGTCTATATATTCATTTACAGTATTTCTACTAACGCCGTCCAACTCTTTAGCGATTGCATCTACTGCAATAATATTGGAAGAATAATAGCAAAGGTATAGGAAAATACGCTCCAACTCCGTTGAATTGCGAATATTATAGAGTGATGGAATGTCACGCTTCAAAATCTTGTCCACAACATCTTCCCGCATTATTGCCTGTGCCAGAAAGTCATCCTTTGCTAACGCAAGCTCAGGGAAGCCGCCTACAGTTAAATAACGATGGAAATGCTTTTGAAGCCCCGATAACTTTGTCATGAGTACAGATAAATCTCGCTTGTCATACCGCGCCAGAGCCGTAAGGCGAATATCCGCATCCAAATGTGGACGGTCTATGTCAAGCAATTCGCAATATTCATAAAATGATAATGTTGGAACTTGTATTGCCGTCCAACGTCCGGCACCACTCTCTGCAGCTTTTTTTCTAAGCACCGGGCTTGCAGACCCGGTTGCCACCATGCGGGATAGCGGCATGGTGTCATAGATGGTTTTTACCCACTGGTCCCAATCTGTGGCATATTGGATTTCGTCAAGGAAATAGTAACAATCCTCATCGCCATACATATTTGAATGATAGCTGTCCAATATTTCATTTAGCTTACATAGCTTCAAAAGTGGGTGGTCTAATGATATAAATAAAATACGCAATGGATTAACGCCTGATTTTAACAAGTCATCAATCATCTGATACTGGATTGTAGTTTTACCGACACGGCGTGTTCCGGTAAGAACAACAGTGCGGCGAATATCCTCATGTTTGAAAATTTTAGTTGCTTCATAAAAAGCAAATCTTTTATATGTTTTGTTAAATTCCGCACGCACTGTCCCGGATTTCCACCAAGGGTTGAATGCCGTCAATACTTTCAAAATGTTTTCTTGTGATGTAAGATTCATGTTGCCACCTCCAGAGTGTTAAGTATACTATACATTATTGACGGTAAAAGTGCAATATATACATGGCATTTTTGGCGGATAAAATGCAATGTATATATTGCACTTTGCCGATTAAGTAGGGATAATATACATGCCGAAAGGGGACAAAATAATGAATAAAGAGTACAAACAAGCCTTAGAGCAAGCACAAGCGAATTTAGCTGATATAAAAAACGTGGCAATGATGCGTTGGGTGACTGGGACGATTTAGAAAAAGAGCTTTTCACTCCAGAGGAAATTGCCGCAAGTGATTTGCGGGTAAACACGATGGTTGCTCAATCACGGTTGAAATAAAAAAGGGGTGTTAGCTCGAAAGCCAAACACCCTAGAAAATGATTTTTTTTTCAAGCCTGCGTTTTATACCCCGCTGGTGCCAAGCGGCAAATTTATTATACGTCATGTGCGGCAATATTCAACAACAACAAACTATAGGATTCGCAACAGATTCACAATTCCTAAGCAATAAACACTAAATTCATTTTCGAGAGCATAAACCAGAATTTCAAAAACCCCGAAACCGTGATGATTGCGGGGTTTTTCTTACTGAGCTGGAAGGATTTGAACCTTCGAATGCAGGAGTCAAAGTCCTGTGCCTTACCGCTTGGCGACAGCCCATTGTAGTACATTCGCTAATATGTTATTTTGCAACATATTGTCGCAAATGTACTCTACATAAGAGCTAATGGCGGGACTCAAACCCGCGACCTACTGATTACGAATCAGTTGCTCTATCACCTGAGCTACATTAGCGACAGGCAAGAATTTATCATAAAAATAAGAAGATGTCAAGGAAATTCGAAAAAACTATTGCGCCCTTTTTCTTGGTGTGCTATATTAAGCGTTACGGGGCATTGGCGCAGCTGGGAGCGCGCTTGAATGGCATTCAAGAGGTCACCGGTTCGAACCCGGTATGCTCCATACATAAAACCTATAGCAAATTTGCTATGGGTTTTTGTTTATTACCCCCTGATATCACATTCGCCCATGCGATATCAGGGGGTAGTAAACAATGTCATTAAGCTAAGTATAAAAAAACGGCAATCGCTTTGTTGCTTGTAAAATTATTGACCAGCCTATAGGTATTCTTGTAAAGTCGTCTTCCCCCACGGAGGCCTGTCTCCCAATACTTCAAAGCTTTTTAAGATATTATTATACCCGTAAGCCAAATTAATTTCTAAAGCTATTGGCTTATCTAATCAGGTAGAGCAAGCAGTTTACGCGGTTAATAGAACAATAAGTAAAAGTGTTGATAATTTTTCATGCCCACCATTACCTTTCATACTTTGTATATGCTAAAACCATACGCTCCAATGCTTTATTAATTGCATCACAATTAATGTTAAAAAATCTTATATTACTTCCGGAAACAGCTGCCATACTACGTTCTCCAAGCATAATATGCATTGTCCTGTTGTTTTGGCGTAAGTATATTGACCAGTAGTTGACAATGGGAGTTTTTTGTCTTGGCATTCTGCGTCTCATATTAGTGTCTGCAATTAACCCAACGAGTTCTTTTACGTTTATTTTATGAGTGATTTCCTGGCCGCTTATTACATCACCACCCATAAAAGCCCCCAGTAAGTACACTCGATTTGGAATATTTAATCCGTCATAGCGTGCAAATAGCCCTGTATCTTCTATACATATACCATAGTTGGCAAAAGGTTCAATCGTATAGGGCGTTGCAAGTATCGGTTTGCTTCGATAAAAATACAATATTATAATACAAGCACCAAGTACAATAACTGCAAAAACTATAAAGCAAATTATTGTTTTTTTCTTCATGAAGCTATCCCTCCATAACGTGATATCAGGGGGATTGAAAAAGCCCTGCCATACATATGCAATGTCAATTCAACACCTGCGCTGCTTAGCGAGTAAATATCTACATCCCGTATAATATACACATTAAAAGCCCTGCGTAAAATTTCGGAATTACCCCACATAAGTACACCCCCGTAATATACCTTATCATTTACGGTAAGCGAAAAAGAGTAATTTGACACAAACGGTGATTCTTCGCCCCTTCTGCGGCGGGACGGAGTAGTTGCGCCAATATACACCCGCCTTAGCTCGGGTATGTGCATTACATAATTAATTGTTATCGCCCCTTGGTCGTTAGATATTTTTACATTTACGTTCACTATTTCGGTTTGTATGTTCTCTGGGGTAATGCGGCGCAATTTATCTAATTCCAAAACGCACACATCACGCCCAAGCCGTTGATCATTTTCGATATCTGTTATTCTTGCCATTACCCGGGCAAAGCCGTTTGTACCAATATATTGGTTTAAATACAACCTTCTTGTGGAACGATACTGGCCTGTGGCATTGAAAATAATGGTACAGATAATTACGGTTAAAATTGCTATGCCGTAAATTATTCTTGTTATTTTCTTGTTTGGGTTTATTTGGTTATTCACGCAAGCCGCTCCTTAATATTACCGCATAATTTGCTTTGATGGAGAAACATGAAATGTTTTTTTTATGACTTCTCCATTTATGCACCTCACTTCATCGTATGAATGAATAATGCTATTTTCATTATAGTTAAAAATGCAAAGCGATTTATCATATAGATCCAGCTTGGGTACAATACTAAAAAAAACGTTTGCGCTTGATAATTTAGAATTTTCATAAAAATATTCTTCATAATGATCCAGCCGGACATCATGCAAACTCTCGCTGCTGCTCTTATGGAAAGGAAAACATGAAGCTGTAGTGTATGAGCTAATATTTCCATCTATAAACGAGGCTTTCGATATGTGTATAATACGCTTAGGTAGAAGTTGAAATGTAACGCCATACTCTGTTTCGTCATTGTAGAAAATAAGTTCAACCATACTGGGCCATGCTCCATATTCATCGTGGTATGATGAGGCAATCAATTTGTTGTTTTTAAAGTAATACTTGAAAAAATTCTTTGAGTTTGATCTTAATTTATCAGACAATTTGCCCCTTGATGCATTGCTAAACAAGTCAATAATAGGGCTTGGACACAAGAAACCTCTATGAACATACTTTGAGCCCAGGCAAAACTGATTACTTGTAACGCGAATCAAGAGTTGAAATAAGCCCCAAGTAATGAAAAACGGCGAACCATGTGATAAAGTGGTTCTATGTCAAAAGAACTGGAACTAATCACATTGT
>JGI20163J15578_10001351_pt1 | contig 10176 bp, 8 predicted proteins | sample TergutCu122P1_FD_15578 | JGI IMG/M metagenome (IMG submission 15578)
ACGGAGCCTCTTTAAAAGCGCATTGTATTCAGCATAGGCTTCATACAATGAGAGTCTCCGTTCCATGGGCTCAAAGTCACTAGAAAGAGATGCGCCAGACTGAGAGTCCGTCCGTCTCGCCGTGAACTGTAGCGCTAAGGCTACGATTCGCCATTCATCTTTCGCCCATTCCTTTTTTTATTCTTCTGCTTCCGGTAGAACATGGTTAGCCGATTCAGTAACGGGACGAGCAAATTCCCCAACAAAATAGCGAAGGCAACACTTTCCGGAAAGCTACCAAGAATCCGGAACAGACCGGCTAATACGCCCATCAAAATTCCATAGATGATTTGACTATATTTGGTAGTCGGCATTGTCCCATAATCCGTTGCCATAAACCAAACGCCTAACATCAACCCGCCACTCGTTAAGTGAGCCACCAAATAATGAAGCGTAAAATCAAGGGTAGATTGACCAAATATCAGAATAATTATGGAAAATGAAACCAGAAAACTACCCGGTATTCTGAGGCGAATTATCTTCGTTGCTAAGAGAAATACCGCCCCAATTAGAATGGCTACTATCGATGTTTCACCAATTGTTCCGGGTACATTCCCAATAATCATAAAAAATGGTTCCAATGCTTCTCCTTGTTGCAATTGGCCAAGGGGAGACAAACTAACTTCGCCATTATGCACAAACGTATGCATCGCGTTACCAAAAAGTAATACTAAAAAAACACGTCCGGAAAGTGCCGGATTTAAGATGTTTTTCCCAACGCCACCAAATAACTGTTTAATCACCAAAATGGAGAATATGGCTCCCAACGCCCCCATCCATAAAGGTAAGGTCGGTGGTAGATTAAGTGAAAGTAACAACCCTGTCACTAATGCCGTACCATCTCTTATGGTATTCTCTCTTTTTCTCACATTTTGGTAGATATATTCCGTCAACACTGCCCCAATGGTGGTCACTAAAACCAATCGCCAGGCATGTTCGTGGCGGAAATTTATCATTCCAAAAATTGTGGTAGGCAGTAAAGCAACTATTACCAGCAACATGATTCTCCCCGTAGTAATTGGATTACGCAGGTGGGGAGAAGCCGATATATTAAATGATTTATCCATTCTTTTTCAATTTCCTTTTCACTTCCTTTAGTCGTTTAGCACCTCAAAACCGCGTAGAAACCAGGCCTTTTGTCGCTTTTATCATGTCATGATGTATGTTGTTTCATCTCATGGATAATGTGCGTGATTTCTATCTTTGCCGGACAAGTGTAACTGCAACAACCACATCCAAGACAATTTTCTCCATTTAAGTATTTGAAGCGTTCTTCATCTCCTGATCCCAGGCGAGCAAGGATAGAAGGAATCAGTTGTTCGGGACAAACCGCAATACATCGACCACAATTGATGCAGGAAGTGGTGGCATTCTTCATGACTTCATCTTGTTTTAAGGCAATGATGCCGGCGGACCGCTTAGTAACTGCTGTGCTCAAATCCGGCAAAGCAATACCTTTCATAGTACCTCCCACTATCACCTTTTGTGGCTCTGCAACAAATCCTCCGATCGCCTCTATTAATTCTTCATAAGTCGTGCCAAAAGATACCAGATACTCTCCCGGATTGGCAATACAATCCCCACTTATTGTGACCACCCGCTCTAGTTTAGGTTCGCCAAGAACAACTGCTTGATAAATTGCCAGAACATCTTCCACATCCAACACAAAACAACTAACGGTTGAAGGCCTTTTCTTTGGCGGACTATACTTCTTCACAATACTATGAATTAACAGTTTTCCCTCTCCCTGAGGATACTTTTCTTGGAGCAATTCCAATTTCATGAAAGGTTCATCAGAAAACAATCGGCTCAGAATCTTTCTACAATCTTTTCTATTTTCTGTAATGGCAAAGATAATCGTAGTGTTACGAAAGAGCTTCAAGAGTATTCTTAAACCTTTAAGCAACTCTTCACTATTTTCCAAAATTCTTTGTGAACTACCTGCGAGATAAGGCTCACACTCCACCCCATTGATAATAATATATGTTTTTCCCGGTAATGACAATTTCTGAAAAATCGAAGAACTACCATCATTTATCTCTCTTAATCCGGCCATTCGAATTGCTCTGATGATTTCATCGCGAGAGAAAAACTCATAATTCGAATTACTTTCAAATGAAACCGTTTCGTAAGTTTCATCATTTTCTATGATAATACAATCCACTAATACACCGTTAGTATTGCGCCTTTTTTCAACGCCGATTACCTGTCCGGAGACTGCCGAATATATCGGTGCATAAGAAGCCTCATTCTCTTTTGCTATTTTTTGCCCACGTAAAACTCGTTCGCCGGGTGAAACAAGAGAAGTGTGAGAGTTATCTACGAGTTCGCCCAGTGAATATTCGATTTTTTTACCCCTAATAACACTTCGAATGGATTGATCTTTCGATTCCTTCTTATACTTCCTTCGTCTCAAATAGAGTCCGCTCTTTAACCCGAGAACTTTCATCGACTAACTTTATCCCTTCTATTCAAAGTAAAAAAAATCGTTTCCCTTATCGCCCCGTATTCAATCTAGTAGAAGGCGCCCTTTAGCCTCTCTACTCGCTGTGCGAGGGGCGTTTTGCCTGTCTGACAAGCAGGATTCTATAAGATTGAACTACTAACGTTCAATCGCACACTCCTGCGGCAGCACGCTTAGGCAAATAAACCAAGAAGATATAACTACGTAAGTAGTTCTATCGCATCCTTACGCCTCTCTGTACATAGGACTTTAAAAACCGAGACCTTCTGTAGCCGATCTCGGTTTCTTTTATGTTTTCTAAATTTCTTTTGTAAGCTTATGCTTCCGCTGTCTCTTCAGTAGCCTCTTCCTCTGCCGGCTCTTCAACGACTTCTTCCGCTACTTCCGGTTCCACTGTCTCTTCGGTAACTTCTACCTTTACTTCCGGTTCCACTGTCTCTTCAACAACTTCTTCTGCTCCCGGTTCCGCTGTCTCTTCGACAACTTCTGCTTCTGCCGCCGGTTCCGCTACCTCTTCAACAACTTCTTCCTCTGCTTCCGGTTCCGCTACCTCTTCAACAGCTTCTACATCGGGCTCTTCGGCAACCTCTTTTTCCGTCGGCTCCTCAATAACTTCAACATCAGCTGCTGCTACTTCGGGCTCTTCTACCCCTTCCGCTTGCGCCTCAGGTGCCCCATCTTCTTCAACAACCTCTTCAGCTACCGCAACTTCCTTCTCTTCCGGCTCTTGTTCCAACACTTTCATGCTTAAGCTGATTTTCTTGTCCGGAATATTCAAGTCAACCACTTTTGCAGTAACTTCTTGCCCTATGCTTAAAACATCGGTTGGTTTTTCCACATGAGCACGTGATATCTGAGAAACGTGAAGCAGTGCGTCCACGCCGGCTGCAAGTTCGATAAAGGCACCAAAATCGGTCATCCGGGCAACTTTTCCAACTACGATAGATCCGGTAGAAAACTTCTCCTCGGCATTCGCCCACGGATTCGTATCAGCAAACTTCAAACTCAAAGCGACTTTTGTTTCTTTGATATCCTTAACTAATACTTCTAATTCGTCACCGGATTTAAATACCTTTTTAGGATTTTCTACACGACCCCAAGACATTTCTGAAATATGCAGTAAACCGTCTACCCCACCAAGATCGATAAAGGCACCAAAATCGGTTACGTTCTTGACGGTACCGGCAACGACATCACCGACTTTCAACTTGGCAAACAATTCTTTTTGCTTTTCGGCGCGCTCGGCAACTAACAATTGTCTGCGATCGCCAATCACACGATTCCGACGCGGATTAAATTCGCTAATCACAAACTCAATCTCTTGCCCATCGTATTTACTTAAATCTTTCTCATAAGAATCAGATACTAAACTTGCAGGAATGAATACTCTGGCTTCTTCCACCGTTGTACACAGTCCACCACCCAGAATTTGTGTTACTTTCGCTTTTAACACTTCTTTATTTTCATAAGCTTCACGCAGTCTCTCGTTTCCTTTTTCTGCCGCCAAACGCTTATAAGACAGAGACACTTGTCCATCTCCATCGTTGACTTTTAGGACTTTAACCTGCATGACATCGCCTACATTGACCACGGTAGTTAGATCTTCGTTGGCATCGTTGGAATATTCGTTTTTCGTAATAATTCCATCTGCTTTATAGCCAATATTGAGAATAATCTCATCTGGCTTCACATCGATAACCGTCCCCTCTACGATTTCTCCATTCCGAATTGTTTTGATTGATTCGTTTAACATTTGTTCAAAAGATAACTCTGACATTATTTTGAACCTCCTCAATTATATTATTGGGTGTGGATGCCCCTGCTGTAATACCTACTGTTTCCACTGACCCTAATTGATTCAAATCCAAATCAGCAAGTGTCTGAATGTAATATGTAGCTTTACATGCTTGTTGGCATATTTCAAATAACTTTTGCGTGTTGGAACTATGCTTGTCCCCAATGACAATCATTGCCTCCGACTGTTCCGCAATCTGAAACGCTTCTTCCTGCCGTTTTCTCGTTGCGTTGCAAATTGTATTTAAAACACTTATATCATACCTCTTTTCCAAAAGAATTTCAACTAGTTCTTTAAATTTCTTATAATTAAATGTAGTTTGAGCTACAATCACGACTGGTTTGTCTTCCGATAGTTTCACTTTTCTTGCTTCTTCCGGAGTTTTTATGACCATCGCCTGCCCCTTTATCCACCCTAAAATCCCTTGTACTTCCGGGTGGATGATATCGCCTATGATGATAATGGCGGTTTCCTTTTCACTTTCTTGCTCGACAATGCGGTGTATTCTACGAACATCCGGACAGGTAGCATCCACTAAGATTACGCCTTTTGCCTTTTCCAACAATTCGTAAATCTCTCTTTTCACGCCATGAGAACGAATAATCACTACACCATCGGTTATTTTCGACAACTCCTCCTCGGTCCGAACCACAATCACGCCCTTTTTCGTTAAGTCTTTCACTACTTCTTCATTGTGAATAATCGAACCAAAGGTATAGATGGTTTTTCCTTTATGTTTGTCCAACTGTTCATAGACTATATCTACCGCCCGCTTTACGCCAAAACAAAAACCGGCAGTCTTTGCCCGTATTACCTTCACTTAATATACCTCACTATCTCTGCCACCACCTGTTCAATCGTCAGGTCGGAACTATCAATTAGGATGGCATCTTCTGCCTGCCTCAAAGGTGCAACTGCACGCTTCGTGTCTTGTAAGTCCCGGGCTTTAATATCCTCTTCGATTTTATTGATGTCACAGGCCATTCCCTGTTTTTTTAGCTCTTCATAACGCCTGGCCGCTCGTACCGTCACACTGGCAGTCAAGAAGATTTTCACATTGGCATCGGGCAGGATTTCGGTACCAATATCCCGTCCATCCATTACCACATCCTTTTCTTTCGCCAAATTACGCTGTACCGCCAATAGAGTTTGCCGCACCTGGAAAATAGAAGCGGTAGCGGATGCCACCTTGCCCACTGCTTCGTCTCGCAGCTGTTCCGTAACATTTTTCCCATTTAAAAATACTTGTTGGACACCGGCAACATGTTTAATATCTACATGAACACCAACACAAGCCGCAACAATTTCATCTTCCTTACTCAGGTCAATTCCTTGCTCCATAAAATGGACCCCTAAGGCACGGTATAATGCTCCGGTATCCACATAGATAAATCCCTTTTCCTCTGCTACCAATCTGGCGATGGTACTCTTCCCGGCTCCGGCCGGACCATCTATTGCTACACTAAATCCCATCGTTAATCCCTTCTTCATCAAAAATACATTTATCTCTTAGGATTCGTCCGGCTGCCCCCTTTATCGGACGAATCCTCTTAGTTAATTAAACCGACATCCCCGCCAAATACCCGGTGGACCAAGCAATCTGCAGGTTAAACCCACCCGTCACCGCATCCAAATCTAATACTTCACCGGCGAAATACAGACCTCTAACTAGCTTTGACTCCATCGTCGCAGGATTGATTTCTTTCACATCTACCCCACCCTTGGTAATGATTGCCTCTTGAAACCCTCGCAAACCGGTCAGAGTCACCGGAAAGGCTTTGATTAGATGGATAAACCGCTGCCGCTCTTCCTTCGTTATCTCGTGAACTCGCTTGTCCTTAGGGACGCCGCTTAATTCCACCATAATTGGCTCCAATTTCGCCGGAAACAAACTGCTTATGGCATTTTTGAATTGTCGATTTTGTTGCTCTTGAAACTCTTTTAATAGTCGCTTGTCCAACTGCTCAAAGGTCAACGCCGGTTTCAAATCAATGGTCATAGACAATGGTGTTTCTTGTAAGCGTTTCCCAATCACACTACTGGCACTAAGGATTAACGGTCCACTTACGCCATAATGGGTAAAAAGCATTTCCCCAAAATCACTATACAAATGTTTCTTTCCATCGACAATCCGAATAGACACATTGCGTAAGGATAAACCTTGTAGTTGTTTCACATACCCCTCTTTTGCTTCTAATGACACCAACCCCGGTAACAATTCTGTCACCTTGTGCCCCACTGCTTTAGCAAATCGATACCCATCTCCCGTCGAACCGGTTAATGGGTAAGATAAACCACCGGTAGTGATGATGCAGGCATCTCCTGCTACTAATTCTTGATTTGATAAGATAATTCCCTGCACCTGTTTATCTATCACTACAATCTCATTCACCGTGGTATTTAAAACTATCCGTACCCCCAGCGCTATCATCCGTCTTTGTAATCCGCGAATGATATCTGAGGAATGGTCAGATGCCGGGAATACCCGATTGCCTCGTTCTATTTTTAGAGGAACGCCATTATCTGTAAAAAAATCCATCACCTGTTGATTTGTAAATCCATAGAAAGCACTGTACAAAAAGCGCGAATTCGTCAACACTGCCGATAGCAATTCCTCTATCTCCACGGCATTGGTTAGATTGCACCGTCCTTTTCCGGTAATAAACAGCTTCTTACCCAGCTTTTCATTTTTCTCGTATAGGGAAACCTGATGCCCTTTTTCAGCCGCTGCGATGGCAGCTATCATACCGGCCGCCCCACCGCCTACGATTAACACCTTACTCATCCAATATCTCCCAAAGAGTTTAACTCATCTCGATTGTATACCTTATATTCGTCCCAGATCTGCTCTAGGTTTTTCAAAGCGGTGGATACTTTTCGTTTCTTCTTTCTACTCAAGGCTACCACCAGAGCATTAATAACACTCAACGGAGCAACCAAGGAATCGACAATTGAAACTTTCCCACTGTGAGCAATCAGATGGCAAGAAGAATACATGTTAATCGGTGAATGAATGTTATCTGTTAAGGTAATCACCTTTGCCTGCCGATTACCGGCAAATTCAATTGCTTTTAAGGTTCGCATAGAGTAACGTGGAAAGCTAATCCCGATGACTACATCCCTTTTCGTAATCCCCATCATCTGCTCAAATAAATCCCCGGCACTGTTGGTAGTTACTACCGTGACCATCTCACTGATTAAATTTAGATACGAGCCTAGAAAAGTCGCTAAAGGTGCACACCCTCGTAAGCCAACGATATAGATACGTCGCCCTTTTAGAATCGTATCCACAGCCAAATCAAAGGCTTGTCGATCAATGGCTGATAGTGTTTCCTCGATTAACTTACCATCAGCCTGTAATACTTCGGTTACAACGTCGGTTTCCTTTGTTGCATTTTCGTCTATATTGCTCTTTATCATAAAATTTCCGGGCACAGAATCGCCAAAATCGCCCTCTCCTTCTACTTATTCCATACTTGAAACAGTTTATTTTTATATCTTCCTCGTATATTCCTTCAACCACTCTCGCTCATCCACTTCTAAATAAGGGCTGATTTTATCATATACCATTTGATGGTAGTTGTTTAACAGCTCTTTTTCTTCCGCCGACATGATTTCCGGATTAATTGCATCCAAATCAATCGGCGAATAAGTCAAGACTTCAAAGTACATGAACTGCCCATACTCGTTTTTTATTCCTTTTCGTACCAACAGTTCGTTCTCAATCCGAACCCCATGAGAACCTTCGATGTAGATTCCCGGTTCGTCAGAAACCACCATATACTCTTCGAAAGCCGGAGATTCACTCCCTCGCTTTTGCCAAGCAATGCCAATTGGCGGCTCATGGATACTTCCCAGATGCCCCACCCCATGACCGGTACCGTGTTTGTAGTCTAAACCTCTCTCCCATAACACCCGGCGGGCAGCGTAATCCAAGTTGTGACCATTACATCCATAAAGAAACTTGGCGGCGGCTAAATGTAACATCCCCATTACCACCAAGGTGAAATGCTCTTTTTGCCGGTCGCTAATATCCCCAATTGCATACGTTCTGGTAATGTCTGTGGAACCTTGCAGATAGTGCCCACCGGAATCCGTAAGAAACAGCCCATTCCCGGCTAAGGGAATATTACTTTCTTCGGTACTTGAATAATGAGCAAGGGCGGCATGCTCTAAGTACGCGCAGATAGAATCAAAGCTTGGACCCAAACAATCCGCCTGCTCGCGGCGTAAAGCTTCGATTTTTTCTGCCACACTTAACTCGGTAATGGTTTCTTGCCGGGGATGATTCTTCAACCAATACATAAACTTTGTCATCGCCACGCCATCCTTTATATGGGCCTGTCTGGTATGAGAAACCTCGGTTTTATTTTTAATCGCTTTCATCAGGATGGTCGGATTTTCCTTTTGCAGTACTTCCACTCCTTCCGGAATACTAGCGTACAACATGTAGTTGAATCTTCTTGGATCAATCAATAATACCTCTGAGACCGGATAAACTTTAATATCTTCGTACAGTCCATCGTAAGGATGAATATGGATATTATTTTGGGCAAACACCTGCATCATCTCGGGAGAGAATTTCTCTTTTTCGACATACAAATCCACTCGATCCGACCACACCGCCAGATAGCTCAAGGTAAAGGGTATATTCTTGATATCTCCCCCACGGAAATTCAACAACCAACCAATATCATCAATACTAGTCAAAAGATGAACGGTGGCTCCCTTTTCTTTCATTTTCTCACGTACCCGCTGTAATTTTGAAGAAGTGCTTTCTCCACTGTATTTCTCTTCGAAAGGATACGCCGGGGCTGTAGGTAAAGCGGGACGTTCCGCCCAGATTGTATCCACTAAATCCACATCAAAAACAATCTTTCCTTCTTTTTTCTCTACTTCTTTACGGTATTGCATTCCTTCAGTAATACCTATTGCTCGACCATCAAACCCGATTGTTCCACCCATCGGCAATTCTGCTTTAATGAACTCTAAAGTAGTTGGGGCATCAGGCTCATACATTCTGTAAAGGTCAACGCCGCTACCGGCTAACTCTTGCTCTGCCTGAATAAAATAACGCCCATCAGTCCATAGTCCTGCTTTATCTTGGGTGAAAACCGCTGTTCCGGCTGAACCCGTGAAGCCGGTCATATATTCCCTAGCTTTAAAGTGTGCTCCCACATATTCACTTTGATGAAAATCAGCGGTGGGAATGATATATAAATCAATCTGATGTTCCTTCATTTGCTCTCGTAATTTTGTGATTCTGGCTTTTATCATAAATAAACTACTCCTTCTCTTTTTTATCCAAATTTTCATCCTCATTTGAAAAGTCGCATTTTGCTACTTTTCACTTTTGCTACAAGAACATTTAACATTCGTATGGGCACAGATTTTGCAAATCGTCCTCTTTTATTATACACATTAGAAACTAAAAGTAAACCAATTGAATAGACTTTCCTTTGGTTCTTTGGTAGAGTGATGGAGGCAGCAAAATCCAAAGGCGAGGAAACCTAAGTGGTCCTCAAAGAAAAAGGAACTCTATGAACAGTCAAATCCTCCTCTGCCATCACCGGAATGTAGCAAAATCGGTTTTGCGAAGGAGGATTATAAATTCATAATTAAAATTTGTGCGTTTGCCCTGTAACAAAAACAACTTGAAATCAACAGTTTTTAGCAATCCAGCAACACTATAATCGTCACGTATTATGAGCATCTAGATATCTGGTTACGTTATAAGCGACACCATGTTCGTCTCAATTGACATCCTTACTATCATTGCTATGGAGCAAGACCTAAAATCACTTCAACGCCAAAACCTTCTAAGATTAAATGTTGATGCAAGCGCTCAAGATCAATGGTACAAACTATTCCATCAACG
>JGI20163J15578_10001352_pt1 | contig 10173 bp, 6 predicted proteins | sample TergutCu122P1_FD_15578 | JGI IMG/M metagenome (IMG submission 15578)
TCCCTAATTTTTTCATTTTCTTCATCAGTTGATCCCCATCCGGAAGGTCACAAACTGTATCTGCCGCATGTTCCAAACGCAATCTATGATCTTTTTTCGGAAGACGTTTTAGCGCATTTTCATATGCTTTTATACCCATCCTGATTGCCGCAGCAGTAACCGTGTGCGTCCATATATGTAGTCCCGCCGCATGAGCCTGATAAACGATTTCGTCTAGCTCTTCCTGAGGAAAACAGATATCATCAAAAAGATGCCCGTTCGCATGAACGCCGATTCCGTCCGCAAATAATTTCAGCCCGCCTATAGAAAGCCACTCATCGCCAAAACCTGTCATAAGTCCAAGGTTTGACAATTGGTCGAATTTAAAGAAGTTCGGATGTTCAAAATAAAACTTGAGTCGCAGCGGCAAATCGCCCTCTTTGTAAAGCTGCTGCCAAGCGCGCATGCCATCCCTGCTGTAAGGTAATTCATAGGCAGATGTGACGCCTTTGGAAACAAAGTGCTTTACTACCCCGGTGCGTAGGGATTCCAATAAGTTGTCGTAACCCCACGGGTTTTGCGGAAGAAATTTCCACACTTCGCCATAAACTCCCGTCAGCTCACCTGTTTCTTGGTCGCGTCCAAGGGTTGCATTTGGCGGAAGCCATGTTTCGAATTGCCACCCCATTGCTTCTATTGCCTTCGTGTTCATGACCGTAAGGTGCACTTCTTCGTCAATAAATAGAGGGTTATCCGGTGCGATTTTGTCCAACTCTTCCCTGGTTGGCAGCCTACCTTCAACAACTTTTTCTGCCAAACTGCCGGAAGACCTTGCGATTATCCATTCGCCCTTTGGTGTTACTTTTACTCGCTTGGCTATTTTTCGAAAAATTTCGGCCAAACTTTTCATTTCCGGCAAATGAACGCATACTGCGTTTTCTAAATGATTCACTGTTAATTCCATATGGATATGTGCATCGATGATTCCCGGCATGACGGCTCTGCCGCCTACGTCTATGGAAGTGCCGCCTTTTGGAAGTAATGCTTTCACTTCCTCATTGCTTCCAACGGCTGCAATTCGATCTCCTGCAATTAATACGGCTTCAGCGATGCTGTCTTTCTTGTCTATCGTAATGACTTTTCCATTTAGTAAAGCCGTGTATTTTGGCTCATTTTTCATGTTTTTCACCTTTACCTCCCCAAGTCTTTTCTTTCTTTTCACATTAAACATTACAAATTATGCATTTTGCGCATATTACATATTCAAGCATTTATGTTTTTTTAAAAGTTTCACAACTGTCGACTGATCAATTGATAATGCCTCTGCAGCTTTGTAAGTACATTTATATCACTGCGTCGAAAAAATCATAATTTTTCAATTTTGGCATAATAAACCTCGTTGAATGTTCAAAAAATATTTACAATTTTCGGTTTTTTAGCAAGAAAACATACACCCACAGCAAGATATTGACTTATAATTAATACTAATATATCATGAAACAAAAAGCAAAGTAATTAAAAATCAAAAAAAGATGCAATCGACCAAACCATTAAAAAATCGTTGCGGTTTAAATGGCTACCGATTTCAAAGTTTTTTCAAAAAATCGCTATTTAAACCCTTGAAGTGAACGCTCAGAACATGAGAGGGGGCACAAATGAAGCTATATGGACAAATATTAAGTGCAGAAGAACGTACACAGACACATGAAAAAAGTATGCGAATCCTGGAAGAAGTCGGCGTTAATTTCCCGAGCGAAAGGGCACTTACCTTGCTTGAAAAAAATGGTGCAAAGATCGACTGGGATAATCAGCGCGCCTACATCAGCGAAAAAATGGTGAAAGCCGCTTTGGCCACTGCGCCAAAAGAGTTTACTCTCGGCGCACGGGATCCTGAGTTTAACTTGAAGCTGCCATCGTCTGAAACTGTATATAATCTTGATGGTTGCGGAATATGGGCTTATGACTATGAAACCGGCACACGGAAAAGATCAACCCTTGACGACATCGTAAAATCGGCAAGAGTATTCGATGAAATTGACATTGGAAATTTGATTTGGCCGTGCACCACACCGCTTGAAGCTCCGCCCGGTGCAGAAAGCTTAATTGCCTCCCTTACAATTTTTAAAAATTGCAGAAAACATGTTCAAGATGAGGTAAAAGTCGCTTTCGAAGTGGAGCTTGTTGCCAGCATGCTCAAAGCAATTTTGGGAAGTGAAGAAGAGGTCAAAAAGAGAAAAATCTACTCGGTAACATATTGCACTATCGCACCCCTTTCCCATGAAGCCGAAATGATGGAAGCCACCATGGATTTGTGCAAATATGACGTGCCGATTCTAACATATCCTATGCCTGCTGCAGGCAGTACCGGACCGGCAAGTTTATCTTCAAATCTTGCTCTGGCAAATGCCGAAACGTTGTCTGCTTTTGTCCTGTTCCAATGTGAAAAACCGGGAGTTCCGATTATTTTCGGTTCGGCAGCAGGTATTACAAACAGACGTAGCGGTGTCCTCTTGGAAGGCGCAATCGAAACCACACTGATTAATGGTGCAATGCACGAAATGGCAATGTATTACGGATTCCCTAGCGAAGTTGCAGGATGCCTTACAGACGCAAAGGGGCCGGGTATGCAGGCGGTAATCGAAAAAACATTATCGTCTCTTCCACTGGTATTGTCCGGCGCCAATATCATACAAGGCCTTGGCCTTTTCGAGGCAAGCATGACGCTTTCTCTTGAGCAAATGTTAATTGATGAAGAAATCGCGATGATGTGTAAAAGGTTAAAAGACGGAATCAATTTCTCTCCTGAAATGGATTTCTTTGAAGATATTAAAGCAGTTGGTCCGACAGGGCATTTCCTCAAGCAAAAAAATACACGAGCTGCCTTTAGAAGTTCTGAATACTACAATCCTCTTCTTGCAGACAGAGATACTTATGAGGACTGGATAAAACTCGGCTCACCTGATATGTATCAAAATGCTCATAAACGCGTAAAGGAAATTTTGGCCAGCGAGCCGAAAAACCCTCTGCCTGTTAATATGGCTAAAGAGCTTGACGAAATCGCTGAAACAGCAAAAGCATTGTTCCTACAACACAAATAATATGATACGTTTTGAAACTTCGCAAATAAGGTAATTTCTTTATATGCGGAGTTTCTGTGTATTTGGCGGTATTTATGGCGGATTTCCAAACCATCCGAAGCTCAAGGCTGCTTGCCGCCGCATCTGCTTTCGTAAATTAAAACGAATATTTTTTATTTATTATTTAGTGGCAGCCTCAAATCATAAATCTGCCAAAGGAAAATAGGAAGGAGGATTCCTAATGTCGCGTTATTCTATATTATCAAGAAGTGACCTTGAAGCATTACACGAAGCTACGCTAAATTTCATGGAAAGTTACGGCGTATGCGTATTTGGAAAAGAAGCGCAGGAAATACTTAGCGCAGGCGGTTGTCAAGTAGACAAAGCAACCGGCAAAGTAAGATTTCCAAGAAACCTTGTAAACGATTGTATCAAAAGCGTGCCCTCAAGCGTACCTCTGCATGGCAGAGCCTCTTTGGAACCTATGACAGGCACAGACTTTGTCAGCTTTACGACTTTTGGGACAGGCGTGGTGGTAATCGACCCATATACAGGTGAGCGTCGAGATTCCACATTGCAGGATCTGCGAGATATCACAAGGTTTGCAGACGCAGTACCTGAGGTGGATCTTGTAACAATTCCGGTTGCCGCACAAGATGTAACGGAAGAAATCAAAGAGTTGTACGAAACGGAAGCGTTGTATGAAAATACAATTAAACCGATTGCCGGCGGCACAGAAGGCGGTGAAAATACAAGAAGCGTAATTCGCATCGCAGCTGCAGTTGCAGGCGGCGCGGAAGAGCTTCGAAAGAAGCCAAATATAACCCTTACTACTTGTCCAAACAGCCCCCTTGAAATTCACGAAAGCGGCTCGGAGCAGATTATTGAATGTGCAAAAGTGGGACTTCCTCACTGCATCCTCTCCATGGGGCTTGCCGGAGGCACAACTCCTGTGACTTTGGCAGGAACACTGCTTGTGACAAATTGCGAAATTCTTGCCGGGATCGTACTGGGGCAACTGGTTAACAAAGGTTTCCCGATGTATTACGGCAGTTCAACCACAATAATGGATTTAAAACTTATGACTTCGCCGGTTGGTGCGCCTGAGCACGCAATGATCAGTGCCGCAGTAACGGAAATCGGCGCATTTTATGGAATACCTACAGACGTCGGCGGAACTTAGGGGGACAGCAAGCTCGTTGACGCGCAAATCGGTCACGAAAAAACTATGACCGGACTGCTTCCGTCGCTGGCAGGAAATACTTGTATCTACGGTATGGGTATGCTGGAGATGGGAATGACCATGAGTTATGAACAACTTCTTATCGATGCGGAAATTGCAAAGATGATTCGCAGAGTGATACAGGGTATCGCTGTAAACGAAGAAACTTTAGCTGCAGAAGTGATAAAGGCGGTAGGACCCGCCGGAACGTATCTGGGGCAGAAGCATACTATGAAGCATATGAGAAAAGAATCTTCCCAAGTAAAACTCATCGATAGACGAATGTACGAAGGCTGGGAAAAACAAGGCAGCACCGATATCTTTGCGCGGGCTAACGAAGAAGCAAAGAGAATTCTTGAAACTCACAAAGTAGAGCCTCTTCCGGCTTCTGTGTCAAAAGAAATTAAAAGCATCATAGCAGAAGCTGAGGAAACATTAGCAGAGCGCAAAAAATTTGAAGAGAAAAGGAACGCATAAAATGAGATTATTCGGGCAAGTATTGAGCCAAGAAGAACGAGAATTGGTTCATAAAAAAAGCATTCAAATACTAGAAGAAGTGGGCATTAAATTCCCGAGCGAGAGGGCTCTTACTCTTTTGGAAAAACACGGCGCAAAAATTGACTGGGACAAACAACTGGCATACATCAGCGAAGCGATGGTAAAAGAAGCGATGGCTAAAGCACCAAAAGAATTTGTACTTGGCGGCAGAGAGCCGGAATTTGATGTGATGTTGCCATCAGCTGATACAATTTACAACTTGGACGGCGGCGGGATATGGACATATGAGTACGAAACAGGAAAAAGAAGACCGTCCGGCATAGCCGATATCACAAATGCAACGAGAGTATTTGATGAGGTTGACATCGGCAACGTCATATGGGCGCCTGTTTCTCTGTCTCAGGGAGAAATTCCATCAGGCGCAGGAGGCATTTTTGGCATAGCATCTGTGTTTAAAAATTACAGAAAACATATGCAAGATGAAATCGTAGATACGCGGGAAGTCGAGTACATGGTAGGAATTTTAAAGGCGATCACAGGAAGCATCGAAGAAGTGAAACGTCGAAAAATTTACTCTGTGTGTTATTGTACCATTTCACCTCTTGCTCACGAAGCCGAAATGCTGGAGGCAAACATGGATCTCAGCCACTACGGTGTGCCGATTCATACGTTTCCTATGCCTGCTTTGGGAAGCACGGGACCTGCCAGTCTGTATTCAAACCTTGCGATGTCAAATGCAGAAACATTGTCGATTTTTGTCTTGTTCCAATGTGAGTCGCCCGGCGTTCCGATTATTTTCGGAAACGCTTCAGGAAGCACAAATAAACGAAGCGGCGTAATTTTGGAAGGCGCTGTGGAAGGAACTTTGGTTAATTGCGCTATGCAAGATATGGCATCTTATTACGGTTTTCCATCGGAAATGGCAGGTTGCTTGTCCGATGCAAAAGAGCCGGGCATGCAAGCAGTTTTAGAAAAAACATTATCTTCACTGCCTTTCGTTTTGGCAGGTACAGATATTATACAAGGAATTGGTTATCTTGAAGCGAGCATGACTCTCTCACTAGAGCAAATCTTAATTGATGAAGAAATTGCCATGATGTGCAAAAGGCTTAAGGACGGAATTAATTTCTCACCTGAAATGGATTTCTTTGAAGACATCAAAGCAGTCGGCCCAACCGGACATTTTCTGAAGCAAAAAAATACGAGAGCCGCATTTAGAAGCTCCGAATATTATAACCCTGTCCTTGCAGATAGAGATACGTATGAAGACTGGGGCAAACTCGGCTCGCCGGATATGTACAAAAATGCGCATAAGCGAGTGAAGGAAATACTGGCTTCTGAACAAAAGGCGCCTCTTCCTGTTAACGTGGTCAAGGAAATTGATGAGATTGTAGAGGAAGCGCTTGCAGTATTCGAGACTTAACTTTATTCAATCATATAAATGCAAATGCAACTGATATACCGTTTACGAAGGAGCTTCGGAACCATAGGGTTATAATCAGTTGCATAAACCAAATCAGATTGGAGAATATATGAAAGCCCATTTGCAATTTTTAAGTGAACAGGAAAAGAAGCGTGTACATAGTGATGCGATTCGGATACTTTCTGAAGTTGGTGTGAAGTTTCCGAAAGAGGAAGCGCTTGCGATACTTGAGAAAGGCGGCGCAAAGGTCGATTGTGATAAGCAAATTGCTTGGATTTCTGAAAGCATGGTAAAAGACGCGCTTGGCAAAATGCCGAAATCCGTCTGTTTTGGTGCCCGTGATCCAAACATGGTATTTCACCTTCCGACAGAAGAAACTTGGGTGAATCTTGATGGATGCGGGATTTCAGTGTATGATTATAAGACGGGGAAAAAGCGCGAGGCGGTTCTTTCAGATTTAGCGGATGCGGCAAAAGTTTTTGATGCGTTACCTCTTGGCAATCATCTGTGGCCACCGCTCTCCCCTGTTGATGTTCCACACGGTCCAAGGAGTATCATCAGTACGGCTACAACTTTTTTGAATACAAGCAAACACGTTTCTGATGAAGTAAAAACTATAGAGGAAGTTCCTTTTGCCGTAGAATTATCAAAAGCTATTTCAGGCGGAGAAAAGCAAATGCGTGAAGCTCCTGTATACTCCGTAACTTATTGCACGATTTCACCTCTGTGTCACGATGCCGAAATGATGGAAGCTACGATGGAACTGTCAAAATACGGCGCACCTATTTTGATTTACCCTATGTGTGCCACGGGTACAACAGGACCTGCCAGTTTATCTTCCAACATTGCTCTTGCTGTGGCAGAAAATCTTTCTGCCATCGTATTGTTTCAGCTTTATGTGCCGGGGTGTCCCCTTGTATTTGGCGGCTCACTGGCTGCCGTAGATATGAAAAGCGGTTTGTTTCTTGACGGCATGCCTGAAACGGCACTGATGCTTTGCGCTTTACGCGAGATGTATGAGTTTTATGCCATACCCGGTATCATGTCGGCTTGCGGTACAGATTCCAAAAAACCTGACATGCAGGCAGGTATTGAAAAAGTGTTTACTACCCTGCCCCTTATTTTGGGCGGCGGTGGTGTTATGCAAGGAATCGGTATGTCCGAGTGCAGCATGACGCTGTCTTTGGAGCAGATGGTGATTGACCATGAGATTGTTAAGCATTGCAAACGTTTGCGTGACGGAATAGATTTTGCCCCGGAAAAAGATTTCTTTGAAGATATCAAAGCCGTAGGGCATGGCGGTCATTTTCTGACACGAAAAAACACAAGGCAGTCTTTTAGAAGCAGTGAGTTTTGTCGTACGGAATTGTTTGAAAGAAGCTCTTACGATGAGTGGCTTTCTTTAGGAAGCCCGGATTTATGGCAAAATGCACATAAAAAAGTGCAAGAAATTCTTGCTGCCGAGCAAAGGATACCGGTTTCGCCAAATCTAGAGAAACTTATTCGTGAAATCATGGCAGAAGCGGAAGCTAAGTTGAAATAGCAATTAAGAGTCAAGCGGAAGCTAAGTTGAAGTAGTAATTAGAAGTCAAGCGGAAAAAGATAAGATATATTAGCGAATACGAAAGAAAATGGTGATGAGATGAAAAAAATATTTATTATGGGCGTTGGTGCTCAAGGCTCGACAGTAGCGCAAAAACTTGACAAAGAACCAAATGTAGAAGAAATCATATGCGCCGATTACGATGAAAGAGCTGTAAGCGAACTCGTTAAAATTCTGAAAAAAGGGCGCGGGGTAAAAGTTGACGGCACAAAACCGGAAGAAATCGTAAAAGCAGCACAGGGCGTTGACTTACTTGTAAATGCACTTCCTTTAGACTTTGCAAAACAGTGTCTTGATGCTGCCGTCGCCGTGAAAGCAAATTATCAGGACTTTGCTTGCGGTACAAACGTAATCGATACTGGTGACGATTGGAAAGACTGGGTTTACGGCGTTGAGGCAATGTATAACGAATACGGGAAGAAATTTGCGGCAAACGGCAAAACAGCCGTGGTCGGAACGGGATCTTCGCCGGGCATAATGTGTGTCGTTGCAAGGCGTGCAATGCGCGAACTTGACACTTGTGATACGATTTGCGCAATGGTTTACGAAGCCGTTGAACCTAAAAGATTTCTACCTTTCTGGTGGTCACCTAAAGTAGCTTTGCAAGATATGATGTATCCTGCAGTTGCCTTTGAAAACGGCAACCATGTGGAAACGAAACCGTTCAGCATGCCAATAAGAAGAAAGTTTCCTGAGCTTGGCGGGAAAGAAGTGGAACTGTATGAACATAACCATGACGAGCCGATTTATTGGGGATTCAACGCAGATAGATTCTTTAAGGGTGCCAAAAACATTTACTTTAAATATGGCGGTGTCGGCGTAGCTTTCGCACATCCACTTTACAGAGCGGGGCTTCTTTCGAAAAAGGAAGTAGAGATTGATGGGCAAAAAGTCGTTCCTTTTAAAGTAATTCTTAGCCATATTCCTCCTGCCCCGAAATATTATGACGAAATTCAGGAAATCATCAATGAGGGGCTTGTATCGGATACAGGTGCTTTTGTAGTGGAAGCCACGGGCAAGAAAAACGGCAAAGACGTTTTTGTGGATGTTCACATGTCTGCACCGGGACTCATTGAAGCCTTTGCAAAATCAGGACTGACAGGCGAAATGTATCAGACAGGACAAGGCGGCTTCCTATTTACTAAGATGTTTGTGGAAGGCAAATTTACTGAGCCGGGTCTGATTACATCTGATATGCTGACAGAGGAGCAAGTTGACTATTATCTTGATGAGATGGCAAAATTAGGTCTTACACTTCAGATTGATGTGAAAGAACTCTAAATTGATTCCTTACACTTCAGATTGATGTAAAAGAGCTATAAATGGATTCCTGAAATTTTAATTTAGGGCAGCTGAATTCACAAATCATCAAAAAGTTGATAAGATAAGAAAAGAAAAGATAAGATAAGATAAGAAAAGATAAGATAAGATAAGATAAGATAAGATAAGAAAAGAAAAGAAAAGAAAAGGAAAGGAAAATAAAGGAAAGTAAACATATGGATATCCTTATTTTAGATGGAAAAATACATAACGGAGTGAGTTACGACCCAAATCTTCAATCGATAGCCGTTAAAAATGACGTCATCTCGCAAATCGGCACAAGGGAAGAAATTGCAAAACTTGCAAAAGAAAATACCGTTGTGATCGACGCTAAAGGCGGAACTGTTTTGCCGGGTTTTGTGGAACCTCATGCGCATCCTTCTATCGGCGGGATTGCTGCAATGTTTGAAGTCGTGTTAAACGGAGTTTCAGGAAAAGACGCACTCCTTGCAAAAATAAAAGAGTTTGTTGAAAAGCACCCGGAACTCGAAGCATATAGCGGTTATGGGTTTTTGCGAACTGATTTTGATGAAATCGGTCCGAGAAAAGAATGGCTCGATGCGATTGAAAAAGACAAACCGATGATGTTTCAATCTATCGACGGTCACTCTCTTTGGGTAAACAGTAAAGCTCTTGAGATGTCCGGTGTAGATGAAAATACAAAGCTCCCCAAAGGCACCGCTATTCCTCTTGATTCCGAAACAGGAAAACCTGCAGGTCTGATACAAGGGATGGCTGCAATGAAATTGTTTGACAATTTGAAAGTTCCATACACAGTAGAGGATTACAAAAAAGCACTCCTTTGGGCTTGCGACTACTTCAATAGTGAAGGTTTCACTACGATGATGGATATTTTGATCAGCATCAAAGATTTGCGTGTATATGAAGCTTTCAAGCAATTAGCGGAAGAAAACCGCTTAACGATGCGAGTTCGCGGCGCATGGCACATTGGGCAAGACATGGAAGAAGACGCCGAAATGTATTTGAAAAAAGCGAGAAAGTTGTCAGATGTTTTAACAACCCCATATTTTCAGATGAACACAATAAAATT
>JGI20163J15578_10001353_pt1 | contig 10172 bp, 6 predicted proteins | sample TergutCu122P1_FD_15578 | JGI IMG/M metagenome (IMG submission 15578)
CCGACCGTTTCTGCACCGGCTCCTCGATCATGCCGCAGAAGAAAAACCCCGACGTACCCGAACTCGTGCGCGGCAAGACCGGACGCGTGAACGGCCACCTCATTGCGCTGCTCACCCTCATGAAAGGTCAGCCGCTGGCCTACAATAAGGACAATCAGGAAGACAAGGAACCGCTGTTCGACACGGCGGACACAGTGATCGACACCCTGACCATCTACGCCGACATGGTCGGCGGCATTCGAGTCAAGGCCGAGAACATGCTTGCGGCGCTCGCGCAGGGGCATGCCACGGCCACCGACCTTGCCGATTATCTGGTGAAAAAAGGCTTGCCCTTCCGCGACGCGCATGAGGCCGTGGCGCTGGCAGTGCGCGCCGCCGAGGAACGCGGCGTCGACCTTTCCCGTCTAAGTCTCATCGAGCTGCGGACTGCCCTCGCCCAGGTGCCCGGCGCGGCCGAACGGCTGGCTGAAGACGCGCTTGCGGCCATCTCCATCGAAGGTTCGCTTTGCGCGCGCGCCCACACCGGCGGCACTGCCCCCGACGCGGTACGCGCGGCCATCATTCGTGCCCGCACTGAACTGGGTACGCAAAAGGACAGGTGATGCTCCCCGAGCAGATCGGAAAATACGAAATTCGTCGCCTGCTCGGCACAGGGGCGACGAGCAGTGTTTATCTGGCCTGGGACACATTCAACGAACGTGAGGTCGCGCTCAAACAAATCGACCCCATCTATTTCAAGCCTCCCCATCGCGGCCGCCTGTTCAGGCAACTCCTGATCAACGAGGCATCGCTCGCGGGCAAACTCAAACACCCGCACATCGTGCGAATCTTTGACGCGGTCGTCGACGCCGAAGAAGCCTACGTCGCGATGGAATACGTTCCCGGCGGAACCCTGGAAGCGCTGACGCATCGCGGCAGGCTGGCCCCGCTCGACCGCGTGATCGAAATCATCTTCAAATGCACGCGGGCGCTCGACCACGCCTTTCACAAGGGCATCACTCACCGCGACATCAAACCCGCCAACATCCTGCTCACCGCAGCGGACAGCAGCGATATCCGCATCACGGATTTCGGCGCGGCTTTTCAGGCGACGAGCGATGTTACGCAAATCGCCAATCTCGGCTCGCCTGCGTACATGTCGCCGCAACAAGTGCGTGAAGCGCAGATCGACCACCGCTCGGACATCTACTCGCTCGGCGTGGTGATGTACCAGTTGCTCACCGGGCATCTGCCGTTCGAGTGCGACAACAGCTACAACCTTGCCTACTGCATCACCAACAAAACACCGCCCGCGATTACCGAATACCGACCGGAAATCCCCGAGGAACTCGAGGCAATCGTGCATCGCGCGATGGAAAAGGACGTCGAGCGCCGCTACCAGAGCTGGACCGAGTTCTCGCACGATCTCACGCTCGCCTTCCGCAACTGTGTGCTGGAACCCGACCAGGAAGCGCTGCCCGAAACCGAAAAATTCCGCTTCCTGCGGACACTGCCTTTCTTCAGCAAATTTTCCGATGTCGAACTGTGGGAAACCATCGGTTTTTCGCAATGGCACCAGTTCCAGCCCGGCACCATCATTCTCAAGGAAGGCGAAGAAGGCGATCACTTCAGCTTTCTGGTCGAAGGCGAAGCCAGGGTCAAAAGAAACCGCGCCCTGCTCGGCGTATTCACGCCCGGAGACTGTTTCGGCGAAATCGCCCTGTTTTCCGCCGGCAAGGGCGTGCGCTCCGCCTCGGTCGAAGCGACAGCCGTCGTCCGGCTCATCACGATTCGCAGGCAAGCGCTGGAGCGCGCCTCCGAGGCATGCCGCATGCACTTCTATCAGGCTTTTCTTACCGTACTGGCCACCCGGCTGTCACTGGCCAGCTCGCGCATTGCCAATTTCGAGGTTTGATGATCCCGCCGCAACCCTGTAAGCGCCAACGCCCGAGGGAAATGCCCCGGGCGTTGCAGCGGCATCGCTACCGCACAAGTTGACCGCGCTTACATTGCTGCGCTTGCACGCCGCCTGCGCGAAACCGCGCCCACAACACCAAGCCCGGCCAGCAACATGGCCCAGGTCTCAGGCTCAGGCACTACCGTAACGGTCACGCCGCCCAACACCCAAAACTGAAGGGTGTTATCGGCACTCATGTTTGGATTTTTCACAAAGTCGTCAATCGTGTGGGTATCAATGTAGAACGCGGAGATTCCTTTCCAGTCCAACTGGTACCCTTTCGCCTCCGTGTCGATACGGATATCATCCCTGTAGTAAATCTGGGTGCCATTTGCGTCGTAACCAGTGATGACCAGGGTCTGACTGCCATATCCACTGGCAAGCCAGAGTGTATTGAGATCGAAGAGCTCCCCTGCGTAAGGCGCGTTCAGATCGGAAGAGGTGTAGAAAGTTGCAACCGAGTACAGGTACCTGTTGGCGGCGACCCAATCGACGGAGAGAAGCTCCGCCATGCTCTTCAGGCCGCTGATCGCGTAGTCAGGATAACTGGCGTGATAAGCAGGAATCGGCACCCAGTTGATCGTGTGCTCCTGATCGGTAAAGTGGAAAAAGTCGGACCCGTCACTGTTGAAGGTAACAGTCTGCGAGGCCGCCTGCGCCGTGCCGGCAAAGGCAAATAACAGGACGGAAAGCGCGGCAAGTTTCCGGATCATGTCGATGCTCCTGTGCAATGCAGGGCTGAAACCCTTTGAAGCCCAGCCCTGTCGTGTTGGTCTGATCTTCGCGTCACCGCGTCCGCAAGAACCCGTCTCGCCAGTAGCATGGCCCAAACCTAGGCCACGAGGGTATTCAGATTGCAGGCAAGGGTGATTCCGTCATTATCAGACGATCGAACCGTAACGACAAGAAACTTCTGAAAAAAAACAGAAGATGCGACAGGCGTGATCGCGTCGCCGGACTGGTGAGTACTGCGAATCGGAGCAGGCTTACGAAGATGCTGCTAACGGCACCACAGATTGCGACGCTGCGGGCGACGCCACGGATGTTGGCGTTGCCACTGCCACCATGGATTCGGCAGCCGCTGGCAGTCTCTTACCCTGGCAGACGCCGTGAGATTTACGTCAGCGCCCAGTGACCTGTAGTAGTCATCCACCGTGCTGAACAGCGCCCAAATCGATAGTTGCCGTGGCAGTTGTATGCTGGATTCGGGCGATGACGGGATCAGCCTTGGTTCCGCTGTGCCGATGTTCATAAACGCCTCCTTCTCAAAAAATGCCGCAGCACGGTTGTTACGGGACTGCTCCGAACTGCGTCATCCAACCTCTCTCACACCTACACACTTTTTAAGCAAATAACGTGCCTGCATGCAACATTATGATTTATATGAGCAAAATAAATGCATATATAGAGCACTGTAAAATATTTCGACAACATACGGATTATCCTGCCGCAGCATAGCGAGACACCCTGACCTGCCCGCACAGCCCCTCACTCAAACTAAAAAAAAGATTTTCTATTCAATTCATGAACAAGTGAAATTTCAACCAAGGAAACACCAAGCAATTTCCAACCGTTCAGACTAAATCTGTCGAAATCCTTGCCGACATTCGATGGATATATTTCTACTCCTTGTAAATTGTGTCTGGCCGCAAAAACAGAAGAAGCTACGCCCCTGAGCGTGCCATATTTAACATTTCGCATAATTTAATTGACCTGAATAATGAAGCGCGCCGAAATACTGAATGCGTAATATTTAACGATTTTCATATTACAAGCAATCAAGACTGGGGAAGAGATCACTGACTCAGCATCATCGATAAACGTTTTAGCTTAAGCACATACAGAATTCAGCGACACCACATAAGCATAAACGCCTGCCGAAAATTCATGAGAAACCATAGAATCGACCAATACATATTCAAAAAATCTATAGTTATTTTTTATTGGTAATTCAACACAACACGGCATATACAAATAATTGAAGGTCATGTTATGCCACACCTGAAAGAGAAGGCCGCCATGAATCGCTCAAAAGTTTCTCTTTGTCTGATTTTTTCTATCCTTCTCCTGTTTCCCTCTGAGAAATCCGTAGCAGGAGAATACGTCTATTATGATGGCACTGCGTCCATGCTACGTAGCCTGACTATTTCGGGAGAGAGTATACCCGGCAATGTTTTATATCCAGGCACTCCAGCAAATCCATCTGCTGCTGACAATGTCGTTATCGTGGATTATTCAAGTGGACCTACACCATTATATTTTGTTTACGGTGGCGCTGCAGAAACAGGCATTGTTTCCGGTAACAAAGTATGGGTTATAAATGGGGATGTTGCGGGTTTCGCTAACTTCAACGGCATGGGTATAGTTTACGGAGGCCATTTAAGAAGAAACGGAATTTTGGATAATAATCAAGTCATTTGGGATTCAGCAGGGTTTGTTAACTCTCTATATGGAGGTCACACTTCGGAAGCTACTAATACTGACAACAATTTAGTGATTATAAACAATGGGATCATAGGCGTCGACCAGAATGGAAACCCCTTGCTTTATGCCACCGTGACTGGAGGATGGGCGGCTCATGGCAATGTCTATGGCAACAAAGTTGTCATCAACGGTGGCATGTTTAGAGCCACTGTTGCTGGAGGATATGCCGTAACCGGCAGAGCCAACAATAATGAAGTCATTATTACCGGGGGCACAATCAGCCCCTCTCTGGATGATCCCTCTAATCTTGCAGTTATTGGAGGCCATACATCCAGCTCCGGCGTTGAAGCTTCTCATAACAAGGTCACAATTTCAGGCGGAACGATTAACGGCTATGTATATGGCGGATATAGCGTCCATAGGACAACAAATAACACCATCATTATTACAAATGGCCCAAATTTGACCAATGCCTATATACATGGCAGTGATTCAACAGCTTTATCCGTATGGAGTCAAGAGGGGAACAAATTAATACTAAATGGTTTCCACGGAAAGGTGCGCTCTATTGCAGCCTTTCAATATTACGACTTCTATCTTCCTGCCTCCCTGGGGGTTGGGGATAGCCTATTGACAGTTACCAACAACATGACCGTGGATATGCGCAACACTACCGTCAGCATCAAAATGGATGGCAACTCGCCTGCTTATAATATCGGAGACCATATCTATCTGGTTAATGTAGAAACAGGCACAGGGATAGAATATACAGGCATGAATAGCATAGCCATTGCAGATACAGGCTTGGTAGCCTACGAGTGGGAAATCAGCCGTCTGGATGCCCAAAAACTTCAGGCGACACTGCTGGGCATTAAGGTTACTGCTCAATCCAGGTTGCTGTTGCAACCTCCCGCCGGAAGTTTTGGTTTCCTGTCGCTCGCCGCCGATTTGATCAGCGCAGGATTACTCCGGGCACAGGAGGTTATTGAAAAAACCCCTTTCGACTGGGTCAGTTTTGCTGTTCTCAATGGCGGAAGCATCCGGTACAAGTCCGGCTCCCATACCGATGTATCCGGCGGATTCCTGTTGGCGGGATTGGGCAGGCGTATTTCAGTGGGTGCAAGAGATGGGTTCGTCGGCATCTTCGCAGAAACCGGCACTGGAAGTTTTCGTGGTGAAAATGGCGCCATGACTTCCAGGGGAAATTTACGCCATTATGGCGGAGGCTTTCTGGCTCGGTATGATATTGACCGGCTTTATATAGACGCCGCCATTCGAATGGGATCTACGCATCTGGAACATCGATCAAACGACACCCCTGGCTATACCGCAGTCAACTATGAAGCGAGTACCCCTTATTACGGACTCCAGGCGGGAATCGGATATGATGTAAAGATTAATGATCGCTCCAGCCTGGAACTTTACGGGCGCTATTTCTGGGTACACCAAAAAGAGAAGGACGTACAGACATTGAGCCATCGCGTGCATCTGGCTGCTGCGGACTCACACAGAATCAAGGCAGGCATGAAGTATTACCGTGACATCAGAACGAAAATAACGCCCTATATCGGGGTTGGCTATGAGTATGAATTTGATGGCAAACTCCGTGGAACCGTCAATGGGATGGAAATTCCACACTCGAGCCTGAAAGGCGGTTCCGCCTTTGGAGAAACGGGAATTCAGACGCTTCCCTTGAAAGCGCACCGGAATTTGCTTCTGGATTTGAACCTGACAGGGCATACCGGACAACGAACAGGCGTCGTTGGGTTTCTGAAAATGAAATATGAGTTTTAAGGCGACAGCTCCTTTAAACGCAAGCCAGAGCTATTTGGCATCAGCCACTTTGGCCATGTTTCGGATGCTGGACTCAGCGTCTATTTTGCCCTTGCGCAACAAGGCTTCCACATTGGCTTCAATGGCGTCCGGCTCATACAGGTAATTGACCATCATGCCGTAAGATTGCTTGAAGCCTTTTTCGGAATGATCGCCCAGGTGGTTGAGGCGCTCGATGCGCGCGCCATTGCCGAGGTGAAAGCGGGCAACCGGATCCAGGGGGCGTTCAACCTGCGAGCCCCCGGGCTGCTTGGCGTTGATCAGATAATATGCGGCAAGCCGGGTCAACGGTATCTGCATGAGCGGCGCAAGCTTCTTGTCGTCGATCCAGCGTCTGTCATCGAGCAATTGCCGGACGGCAGCGCGTGAATTCTCGATGCCCGCTGCCTTGCAGATGTTGCCGAGTTCGTTATTGGGAAAAGCATGCAGCCACGCGTCGTCGTTGCTCTGCGCCCAGCGGCGCAGCTGCGGCAGCGGCGACAGGGTGGCAAACGTCGTCAGGCGGGGAAAATCGTGTTTCAAGTCGTCAATGACGCGCTTGAGCAGGAAATTGCCGAAACTGACGCCGCGCAACCCGGTTTGCGTGTTGGAAATGGAATAGAAGATGGCCGTGTCGGCGCGTGTTTCATCGAATAACGGCGCATGCTCGTCGAGAATGGTCTGAACGTTGTCGGCAAGACGGTTGATGAGCGCAACTTCAACAAAGATGAGCGGCTCTTCGGGCATGCGCGGGTGAAAGAAGGCATAACAGCGCCGATCGGAATCGAGCCGGTTTTTGAGATCAGTCCAGGAACGAATTTCGTGAACCGCTTCATAACGAATCAGCGTTTCCAGCAAGGCCGCCGGCGAATGCCAGGTAATTCGCTGCAATTCGAGAAAGCCGACATCAAACCAGGCACTCAGCCGGGTTTCGAGTTCACGGTCAAGCGCCCGCAAAGCCGGATCGTCCTCCATATAGCGCAGCAAGTCCGTGCGCAGATCGACCAAAAACTTGACGCCCTGCGGCAAGGCGTTGAATTGCGTCAGGATACGCAGGCGCGGAGAACGCAATGCCGTGCGCAACGCCGCTTCCGCCTGCCATTGCTCATCGCTGCCGATTGCCTGCTGCCAGGCCTGGTGAGCAGCGGCAATTTTTTCCGGATCAGGACCGAACTCATGCACGATCAGCCGCAAGAATGTTTTGCGGTTTTCGTCGTCAAGCTTGAGATAGGTCTCTCCCAGCTTGATCGCGCGCAGCCGAGTCGACACTTCGCCGCCAAGATTGGCTGCGCAGTCACGCAGCAATTCACGGACTCGCTTCCACTCCTTCGCTGGAAGCGTGCCGCTCGTCGGCTTGTCAAACCAGAGCTGTTTAACCCGATCAAAGCTGCGCCTGACCAAATCGCTTGCCGTCACCTTTGTCTCCTGTTGATGATCCCGGTCCAAACCAACCGCATCAGGCCACCTGCGGATGCGCCGGGGTGTTATTTTTGCCCGCACATTATAATCAGACAGGATAAGAAGAGTCGCTACGACGTGCAGAGTTTCGCAATGCCGGTTTAAATACTAGACTTACCTGCAAACCTTTCGAGAGAACCCCATGACCATCGAACCCTTACTCATTGGCAGCCACGGCGATCAGGAAGTCGTTCTGCTGCCTGGACTGGCCAACCGTCACGGCCTCATTACCGGCGCGACCGGCACCGGCAAGACGGTGACGTTACAGGTTTTGGCCGAACGTTTCAGCAACATCGGCGTTCCGGTCTTCATGGCCGACGTCAAGGGCGATCTGACCGGGTTGTCGCAGGCAGGCACGCCATCAGAGAAATTCAAGCAACGCTTGCAGGCATCGCAGTTGCCCGAGCCGGAATATCGCGCGTTTCCGGTGGCGCTCTGGGATGTGTTTGGCAAACAGGGACACCCGTTGCGGGCGACGGTCTCGGATTTGGGGCCACTCTTGCTGTCGCGCATTCTGATGCTGAACGACACGCAGGAGGGCGTGTTGTCGATGACGTTCAAGATCGCCGACGATCAGGGGCTTCTGCTGCTGGATCTCAAGGACTTGCGCGCGATGCTGCAATTCGTCGGGGAGAACGCCAAGGAGTTCGTCACCAGGTACGGCAACGTCTCGGCGGCAAGCATCGGGGCGATTCAACGCGGGTTATTGTCGCTCGAACAGCAGGGAGGAGAACTTTTCCTTGGAGAGCCGGCGCTCAACATCGACGATCTGCTGCAAACCGATCAGGGACGCGGCGTGATTCACATTCTGGCGGCGGATCAGTTGCTCAATTCGCCGTTGCTGTATTCGACGATGCTGCTCTGGCTGCTGTCCGAATTGTTCGAGCGCCTGCCCGAAGTCGGCGACCCGGAAAAACCGAAGCTGGTGTTTTTCTTCGACGAGGCGCACTTATTGTTCAAGGATGCCTCGCGCGTGCTGGTCGACAAGATCGAGAAGATCGTGCGGCTGGTGCGCTCGAAAGGCGTCGGCGTCTATTTCGTGACTCAAAACCCGACCGACGTTCCCGACAACGTGCTCGGGCAGCTTGGCAACCGCGTGAACCACGCCCTGCGCGCATTCACCGCGCGCGACCAGAAAGCCGTCAAGGCGGCGGCGCAGACGCTCTGCGCCAACCCGGCAATCAATACCGAAACGGCGATCACCGAACTTGGCGTCGGCGAGGCATTGGTATCGTTTCTCGACGAAAAGGGACGGCCCAGCAGGGTGGAGCGCATCCATATCCTGCCTCCGGCCAGCCGCATCGGCCCGATCTCTGATGCCGAGCGCACGCAGGTGCAAGCCCGTTCATTGTTGAGAGGCGTCTATGACCAGATGATCGACCGCGAATCGGCGTATGAAAAGCTGGCGGCACGGGCAGCGCAGGCGGTGCCGACGCCACAAGGTTCGCCGGGCGCGGGCAAGCCGACGGCGGGAAGCGCCGGAACGGCGTCGGGCAACAGCCGCCGTGACGGCATTCTGACTACGGCGGCCAAAAGCATGATACGTAGCGCCAGCACGTCCATCGGACGCGAAATCGCGCGCGGCATTCTGGGGTCGCTGCTGGGGGGCAAGGGGAAAAAGTGATGAGTGTGCTTTCCTGTTGGCCCCCACCCTAACCCTCCCCCGCAAGCGGAGGAGGGAATTGGTCTCTTTCTCCCCGCAAGCGGGGTAGAGATCAGGCTCCTTCCCCCGCTTGCGGGGGAAGGCTGGGATGGGGGCAAGCAGTGAGAAATGTAAGCACTTGAATCAAAACTACTCTAAAAATCCGCAATATCAGGATCAGGCCCGATACGCCCTTTCGGGTTGTCGAGCTCATTGAGCAGGGCAATATCCTCGGCATCGAGCTGAAAATCAAAAATCTGGAAGTTGTTGCGAATACGCTCCGGATTGATCGATTTCGGAATCGCAACCAGACCGCTGTCGAGATGCCAGCGCAACACGATCTGCGCGACCGTTTTCTTATGCTTTTGCGCGATGCGTAGCACTCGTTCGTTGCGCAGCACGGCACCCTGTCCGAGCGGACTCCAGGACTCGGTGACGATTTCATGCAGCGTATGGAATACGCGCAAGGAACGCTGCTGAAAATACGGATGCAACTCGATCTGATTGACCGACGGAGCTACGCCGGTTTCATCCAGCAAACGCCGCAGATGCGGAATCTGGAAATTGGATACGCCGATCGAACGCGCGCGCCCATCCTTTCTCAACTCGATCAACGCGCGCCAGCTTTCGAGATAGCGGTCCCACTGCGGCATCGGCCAATGGATCAGATAAAGATCGACGTAATCGAGCCGCAGTCGCCGCAGGCTCTCATTGAAAGCGCGTAGCGTCTCACCGTACCCTTGGTGGCTGTTCCATAGCTTGGTGGTCACGAAGATTTTTTCGCGCGCCACTCCCGAAAGAACGATCCCTTCACCGACTCCCGTTTCGTTGCCGTAGATGGAAGCCGTGTCGATCATGCGATAGCCCGCCACAAGCGCGGCGGAAACGACAGTAGCGGCT
>JGI20163J15578_10001354_pt1 | contig 10158 bp, 7 predicted proteins | sample TergutCu122P1_FD_15578 | JGI IMG/M metagenome (IMG submission 15578)
AGGAAAATCCAAGGTATGAGGAGATGTGCCGCCGGTTTTTAGCAGACAATGAAGATTTTAGCGAAGAGAATCTGGAAAAGGCCAAGATTACCAAGCGATTTGACAATGAGAACTTGCAAGAATGCTTGAAAAAAGTGATAACGTATATCAAAAAATGTGGTATACTATAGTGTGGTGGAAATAGAGCCGAAAAAGAAGAACGTAGCGAGAGGTTACCAGGTCGGATTAACTTCAATCTCTCGCAACAAGCACAAAGGAAGGAGGGATAATGATGAGTGGCTTTAGAGACGTCGTGGGTCATAAGGACATCATTGATTACATTACAAACGTTACAAAAGAGAAGAAGTTATCCCATGCCTATATCCTTAATGGGGAAAAAGGTTCTGGCAAAACATTGTTAGCCAAACTTTTTGCCCTGGCCATTCAATGTGAGGGGACAACAGATGAGGATGGCCCCTGCAAGGCCTGCCCTTCATGTAAGCAAGGGGTGAACGAGAATCAACCGGATATCATTTGGGTCACCCATGAGAAACCAAATGCCATCTCAGTAGATGACATTCGAGTTCAGGTGAACAATACCGTAGACATCCGCCCTTATCGCAGTCCTTACAAAATATATATCATAGAGCAGGCAGACTTGTTAACGGTACAAGCTCAGAACGCCTTGTTAAAAAACATTGAAGAACCGCCTTCTTACGTCATCTTTATATTGCTTACAAGAAATGCAGAAATTTTGCTGGAAACCATTCGGTCTCGGTGTGTGATTTTAAGACTGAGAAACATCAAAAACTCTTTGGTGAAAAAATACTTAACCGAGCGTCTGAATGTTTCCAGAGATCGAGTAGACTTGTGCGTTGCTTTTGCAGGTGGAAACATCGGGAGAGCAGTGATGTTGGCGGAGTCAGAGAACTTCAATCAGATCAGGGGAGAAGTGATACGGATTCTTGTAGGAATAAAGGAACTGGAGTTAGATCAGGTTCCAAGCACGGTCAAAACCATAGAAAATCTAGAGAAAATAGCCAACGACGAAGAAGAGAAATTTACCAAGTCAGACCTGTTGGATTTGTTTGCCGTTTGGTATCGAGACGTGTTAATGTATAAAGCCACAAAGAGCGTGGACATGGTGGTATTCAAAGATCAGATGCCAGGCATTAAAGGGCAAGCCACCACCTCCTCCTATGAAGGAATAGAGAAGATCCTTAAAGGGATAGAGAATGCAAAGGCAAGGCTAGCGGCCAACGTGAATGTTGAACTGACCTTGGAATTATTAATATTAACAATGATGGAGAATTAACATGACAAAAGTAATCGGAGTTCGATTCAGAACGGCAGGAAAGATATATTATTTTGCGCCAGGGAAATTTCACCTGAAAAAACAAGACCATGTGATTGTGGAAACCGCACGTGGTGTTGAGTATGGTCAGGTAGCCGTCGGGCCAATGGAGGTGAAGAAGGAAGAGGTGGTCCAACCTTTGAAATCCGTCATCCGAGTGGCCACAAAAGACGATAAAAGGCGAGAAGAAGAGAATCGGAAAAAGGAAAAAGAAGCCTTTAAACTGTGCTTAGAGAAGATTCGTGAGCATAAGTTAGAGATGAAGCTCATCGATGCAGAGTATACTTTTGATAACAATAAAGTGTTGTTTTACTTTATTGCAGAAGGGCGCATCGACTTTAGAGAGCTGGTAAAAGACCTGGCAGCGGTATTCAAAACAAGAATAGAGCTCAGGCAAATCGGAGTGAGAGATGAGACAAAGATTCGCGGCGGAATAGGCATTTGCGGACGTGCATTGTGTTGCCATACTTACCTTTCGGAATTCTCGGCCGTGTCCATTCGAATGGCCAAAGAGCAGAACCTGTCTCTGAACCCCACCAAGATATCGGGGGTATGTGGAAGGTTAATGTGTTGCTTAACCAATGAGCAAGAGACCTATGAACAACTGAATAATCTACTGCCAAATGTAGGGGATTTTGTAACCACCCCAGAAGGACTCACGGGGAATGTTCATTCTCTAAGCGTTCTGCGGCAGTTGGTAAAGGTCATCGTTAAACTTGATAACGACGAGAAGGAAATACGAGAATACAAATCCACAGATTTGATTTTCAAGCCAAGAAGCAAAAAGCCAAAGCTCACCAAGGCAGAGATTAAAAAACTTGAGGAAGTATTAGATGAAGATAAACCTTAAGCCAAACGAGCGAATCGATGACTTGCAATTGAAAGGGTATCGGATTATTCAACAATCGATGGGGTTTTGTTTTGGCATTGACGCGGTACTGTTGTCTGATTTTGCCAAGATAAAAGAGGGAGAGCGCGTGTTGGACTTAGGAAGCGGAACAGGCATTTTACCTCTCTTGTTGGCAGGAAAGACAAAAGGAGAACACTTTACAGGGCTAGAGATACAAGAAGAGAGTGTGGACATGGCCAGGCGAAGCGTCCAGTTAAACCAATTGGAAGAGAGAATCAGCATCATCCATGGTGACATTAAAGAGGCTAGGCACATCTTAGAGCCTGCCTTTTTTGATGTAATCATAACCAATCCTCCTTATATGCTGCCAGATCAAGGATTCAAAAACGCAAATGACCAAAAAACCATTGCTCGTCACGAGATACGTTGTACCATTGATGATATCTTAAGAACCAGTATGGAGCTGTTGTTGGATCGAAAAGGAAGGTTTTATATGATTCATAGACCTTTTCGCTTAGGAGAGATCATTTCCAAGATGAACCAATATAAGATAGAAGTGAAGCGCTTGCAATTTGTTCACCCAACCTTAGACAAAGAGCCGACCATGGTTCTAATTGAAGGACTGCGAGGAGGGAAGACAGGTCTGATTGTGGAGCGGCCACTCTCTATACATTCGTCCATACTAAAACCAGGTTAACGAAACCCCTAAAGAACAAAGCGAAAAAAGTGTCTCTGCAGAAAGAAAAAGGTGCTAAAAGGAGCAAAATCATGTCAGGAATGTTAATCTTATGTGCGACACCCATAGGAAACTTAAAAGATATTACTTTTAGAGTCATAGAAACGTTAAATGACGTAGATGTGATTGCGGCAGAAGATACAAGAAAGAGCATTAAACTATTGAATCACTATAACATCAAAACGCCGATGACCAGTTATCATGAGCACAATCAAATTGAAAAAGGAAAACAGCTTATAGAGAAAATGAAAAGAGGCGAGTCCATTGCCTTAATCACTGACGCAGGCACACCAGGGATTTCCGACCCTGGAGAAGAATTGGTGAAGAGGTGTTATGAAGAAGGGATACGCGTAACCTCCTTGCCAGGTGCCTCTGCTTGCATCACTGCTCTTTCTCTATCAGGGCAAAGCACCAAAAGGTTCGTGTTTGAAGGATTTTTGCCTGCTCAGAAAAAAGAGCGACAAACCCGATTGGAAGGGTTAAAGAATGAAACCCGAACGCTGGTCATGTATGAAGGACCTCACCGACTGGTTAAAACCTTAAAGGAACTGCAGGAAACCTTTGGAAACAGAGAACTCTCTGTGTGCAGAGAAATGACGAAACGTTACGAAACGGTGGTAAAGGGAAAAATGGAAGAAGTCATGTCTTATTTTGAAGAGAAACCACCGAAAGGGGAGTGCGTTCTGGTGATCGCAGGCAGGAAACCAGAAGAGATACAACAAGAAGAACAAAAAAGGTGGAAAAACATCTCCCTGGAAGATCATATGGAAGGGTATGTTGTGGAAGGGATGGATAAAAAAGAAGCCATGAAAAAAGTGGCAAAAGAGCGAGGTCTTTCTAAACGGGAGGTATACCAGCAGTTGTTGGGAAGTTGATGATTTCCCCTTTTTCCATGAAGATGACCCGATCTCCTACGGTGATGGCTTCATGAACATCGTTGGTCACATACAAAACCGTAATGCCTAATTCCTTGTTAATCCGCTTGATATCTGTAATCATCTCCTTGCGACGGTTGGCATCTTGGCGAGCAAAATCCTCATCAACCAGCAAAACTTGAGGCTTGCATATAATAGCACGACTCAAGGCCACTTGTTGCTTATCCGCCTCTGAAATGGAACGAATTCTTCTATAGAGAACATGAGTCAAGCCAAAAAAATCAGAGGCGAAATGAACTCTTTTCTCGATTTCTTTTTTTGTTTTGTTGCGAATGCGCAGGCCAAGAGCCATGTTTTCATAAACATTCAGGTGAGAATACAGGGCATAGTTTTGAAAAGCCATTGCCAAGGGACGGCTTGGAGGAGGGACACTGTTGATCAGAAGCTGGTTAAAGAAGATCTCTCCAGAGCTGATGTCTTCCAACCCTCCAATCATTCTAAGGATGGCAGATTTGCCACAACCGTGGGGACCGTGAAAAGTAACAAATTCACCGCTGTCAATCTGTAGAGAAACATCTTTGACGGAAATGAATCCGTTAGGATATATTTTGTTGAGATTCTTAAGGGTTACACTTGCCATGATCTGTACCAGCTTTCTAGGGAAACAGAACCCCATGAGTTCGATTCTGTTATCCCTAGGGTGAGAAGAATAACCGTGTTCGTTTTATTATTCTCACCCTATGATATTAAACAGATTTTATCACATGAGAAAGGGGTTTACAACTAAAGATTGCCATAGGGTTACAACGAAAGAATGCTAAAGCGTCTTGTGTTTGAGAAGGCAGTTTGATAAAATAGGAACAATACATCGAATGAAGGTGGAGAAAATGGAAGAAAACCCATGGATTGAAGATGAAAATCTGCAGAGGGACAGAGAAAGAGAAAAAGAGGAAAACCAGAAAACAGTGAAAAGAGTCTTTAGCCAAGTCGCAATAGGATTAAGCGCAATGATAATCGCTGTTTTTGCTCTCATGGAGTTCTTGATGCCTTCTCTCTTAGGGCTCATCCCCGTGGAATTAAGAAGAGATATCAATGTCATTTTCATTGTGTCTGCGTTGATTCTATACGCTGTAGGGTTGGTTACCTATGGGGTTCTTCAGCGATGGGTTTCTAATGCGCCCCTTCAGCGGGTGGAGGACGCCCAGCCTGTGAAGCTTACTCCAATCCTTACAGGAAAGTTGGTGCTGATCTGTTTGGCGGTTGGATTTATTTTTAATATGGTCACCATGGGAATAAATTACGCGGTCAATCTATTGAGTCATGCCAGAGAAGTAAGGGAGATTACCAGGCAATATTTGGAAACCGGATATGGGGTGATGCCAGACCCGCCAAGCTTTCTGGAGGTAGACCCTTTGCTAGAAATGGTGGGAGCCATCAATCCCATGGTCTCCTTTCTTCTTGTGGTGGTCACCACCTCGATTTTTGAAGAGATGATTTTCAGAAAATTATTGTATGACAAACTCATTGGTTTTGGAGGGAAAACGTTCATTCTTGTGAGCTCATTGCTGTTTGCCCTGTTTCATTTAAACCATCGGCAGCTTCTCTACACCTTTGCTGTGGGAGTGATTTTTGCAGGCGTGATGTACTATACAAGAAAAGTCTCTTACTGTATCTTGCTTCACATGTGCTTTAACTTCTTTGGAACGGTGGGGATGCACATTCAGGCTCTGCCAGAAGCGATAGAGATGCTATACGGGCTCATCTATCTTGTTTTCTTGGTAGCAGGAATCGTTTTTCTGATAAAGGGACTCCGCTCTTCCAAGGAGTGGATGACGTTTGAGCAGGCTCAGATAGAAGTGGAAAAGCGAAGAAATATTTTTCTCAATCCAGGAATGATGATTTTCTTAATCATAACCGTCACCAGCATTATCGGTGGAGCCATATGGGGAATAACCTAGCTTAAAAGTATTCGTGTGTAGAAGCGTCGTGTTATCCCAACCATTTCAGCATAGAAAGGAAGAAAAAGGATGTCAGAAAAAAAATACTACATTACAACAGCCATTGCTTACACCTCGGCCAGGCCTCATATTGGTAACACCTATGAGATTATTTTAAGCGATGCCATTGCGCGCTACAAAAGGAGCAAAGGATTTCAAGTGTTTTTCCAAACAGGAACCGATGAGCATGGACAGAAAATAGAAGGCAAAGCCAAAGAGGCCGGCAAAGAGCCCAAGGCATATGTGGATGAAATTGCCGCCTTAATCAAGAGCAACTGGGACTTGATGAATGTGTCCTATGATAAGTTCATACGAACCACAGACCCTGACCATGAAAGACAGGTTCAGAAAATTTTCAAGCGCCTGTATGAGCAAGGGGATATTTACAAAGGATATTATGAAGGGTTATACTGCACGCCTTGTGAATCGTTTTTTACAGAGTCGGGGAGCAAGGACGGCAAATGCCCTGACTGCGAAAGGGATATGGCTCCAGCCAAAGAGGAGGCTTATTTCTTCAAGATGAGTAAATACGCCGACCGTTTGATTGGGCACATCCAAGCCCATCCCGAATTTATTCAACCAGAGTCTAGGAAGAACGAGATGATGAACAACTTTCTGCTTCCAGGACTTCATGATTTATGCGTATCAAGAACCAGCTTCACCTGGGGGATACCGGTTGATTTTGAGCCTCATCATGTGGTGTATGTATGGCTAGACGCACTGACCAATTACATTACAGGCATCGGCTATGATTGTGACGGAGAAAGCAGCGCGCAATTTCATGAATTGTGGCCAGCAGACGTTCATGTGATAGGGAAGGATATTGTTCGTTTCCATACCATTTATTGGCCCATCTTTTTGATGGCCTTAGACTTGCCATTGCCCAAACAGGTGCTGGGACATCCTTGGTTATTGATTGGGGATGGAAAGATGAGCAAATCCAAAGGCAATGTGTTGTATGCAGAGGAACTGGTCAAGGTATTTGGTGTGGATGCTCTTCGTTATTATGTTCTACGGGAGATGCCTTTTGACACGGACGGAACCCTGACTTGGGAGCTGATGACCGAGCGAATCAACGCAGATTTGGCCAATACTTTGGGCAACCTGGTGAACCGAACCATTGCCATGATTAACAAATATTATGGCGGAAGGGTTCGTGATAGAAACATCGTAGAAGAAGTGGACGCCGACTTAAAGAAAGTCATCCAAAAGACCCAGGAGAAAGTGGCAGAAAAGATGGACCACCTTCATGTGGCAGAAGGCTTGGGCGAAATCTTTGTGATGTTAAGGCGATGCAACAAATACATTGATGAAACCACCCCTTGGTTGTTGGCAAAAGAAGAAGACAAAAAAGAGAGACTAGAAACAGTGCTTTATAACTTGCGAGAAGGGATACGGACAGGAGCCACCTTGCTGGAACCCTTCATTCCAGAAACCAGCCAGAAGATCCTTGAGCAGATAGGGCAAGAGAAAGTGACGGAAAAGCCAGAGATTCTGTTCCAAAGATTTGACATAGAGGAGGTACTGAAGATGGCAGAAGAGCTTTACCCAGACAAAGAACCAGACAAAGAACTGGAAAGGAAAGAGGAAAAAGAGGAAGAAGGGATTGATGTTCCAGCCAAAGAAGAGATTACCTATGAACAATTTAGTGCCATGCAATTTCAGGTCGGGGAAGTGATAGCCTGCGAAGAAGTAAAAAAATCAAAGAAATTGCTATGCTCTCAAGTGAAAGTCGGAAGTCAAGTCAGACAGATTGTGTCGGGGATTAAAGGGCATTATACCCCTGAAGAGATGGTGGGTAAGAAAGTGATGGTCATCGTGAACCTTAAACCTGTAAAATTAGCAGGATTAATGTCAGAGGGGATGCTGCTGTGCGCGGAAGGAAAGGACGGCGAATTGGCTTTGATGGTTCCAGAAAGAGACGTGGTCTCAGGGTCGACAATAGATTAAACGAGAGAGAATCTGAAAGGCTTTAAAAACCTTGATATTCTAAGCAATTCTTTGACAATGAAGGGGAATTGTGGTAAACTGTACGGTGATGATTTCTGCGTGAACCAAGAAATGAGTATTCATGATGCCGGATGATTATGGCGACGAAGTTCGACGAAATAAGACTTTTAGGCGAGTTCGGATACTGAATGTGATGAGTGTTACCCCATATGAGGAGCGATTCATTAGAGAATCAGCAGTTTGATGAGGTGAAGTGAGTGGATAAGAATGATTACAAGGTAAAATCAGAGAAGATGTTAGAGCTTATGGACCGGGGAGCTTTTAGCAAAGCGGCCAATCTTGCGGATTCCATTGAGTGGAATAAAGTGAGAAATATCTCTATGCTATCAAGCGTAAGCGAAATCTACGAAAAGAACAATGAACTGGAAAAGAGCTATCAAATTCTTAACATTGCTTACAAGCGTTCTGATGGCAGCCGTAAGATTATTTATCGGTTATGTTCTTTGGCGCTGAAGACAGGAAATCTGGACGAAGCATTAGATTTTTATGATGATTTCATGGAAATCGCTCCAAAAGACCCGAATCAGTATATTTTGCGCTATCAAATTTTGCGGGCGAGAAAAGCTCCTGTTGAACAACAAATAGAAGCTCTAGAGCATTACAAACAAGAGGAGTATGTTGAGGAGTGGGCATATGAGTTGGCCAAGCTGTATGATGAGGCAGGAATGACAACAGAATGTTTAAGCGAATGTGACGACATCATGCTTTGGTTTAGTGAAGGCAAGTCTGTTTATCAAGCCATGGAGCTGAAGAAGAAATACAAACCATTGACTGCCGTTCAACAAGAAAGATACGACCGAAGGTTTGAAAACTTTCAACACGAAAGAAGTATCTTGCCAAAAGGAAATATCATAGAACAGCCAGAGAGAAGAACAAAAAAAGGACCGGGTGCAAAAAGAGAGAAAAGGGAAGCAGGGGCTCCATCCCAAACCCCTCTAACGCCAGAGTTGCAAAAAATATTGCCTTTCCCAGACAAACCCATCGGAAGCCAGAAGATGCCCAGTCCCTCAGAGATAGAGCAAGAGAAACAACGGGGAGAAGGCATCGTGGTGACTTCTGAAAAGGATAAGACATTCGCCAGTCCGCCTGAAACAGGTGAAGAAGAAAAAAGAAAAATAGGAAAAACCATGGACTTAGGAGATGCTCTTCAAAGTTTGTTAAATGAGGAAGTAGCGAAGCAAAAGGAAGAGGAAGAGGAGTATGTGATAGACACCAGCTCCATGGAAGAGGCCATTATGGCAATAGAGGAACTGACGGATTTGCCTTTGGCGAGAAATTACGGAAAAGAAGAATCTGAAGAGGCAGAGAAGCAAGAGGGACAATTAAGCATAGAAGATATTTTACAGTCCATGTCTGAGTTCTCCAAGGAGACCTCAAAAGCCATAGCAAGCATGGATTCCAGTGCATTTATCAACTCTGAACCAGAACCCCAAAAGGAAGAGAAACCAAAACCTTCCCTTGACCCAGACATCCAACGAATGATTGATGAAATAGAAGGCAATGAAACGCCTCCCCACTCCATAGAAGATGTTGTTCCAGAAGAATTGATTAAAAAGGTGCCAGAAGAAACTCCTGGCGGGGAGGGAGACCTTTCCCTAGTAGCAGAAGCCATAACGCTAGAAGAAAAGCCAGAAGAAGCCATGGCTTTGGAAGTAGAATCAGAGCCAGAAGAAGCCATCGCTTTGGAAGTAGAATCAGAGCCAGAAGAAGCCATAGAGATTAAGATTGAGATAGAAGAAAAAAGCCAAGAATTTGAAGAGGTTAACCAAGTATTTGAAGAGGTTGACCTAGAAAAGGGAGATGCCATGAGATTTGAAGAAGATGAGATGATTTTAGGAGAAGCGATGGATTTGGAGGAGTCTCTTTTTGAAGATTCTGCAACATCTGCCAGTAAATTCATTCAAGAAGAATTCAAGTTACAAGGCTCTCATTTAGAAGAAGAGGATGAGCGTTTTGTGAAGGAAAAGAAAAAGAAGAGAAAACCTGTGAACAGAGAAGGACTGCCAAGAACCACGGCTCCTTTGAGCAGGAAAGAGACCGCGAAACTCCATGCAACAGGAAAGACTGCTCCCATGCCAACCGGCGAACTTTCAGATGCTATTTCTCTTCAAGATTCAGGATTTCTCGTTCAAGGGCGTTATGATCTAGAGTCTCAAAGCGGCAAAGGGCTAAGGGCAGGATTGACAGAAGAGCAGAAAAAGCTATTCTCTTATTTTGTACCTGTTCGCGGCATGAGCGAGCAATTGGTTGACGTGTTGGAACAAGACAAGAACATCAACCGAGGTGGAACCTCAAGAACCGGAAACCTGTTGATTATCGGGCAAAAAGGAAGCGGTAAAACCGTACTAGGCGTTGAC
>JGI20163J15578_10001356_pt1 | contig 10152 bp, 10 predicted proteins | sample TergutCu122P1_FD_15578 | JGI IMG/M metagenome (IMG submission 15578)
GATATATCCCATAATCCCTTTGAGTTAATTGCTTTCCTAACGGCAGTATACAATGATTTTACCTATGCCCAAGTAAGAGCCACAATGTATGAGATTTTCAACGAACAGTATCAGCTTGAATTTATATCGGAAATGGAAATACGCACACGCACCGAGGAGCGCACAGGCTCATGGACTGACGATGACGGTAATGTTCACACTTACACCTACACAGTAATTGTTGAATATGAATGGCACATACTCAATGTTATTCTGACTTCACGTTCATTTACGGAGATTATATTATCCCGCATGAATGACGAACAGACCGAGCGTTTTCACATTCTCATGCTCACCAAAGGCAACCGCCAATACCTGCAAAGCCCTTTCAATTTTAACTGGCTGCCCTTTGTTACAAGTCTTTACGGCTACCGTGTACACCCCATAAACGGCACACTATCCCGGCATTGGGGCTTAGACATAGGCTTGCCGGAGGGTACGGAAATATTATCCGGGCAGGATGGCACGGTTATATTCGCCGGGGATGCCGGAGGCTATGGCCTGTTAGTGGTTATAGATGATGGGGAGGGGCTTATATCACGTTATGCCCATTGCTCTGTTTTATATGTGAGTGTCGGGGATGTTGTTAGTGCCGGAGATATAATCGCCAGAGTTGGCAGTACAGGGCAAAGCACCGGGCCGCATTTGCATTTAGAAATTATCAAAAATGGGCGGCACTTAAACCCCTTACTGTTTACCGTCACCAATCATCATATGGAATTGCCGGAGCCTTCCGGTGCTGATGATTATATCACGGTCACGGTACACATATCTGCTAATCATTATATTTTTATCCCCATAATCACAAACCACAACCCGCCTATAACAACATTTACGGCATTTGAAACAAACCCCGGTACAGCCATGAGCGCAGAAATGTTTGCGGTGCTGATAGCCGAGGCAGAAAGTCATTTGGGTACGCCTTATGTATTCGGAGCGAATGGGCCTAATGCCTTTGACTGCTCTAGTTTTGTATGCTGGGTATTTACTCATTCTGGAGTGTACCGTCTGTCACGGACAACGGCACAGGGCATATTCAACCAATCAATACCCATACCACCAACCGAGGCACAGCCGGGGGATTTAATTTTCTTTACCGGGACTTTCTCTACCACAAGAACCGTCACCCATGTAGGTATTTACACAGGTGACGGTTTTATGATTCATGCCGGAAGCCCGGTGCAATACACATCTATTCATACGCCTTTTTGGCAGAGGCATTTTTACAGCTTCGGGCGTTTGAGTTGGTAACTACAATAAAAAACGAATGGAGGAATTTATTTTGAACGCAAAAATAATGCGTGTAAACAGAGAGATTGACAAAACCAAAGAAAAAATCAGCGAACAGCAGGCACGGCTTCGTGAGTTGGAGCGGCAGAAAACTGAGCTTGAAAACTTGGATATTGTAAGCACGGTGCGGGGCATGAATATATCTTTTACCGACCTTGCCGAACTGCTTAAAAATATCCGCCCGGATGCTTCCGGCACATTGGCAACTTCGGGACATGTTGACCCGAAGTCCGGGGCGGCTTTATCTGCCGACAATGAAGCAATTACAACTGATAACGAACAGGAGGATGAAACCCTATGAAAAAGAAACTTTGCATAATTGCGGCGGCCTTGTCTGCCATATCTCTTATTGTGCTAATTATCGTTAAAATCAAAAACCGGGAGGACAACGAATAATGCTAACCATAAACCGATTTTTTGCGGCTTTGTTGATAGCCGCTTTTTTAATTGTCGCATTTGGCACGGTAACAGCCTACGCCAAAGGCGGCCCGGAGGAGCCGGAAGTTGAATTTACAAAAGGCAGTGTAGTATATGCGGAGTCATATGCGCCGCCAATTATCCCTATTGTCGAAGAAGCACCCACGGCACAGCAACCCCTTACCCCGCCGGGTACAGGCACAGTTGTTGATAATGTCACCAATGAAAACGGCATAGAGTTTTTTACAATCACAAGTGCCGCAGGAAATATATTTTTCCTTATTATCGACAGGCACAGGGAAACGGAAAATGTATATTTCCTTAATGCGGTAACAGAAAGAGATTTGTTAGCACTTGCGGAAGAGTCCGGCGATACATGGCCGGACACAAGCACCCCGCCGCCTATTATACCCGGTACACCGCCGACCCCGGAGCCGATAGTTGAAGCAGAGCCGGAGCCTTTATCCGAACCGGAAGAAGATAGCGGCGGCGGTATGGGTATGATTGTACCGTTAATTATTCTTATACTTGGCGGCGGTGCGGCGGGTTATTATTTCAAAGTTTACCGGCCCAAACAACAGGGAGCAGACATAGGGGATGATTTTGACTATGAGGACGATTATTCTGACGAAGCCGACCCCTATAGCGATACGGAAGATGATACGCCCCCGTGGGAAATAGACGAGGCCGACAGCGACAGGGATGGTGAGGAATGATAATTACCCGCACCATAATAATTACTGCAACAAAAAATTTCGTTCAAAGGATGGGAGCGGTGACTTTGGGCCAAGTTGGCCCGAAGTTAGCCGACACCCCTTGAATACACTTGCGGGAGAACCCCGCGAATTAACCCGCCCGGAACGTGCCGCAGTTAAAAGACTTGTAACTGATATGTGCGCCAACTTTGACCGGGAATATGGTTGTCTGCCTTTGGACTGCTCTTGCTATATGCTAAACAAATGGTGGACGGGTAATTATTGCAAGTATTTTCAAAATGCAGTATTGCCGCTAGACCCCATGTTGGAGGCTTCGCTGTTAGGCCGGGAAACCCCGGCACAAGATATATGCTCCATATGTAACAAGCCATTTATCCCGGACGGTAAGCAGTCTTATTGCTCGGCGGCTTGTAAGGCCGAGGGCAACCGTCGCAAGAGCCGGGAGCGTATGCGGAAAAAGCGGCGAAAAAGTTAGATGTGTTGTTACGATTTACCCCTTTCAAAAGCCTGTATTTATGCGGTTTTGACAAACTGGTTTTATAGGGGCGTGATGTTTTATACTGCCTTATATATCAAATCGTAACAATTTTATAAGATACGGAGGTTTAGCCAATGGATGATAACATCCAAAAAGAAGTAATACATGGTTATGAAGTGAAACGCTCCATTGTCTTTGAAAATGACAGAGGTTTTGCTCTGGCGGAAAATCCAAAAGCCATTGACCCTTTTGTTACATGGCAGTTTACCGAGGAAGAAAACGGCAAGCGTGATTACTATTGGGGGCATTATTGCACAAATGAAGATACGGCGGTTAGGGATTATATACAGCGTGTGGCGGAATATACGGAGCGGTATGGGATTTCTGAAAGGGATGCTTACAAATATTATTCTACTATGCGGCCTGTAGATATTGGTACGTTCCCCAAAACTGAAAACGGGCCACTTCGCTTTGTAAACTTTGACAGTCGTGAAGGTGTAGAAGATGGGCGGTATCAGGCATGGGGCTATCTTGTGTATGACGCACCTTTGACGGAAAAGCAGATAAGCGATTATGAATTAAAAGCTGCGCCGAATAATCCCGACATGAAAAACCGTATGCGTGAAATGGCGCAGGTTGTGGGCGCATGGGAAGAAAAAAAGAAAGTACCGGGGAATATGCGCTATACTGAATGGATGCCACATTTAGAGGCGTTTAGCAAAATAAGTTTCATTTCGCCGGAACAAATGACGGAACGGTTTGCTTATGCCAATGAAAAAATGAACCGTGCCGCCAAGCCCAAAACTATTGCAAGCCAACTTACTGAGGGCGCAAAACAGGCGGCAAAAGATAACGCTGCCCGGCCTGTGCCGCCGACACTTACGGACAAAGATAGCAGATAGCGACTTCGGGCCAACTTGGCCCGAAGTGAAAGGAGGCTGATTTTGCAGTAAATACTAACCCAAAGAAACGCAAACGCGATATTTCTATAAAACTATGGATAAGTGAGTCCGAGCAAGATATTATCCGTGAGCGCATGGCTGAATTAGGCACGGAGAACATGAGCGCATTTATCCGCAAAATGGCTCTGAACGGTTATATTCTTCATATGGATTTATCCCCGGTGAAAGAGCTTGTTTCCCTGCAACGGCGGTGTGCCGCTAACATCAATCAGATTGCTGTACAGGCCAATACCTACGGCGGCATATATCCGCAGGATATAAAGACCCTGCAAAAAGATTATGAGGCACTTTGGAAGCCGTTGTCTGACTTATTGGAACAGCTTGTAAAGATAACTAAAATGTAAAATGCGGGAGTGTTGGGATATGTGCTGACACTCCCTGCTATTTTATATATTGTATCTTGCTAAAATTTTACCTATAATAAAAGTAGTGGTTATACAAACAGGCATTAACTTTTAGGCGCATTTGTACAGGGAGGAATTATGAAGTTTGTATTGTGTAATAAACATAACCGCCCCTATGATGCGGATAAATATGGCGGTTGTTGGCAATGCCCCGCAGTGAAATATTGTGAAAAATGCGGAGGTACTGTGTATAAGAGCCGCCGTTCTTATGGTATTGATGAAAATGGTAGCTGCCCGCAATGCCCTGTAATAGAGCCATGTGAACAATGTGGAACTGATGTGAAAGTCAAATATTCTATACGCAACACTTACTATCAGGATGACTTTGGGCAGATGTATGATGAACAAGAATTTCTTAAAGATTTTTACTGCTGTAAATGCGGTAATCATCCAACAATTGAAAAGCGTTAGATAGTTATTATCCTTTGTTACTACTTCGGGCCAAGTTGGCCCGAAGTGCATATAAAAGCGTCCGGCAATTTTCCGGGCGTTTTTATATGCACTTCATCAGTATATTTTTTCTGCACTTCCAACGGAAGGAGGGCCGCACATGGCAACCACATACATAAAACCATATAAAACCGCCAAAGGTTTAACCGCAGTACAAACCATGCAAAAGCGTTTCGACTACGGCCTAGACCCCGAAAAGTGCGCGGCGGTATCTGCTTATCTATGCGACCCCAAAACAGCACACCTTGAATTTGCTCTAATCAAAAATGAATATGCAACCATAACAGGTCGCCCCGCAGATAAGGGGCATTTGTTTTTTCAGATACGCCAAGCGTTCCCGCCCGGCGAGGTATCTATAGAGGAAGCACAGCGCATTGGTTATGAAACAGCCATGCGGTGGACGAAAGGCAAGTATCAATTCTTCGTATGTACTCACAACGACAAGGGCAATCTGCATAACCACATTTATTACAACTCCACCGCAGAGAACGGCACCCGGAAATTTCATAACTTTTTAGGCTCAACTTTTCATGTGCGGCGATTATCAGACCGTATATGCTTAGAGCATAATTTATCTGTTATTCATAAGCCAAAACAGCATAGCAAAAGTAAATTCAAACATTACGGTGAATGGCTTGTTGGCAAGAGCGGCAAAGAAAAGCCGCCATCATTCCAAGAGCGGCTAAAGGTTGCGATTGATAATGTATTGGGTGAACAGCCCGAAGATTTTAATGCTTTTCTTTCTGCATTAGCGGCGTTAGGATTTGAGCATAAATACGGACGCGGTGGCGTGTTATCATTCCGTGCGCCGGAGTATGGACAAGAACGGTTTACCCGGCTCCGCTCGTCTACGCTCGGGGATGGTTACAGCATAGAAGATATACAGGCCGTTATTGATGGTCGTGTTTCTTATTCCGAGTGGAAGCAGTCACACGCTGAACAGAAAACACCCACAGCACCTACAGGGCAGATACTACGTACAAAATCCTCCCCCCGCAAGTTTAGTCTGATTATCGACATACAAGAAAAAATGAAACAAGGTAAAGGCGTTGCTTATGAAAAATGGGCCACAGTTTATAACTTAAAACAAATGGCGGCGGCACTTCAATATTTACAGGAAAAAAATCTGCTTGCATATGAGGATTTGGAAGCCAAAGCGGAAGCGGCGGCGGATCGCTTTCATAGCATAAGTGATAAGTTAAAACAGACCGAGACGGCCATGAAATATAATGCAGAATTAAAATCCGCTATTGTGGACTATGCCCGGACACGCCCTGTATTTGAAGAATACAAAAATAAAAAATACAGCAATAAATTTCTTGAAGAACACAGGGCAGATATAACAGTTTATCGTGCGGCGCAAGCCACAATGAAAGAGTTGCTAAACGGCGCAAAACTCCCTAAAATGAACGAACTTAAAGCCGAATGGCAGTCACTTACGGCGGCGAAAAAATCCGGCTATGCCCAATACCGAGCCGCACAAAAAGAAATGCGGGAGGCCGTTACTATAAAGGCTAACATAGACCATTTATTAGGCATTACGGACACGCAGAAAAACAAGGATATGGAGCGTTAGCGGCATACCGCAACTAACAAGGCCGAAGGCCGCTAACTTCGGGCCAACTTGGCCCGAAGTGCCGGGTTTGGGGCGGCTGCCCCAACAAGCAACATTCAAGTGTGTACCCACACTTGAATTGCTTGCGAATTTAGGTCTACCGTTTGTGCATGGGGTTTACCGTTTGGCGGAAAGCCCGGTTTTAGTGTGTTTAATACCAATATGTAAAACCTTTACGCAAAGAAAAAGACGAGGGATTTATTCGTCCACCGTCTTATCGAGTTTTAGTAATTCGTTTATTGTTCCCTCTACTACCGACAAATACTTTTCCGGGCATAACCGGATTTTTGTTATCATTCGTTTTACTTTGCGGCTGTCTTTCATTTCGTCTAATTCCGGGTAAAAGTATTGTTCGGGCGGTAACTTACATATCGTTATTATTTCAAAGAAAACCGGAAGGCTCGGCAAAGCCCCGCTATTCTCTATATTAGCAAGATAGCGCGGGTCTATATTAACCATTTCCGCAAGCGTTTTTTGGGATAGCCCCAACGCTTTACGAGCTTCTTTCATGTCTGCGCCAAACCCGTCAAACGGTGCGCGATTTCTCTCTTTCGGCATATCACACCCTCCATATACATTTTATAATTCATAGTCTACATATGGAATGTCTTGATATGTTTAACAAGTGCATGAAATACGCCATATAACAGTGCAGTTTGTTGTGGTGTGCGATTTCGTTTTATCATTGTTTTTCGTGATATTTCGTGGTATAATTGAGGTTCAGAGAAAGGCAAAATTGAGTTGAAAAAATTTATTTCGGGAAAACCAAACCTAACGCCTTTTTGATGTATCTGATTGATATAAGGGCAAAAACCAAACCAAAAAGGAGTGAAGTAAAAATTGGAACCCGAACGCTTAATAGAGTTGGTAGAAAAGGCAAAACAAGGTGACAGAAACGCACTTGAAGATTTATATGTAGATGCTTACAACAGCATTTACCGCCTTGCTTTGCGAATACTGAAAAAGCCGGAGGATGCGGAGGACATAACGCAAGAAGTGTATATAACTATACAGCAGAAAATATCCGACTTGCGTGAACCTGTTGCCTTTTATGCTTGGGCCAATCAAATCACAGCCAACAAGTGCAACCGTTTTTTTAACAAACACAAAGGATTGTTAAGGTCAGGTAGTGAGGACGAGATATTATTATCAATCGCTGATGATGACCCGGAGAATATGCCGGACAAGGCTCTTGACAATGAAGCAACCCGGAAAATCATCATGGAGGTAATAGATAATCTTCCCGACAATCAGCGCATGTGCATACTGCTATTTTATTACGGACAGCTAACTGTTGCAGATATAGCAGAAGCATTGGAAACAAACGAAAACACAATAAAAACCCGCTTATCTATGGCAAGGGCAAAGATAAGGGCGGCATTGGAAGAAAAAGCAGAAAAAGACGGTATCAAACTTTGGGGCGTTCCCCTTGTTCTTGCTCCTATTGTACGTGAAGCTATGGAGAATATGCTTGTCCCGGTGGAAGTGCAGGCGCGTATGCGGGATAATTTACAAACGGCTGATGCTGAGATAGAGTATATTAAGGGCGAAGTGGAACAGGCGGACATAGGGATTGAACAGCCAAGCACCCAATTTGAACAGGCAATCGAACCCCTCGGCGGCACTTCGGGCCAAGTTGGCCCGAAGTTGGGAGCGGAAGATGCTATAGCAGACAGCGCAATTAATTTGGCAACTACTACAGCGACAACAAGCGGCACGGTATTAAGTACAAAAGCAATTATGCTTATCTGCGGTGTAGTGCTTACGGCGGCAGTTACGGCAACAGCCATATTCTGGCCGCAGATTAGCGAAGTATTTTCACCGAGCGGTGATATGCCCGGCATAGCTACCGAATTGCCAGAAAACGAACACGCCGACACTAATGATACGCAAGTCACTGATGAGCCGTATTCAGACGAACAACTGTCACCCACTGAGACAACCGAAACGGAGGATAATGGGCAAACAGCGCAACGGCCTATCACTAACCCAACCGTAATAATACTGCCGGACGGTAACATAGTTATTCGCTATACTACTTATGGAGCAGTCACATTATATCCTTCTGATGTATTAGGCTTGACACAGAATACATTAGTACATGTGATACCCTTTGTAGGTGCTGAGGTTGCCTTGAACTTTGAGCAACTTACATTAGGCGACGAAATCGAGCTAAAGTGGTACTCACTATATATATCACGCGATGGAATTTCTAATTATTTTGTGGTTGGGAGTGAAATGCGGGAGATAATACCACTGTCAGACGGTTCTATAGGATTTATTTTGGATCAAACATTTTCCATTTTGAGATATGTAGACATGATTGACGGTACAAGGCTTAATACTTATATATGGTCTGATGGTATTATATTACATCTAAGTCCAACCGGCTGTGATGGGATTTGGCTTGTAGTAAGCAACAATCCAGAAGCAATTGCGCCATATCAAAACAACCCTAATATCGAAACTGCAAGCACATGGGCGCAAGAGTATATAACGAGAGCGATTGATACAGGACTTGTTCCGCTATCAGTACGACGGAACTACACTCAACCCATAACCCGCGCAGAGTTTGCTGCTCTTGGCGTAGCACTTTATGAAGCTATAAAGGGTATAGACATACTGATACTACCGGGTCGCATGGACTTCAACGATACAAATGACATCAACGCACAAAGGATGGGTTATTTAGGCGTAATTGTAGATATAGGTGGCAACTTCGCCCCCAATAATACGATAACCCGTGAAGAAGCGGAGGTTATGCTTTCAAGATTGGCAGATGTTATCCAGCCATCACTACAAACAACTCTAACTTTTGACTTTTTGACAAACGATGATTTTACAAAAGAACAAGGCATAATTGCGACCTTACAATTGTTTGATATTTTAAATTAAAATGGTTTAACGCACCTTGAAGCGTGATAAAAATTTGCTACTTCGGGTCAAGTTGGCCCGAAGTAGAGCATGATAATTTAGGAGGAGTTTGGAATGAAAAAAAGAATATTATCCCTTATTATGGCATTGGTGATTTGCTTTGGAATAATAACCCCAACCTATGCTAGTCCAGCATCAGCAAGCCAGTGGGCGCGTGAAGATATAGCCCGCGCAATTTCTCTTGGACTTGTACCACAATCTTTGCAGTCAAACTATACCACAGCCACACATCGCATAGATTTTGCTATCCTTGCCGTTGCACTGTATGAAGCAGTGCATGGCGAAATAACAGGACGTGTGCAGTTTAGCGATACAAACGACATCAACGCACAAAAATTGGCTTATATTGGTGTGTATTCAGACTTAGGCACCGGAACTTTCGGTTCATTCATGGTTATAAACCGAGAAGAAGCGGCTGTTATGCTATCCCGATTAGCAACTGCTGTGAGACGGCGATCATTGCCGAGTTCAGCCCCAACATTTGCAGACAACGCCAATATAATTTCATTTGCAAGGGATGCCGTTGGGCAGATGCAAGCAGCAGGCATTATGGGCGGCGACCAAAACAATAATTTTAATCCACAGCAAACAATTACAAGAGAGCAAAGTATAGTCACCCTTTTACGGCTATATGACCTTGTAACCTCTGTTCGTCCCGGAGTTGAGATAAATGATTCTTGGGCAGCATTGCGTGAGCCTTTTGCTTATACCACATCTGAAATACGCTTGCCCAACAGACGGCTAACGGATGCTGAAAGGCAGGAGTGGATAAACGAATATTGGGCTATGGGCGGAGCCTCTGCTTTTGAAATGGAAGTCATTCGACTTGTTAATGTGGAAAGGGTAG
>JGI20163J15578_10001358_pt1 | contig 10150 bp, 7 predicted proteins | sample TergutCu122P1_FD_15578 | JGI IMG/M metagenome (IMG submission 15578)
TATCGCCAAGCGGTAAGGCACAGGACTTTGACTCCTGCATTCGATGGTTCGAATCCATCTAGCCCAGTTACTTTGGTTTCGATAGTTCAATGAAACCAAAGACCCAGTTACTTTGGTTTCGATAGTTCAATGAAACCAAAGGCCCAGTTACTTTGGTTCTGATAGTTCAATGAAACCAAAGGCCCAGTTACTTTGGTTCTGATAGTTCAATGAAACCAAAGGTTAAAATCCGATTATTCGGTAATACATGGAGCATTAGCTCAGTTGGTAGAGCACCTGACTTTTAATCAGGTTGTCCGGGGTTCGACCCCCCGATGCTTCAGGAGTGGAAAACAGTGGAAAAGCTAAAATAATAAAAGCTTACCACTGTTTTTTTACATAGTTTCACTATTTATTGCGGTTAATACTGATAAGTTATATGAAATTGCAAAAAATAGCGAATAATCGCAAGTAATCGAAACGGGAGATGCTGATTTGAAGAATAAAATCTACATTAAAAAATTTACCAAATACACATCCTTCAATATTATCGCAATGCTTAGCGTATCTTGCTATATTTTGGCGGATACTTTTTTCATTTCATTTGCTTTGGGTGCTTATGGTTTGGCGGCACTTAATTTTGCTGTGCCAGTGTTTGGTTTTATTCTTGGTGCTGGATTGATGTTGGGAATAGGTGGGGCTACTAAATACAATATAAAAAAGAGCCAAAAAGATGACAGAAGTGCCAATCAAGCGTTTACCAGTACCATATGGTTAATGTTAGGATGTATTGTTTTCTTTGTGGTCTGTGGTTTGTTCTTCTCACATGGGATTGCTAGGGCTGTGGGAGCAAACAATGAAGTGTTTGAAATGTCAAGAATATACCTGCAGGTAATTCTGTTGTTTGCACCTGTTCTCATGACGAATACAGTATTAACTTGCTTCATAAGAAACGATGGTGCACCAAGACTTGCTATGCTTGCTATGGTAAGTAATAGTTTTGCGAATATTTTGTTTGATTATGTTTTTATTATTCGTATGGAACTTGAAATGTTTGGGGCGGCTTTAGCAACAGGTCTCGCTACGATTACTAGTTTGATTATGTTTCTATTCTATTTTATTCAAAAGAGGAATGGATTCCATATTATTCGTTGTAAATTAACAGGTAAATCTATTATCCAAATCCTTGGAGTTGGGTTTCCTGCTTTTATTACGGAATTGTCAGTAAGTGTAGTTATGATTACCTTTAACATCATTATTTTGAGAACTTCTGGGAATATAGGTGTGGCGGCTTTTGGGGTGATTGCCAATATTTTAATCGTTGTTATCTCTATCTATAATGGTATTGCTCAGGGAACTCAGCCATTAATCAGCAGATACTATGGAAAGGGAGATTTGGGGCTTGTTCGGTTGATGTTACGTTATGCTCTGATACTCATGGCAGGAATATCTGTGGTGGTGTATTTGGTTATTTTCTTTGGAGCGTATCAAATTGTAAGTATTTTCAATAGTGAACAAAACTATTACTTCCAACAGCTTGCTACTCGGGGATTGAGAATCTACTTTGTAGGGGGGATTTTTGTTGGATTTAACATTACATTAACCACTTTTTTTGCATCCATAGAAAATGTCAGACCAGCCCATCTGATCTCAATGCTTCGTGGATTTGTAGTGATTTTACCTATGGTTTTCCTGTTGTCTTATCTAGGAGGCATTACAGGAGTATGGTTGTCATTCCCCGTTACGGAGTTGATTGTAAGTGTAGTGGGGATATATTTGTATATGAAAATGAAAGAGTCTCTTTTATCTAAACTTTCCTGACAATTTTATAGAGGGAGTTCAGATAGGTTTTATACATGAACAGGAAAATAGCGCAAATCCTTTGAATGAGAATTCACGCTACTTTCAAAAACGAATATACGTAGTAAACATTAATCAGTTATCCCCAGGGCTACCAGGATGATCTAATTCTACATCAATATGCCCAGGATTGGGGCTGCCAGGATGGTCCAGTTCCACATCAATATGCCCAGGATTGGGGCTACCAGGATGATCTGGCTCCACATCAATATGCCCAGGATTGGGGCTGCCAGGATGATCCAGTTCTACATCAATATGCCCAGGAGTAGGACAGCCTGGATGAGTCAACTCATCGTCATTATATCCAGGGGGATTGCCAGGATGAGGCAATTCAACATCATTGTACCCAGGAATAGGTTTGTCTACCTTATCTGTTACATTTGTCCTAGAGGAGTTCATTGTGGTATCTCCTTTATGTTTTTCAGTAGTTGCATTGTTTTTTCTTTTTCTCTCGTAATCTAATTCTTGCAGCTCCTCTGAGAAGTGTATATGGTTATTTGGAAGTTCATCATATTTCATCTCTAAACCTTTATGAGCTTCTGAGAAAATGGAGCTTTGATCCTTTAAAGTTGTATATTCAATCTCAATCTTATCCGACTGATTACTTATATCTTGAAAACTAGCTTTAGAGATTCCGTTTGCAATAAGAACGACTAGAGTTAGAGTCAAAAGTAACCCTATCCCTTTTGCAATTCTTTTGGAGGATAGTTTGTTTTTATTTGGTTTTATTTCGTTGTCCACGGGTTCACCTCCTCATGGGTTATATTGTTCTGGACTAATTTAGTCCATTATACAACGAATGAAAAGAAAATTCAACAACATTTTGAAAAATATTTAAAAATTTTCTAAAAATAAAAAGAAACATATTAAAGAAATGCGAAAAAACGGCGTTTGTGAAAAAATAAAGAAAAAATAAAGAGTGATAATGAAAGAGAGCCGTCTCATTCTATGACTTCGGCTCTCTTATAATTTTCCAGTTGTTGTCAAGAACTAGAGGTGAAACTAGCGTCACGTTCTATAATAATCGTCTCGTAGGCCGCTAATGTCTTTTTGCTATCACCATAGATTAGATTCCCTTCAATCTCAATTCCGTTGATGTCAACCGTTTCACTCTTATAATTTTGGATAAAGATATATTCCTTACTGTCAGAACTTCTAGAGGAGATGGTTATACCTTCTGGCAAGTCGCCTTTGACTATAGAGGACACTCTAGCTTCTTGTACTATGAAATGATACAAATCATCATAAAAGGCCTGCTCCACATCACTGCCAATATAATATGCCACTCCTTTGCCGAAGTGATTTTTAGTTACAGCAGGAGTACCGGCATAGAATTCTGATTTATAATGGAACAGAGGTGTGGCAGTGGTGAGTTCTAGTAGGTCACACAAATGTTTACACTCATATGAAGTTTTGAAAGATGCATTTTTTGTAAGTGGTTTACAGGTCTCGTGTATTGTGGTAAGTGCATCACAAACTTCATCTTTTGTAAAAGTATCAGATGAAGTTGGGCAGTGAGAGGAAGAAGAGATGCTCTCCCCTACAGGAACAAAATGATTCACCTCCCCATCATACAATCCATCTGTTTCTGTACGACGAAGGCCAAAAACATCCATTAACCCATGGGGAGTACCCCCTAGATAACATCGATCAAATTCGTCTACAATTCCAGACCAGTAAGTGATGACAAAATGACCACCATTCTTTACAAAATCTTTTATTTTGTTTTCAATCCCTTCTCGGAACAAATAGAGCATTGGAGCGATTATGATTTTATATTTGCTAAGATCTTTTGTGGCAGTGATTACATCAACATTTATCCCTTGTTTGCGAAGGGCTTGGTAAGATTTTAGGGCAGCTTCTTTATAGTAAAGTCCTTTGTTCCTGGGCCCTTGAGCATCCTCTAAGGCCCAGCGATTTTCCATATCGTAAATCATGGCCACCGACGCTTGGGTATTAGTTCCCACGAGAGTTCCTAAGTGTGAAAGACTTTCACCTAATTGGCTTACTTCCTTAAAGACTCGTGTATCAAATCCCCCGTAATGGTCTATCACAGCTCCATGGAACTTTTCAGAGCTGCCACGACTTTGGCGGATTTGGAAATAAAGGACACTGTCAGAGCCATGAGCGACAGATTGAAGGGAGGAGGCGGTGAGCACGCCTGGTCTTTTTAGTTTGCTTACCCCTTGCCAATTGGTGCTAGAAGGTGAGGATTCCATGAGTAGGAAAGGCTTGTGCTTTAAACTTCTCATATAGTCGTGTTGTAATTGATTGTCCCAGGATATTTGAAGATCATCCCCTTTGTGCCACAGAGGGTAGATATCCCAAGAGACAATATCAATCACCTCTGCTATCTTATCGTAGTTTAAACCAGCGAAGTTGTACATAAGGTTGGTGGTAGTAGGTAGAGTTGAGCCTGTGCTCTTTAATGCTTCGATTTCCCATTTGATGAAATCCACTGTTTGGTCTGTTACAAATCGCTTCCAATCCAGGTTCAAGCCATGAACTAAGCTTTCCCCGATGGAAGAAGGGCTTTCTATCTGGTCGAATGAAGAATAAGTATGGCTCCAAAAGGTGGTGTTCCAAAGGCGGTTTAATTCAAAGATAGAAGAGTAGCGTTTTTCTAACCATTTTTGAAAAGCTCTTTGACAAAGGGAACAATGGCATTCCCCTCCGTATTCGTTGGAAAGGTGCCATAGGATAATCCCAGGGTGATGACCAAAGCGTTCTGCGATTTTGGAGTTAATAATTTTAATTTTCTCACGGTATATTGGAGAGGTATAGCAGTGATTGTGCCTGCCACCAAAGAGATAGCGAACTCTATCCTCTCTTACCCTAAGCACCTCAGGGTATTTGTCGGTTATCCATTTAGGTCGTGCTCCAGAAGGACTTGCCAATATAATCGAAATTCCATGATCGACTAAACGATGAATGATGGTTTCTAACCATTCAAAGTGAAAGATACCTTCTTCTGGTTCTAGAGTAGACCAGGAGAACATACCTAAAGTAATGGTGTTGATTTTAGCATGTTTCATGAACTCCAAATCTTTATCTAGTATTTCGGGTGTATCTAACCATTGTTCGGGATTGTAATCTCCTCCATATAGGATTTTATCTAAGTTCATTATGTGTATTTTCCTCTCTTCATAATAAGGTCTGCAAAGTTTATAAACACTTTTTGCATTATAACATAGCTATAAAAAAGTTGCCAAAAGAAACTAAAAAATAAAGAAATAATTGTGTTGTTTATAACAATCTGATATAATGGGAGGGTATTTTATCAAAAGAAAGCCATTAATTTAATATAATTTTGTGGCACAAGGAGGAGATTTACCATGAAAAGGAGATTTATTGCTTTATTAGGAGTAGGTGTACTTAGTTTATCATTGTTAGCAGGTTGCGCTGCTGGTAGGGGAGATACCCCAGCTCCAGAACCAACCCCACCAGCAGATGTGGAGGTGGAAGAAGTGGAGACTGAAGAACCAGCAGAGCTAGAGCCATCTGATGAAGAGATTACTTTGGTTGTTTGGGAGTCCGTTGGAGGACCAGATGAATTCATTAGACAAGCAGGGGCCGCATTTACCGCATTATACCCACATATCACCATTGAGTATCAAAATGTTGAGTTGGGAGACGCTACAACAAACATCGCTTTAGATGGTCCAGCTGGAATTGGAGCAGATGTTTTTGCTGCACCTCATGACCGATTAGGAGAGTTAGTTGTAGGGGGCCATATTAATCCAGTAGCCAATACAGGTGCTGTTACCACTCCTGTATCTAGTGCGTTATATAGCGCAGTAATGTTTGATGGAACTTTATATGGTTTCCCAGTAGCTTCTGAAACTTATGCTCTATTTTTCAACAGAGCGTTGATTGCGGATGAAGATGTGCCAACAACTTTTGAAGATCTTGTTACCATGCAAACAGATTGGCAAGGAAGAAACGAAAGATTGTTCATCATGGACGTTGCCAATGCTTTCTACACCATCATGTTCTCAACTTCTGACGGGAATAGATTATTTGGGCCAGATGGAGATGACCCTTCTACACCAAACATGAACACGGAAGCTTCTATTGCCGGATTTGAGTTTTTCCAAAGCTTACGTCAATACATTGACATCGCAGCAGAAGATTTAGGTACAGCAGATGCAGATGCGGCTTTTGTAGGTGGGGTAGCTGCCATGCACATTAGTGGCCCGTGGAATGTTGGTCCATTTAACGATGAAGGATTAGACTTTGGAGTAACTACCTTACCAAGTTTACCAGGACAAGCTAATCCTGCTGTTTCCTTTGCAGGAGTAAGAACCATGTTCGTATCCGCTTATACCATGCACCCAGTAGAAGCAGAGGCATTTGCAGCATTCTTATTAACACCAGAAATGCAACAATTGCGTTATGAAATTACTGGAGCTCTTCCGTCAATTGCCATGACCATGGATAATCCACAGTTGCAAGGATTTATTGACCAACTTGAGTACTCATTCCTAATGCCATCGATTCCAGAGATGGGAGTATTCTGGGAAGCATTAAATGCTGCCAGCCAAAACATTTGGAATGGTGGAGACGTAGTCTCCGAACTTAATGCACTACAAGAAGCACTATTGAATCAATAACATAAAATTTAGGGGTTAGATTACCCCACACATAATAAGCGGCGATGTCTTACAACTCAAAGAGTATTTGGGTAGAGATGTTGTCGCTTATTGGCTAATACAGCGAATTGGAACAGGTTGTACTAGGTGACAGACAACGTGAATAAATAGGAAAAGTGGTGCAAATATTATGAAAGTAGTTGCTTTAACACAGAAAGAGGTACGAATACCCTCTAAAAAGCAAGTGTTGATTACTTCAATACTATTTATGGGATTGGGGCATATTATTTTTCTTAGGCAGTATATTAAAGGGATATTATTTGCGGGATTACAAACCGTGTATCTGATTTTTTCGCCCATGTTCTATTACATGATTCGCGATTTCTTTACTCTTGGTGAAACCAACCCAGATATTCATCCTCTATTGCGAGATAATTCTTTATTTATGATGATTGATGGAATCATCGGATTTGCTTTAATCATCATGTTGATTGTAGCTTATGTTATATCGGTGAAGAGTGCCATGTCCGACTATAAAGAGTTGGTGCGTGATAGGGAGTATAAGAGTAATCGTCGGTTTTTAACGGACTTATCAGGAAAATCTTTTCCTTTAGTTTCTCTTATGCCGGCTGTTATTTTGTTGTTATTTTTTGTCGTTATTCCATTAGTTTTTGCTACGGCGGTGGCGTTTACAAATTATTCTGCTCCAGCACATATCCCTCCAGCCAACACCATCGACTGGGTGGGATTTGATAATTTCATCACCATGTTTGGAGGGGATCATGCTTGGACAGCTTCACTAGGGGCTGTGGTGGCATGGACGTTGATATGGGCCACTTTAGCAACCGCCACCACCTACTTTGGTGGAATGTTAATGGCAGTGGTATTAAAGGAAAATGACATAAAAATCGCGCCAGTATTTCGGTCAATCTTTATATTGCCTTATGCGGTACCGGCCATTATCACCATGCTGATTTGGTCAAATATGTTAAATGGAGAGTTTGGGGTAATCAATAACTCCCTTCGAGCCTTGGGGTTATTGGACGGAACCATTCCTTGGCTGAGTAATGTCATCTTGGCAAGAGTGGTTATTGTGGTGTTGAATTTATGGGCAGGATTCCCCTATTTCATGTTGCTGGTGACAGGCACTATGACCTCTATATCTAGTGATATATTTGAGGCCTCTAAGATTGACGGAGCCAATGGTTATCAGACTTTTAGAAGGATTACACTTCCTTTAGTAACTTATCAAACCATGCCGTTGATTATTATGTCCTTTGCTTTTAACATCAATAACTTTGGAGCGATTTACTTCTTGTTCCAAGGGCAAGGTCCTAACCTACCAGATACGGTGACCACCACTGCTAGGGCCACAGACATCATGATTACTTGGATATTCTCATTGGCCACCAACTTGAATCAATTCCATCTGGCCTCTGTGCTGGCAGTAATGATTTTTGTGTTTTTGGCACCTTTTGCAATATTTAATTTCATGCGAACAAAATCTTACAAGGAGGGTGATTTATAATGGCAAAGATGATCAATAAAGCAATCATTTATACCTATTTAATTCTTACTGCTCTTATTGTGCTTTATCCTTTAGTGTATTTGCTAAGTTCCGCATTTTCACCAGGCAGGGTAATTGCCAATATGCCACTGATTCCTTTTGGAAATGGTTTCACAACAGAGCATTTTAGAGATTTGTTCACCCAAACGAACTACCTGATGTGGTTCCAAAACACATTAACCATTGCCATAGCGACGTCTTTGTCAACGGTATTGGTTTGTACATTGGCGGCTTATACATTTTCTAGATTTAAATTTACCTTGAAGAAGTCTTTGATGTTAGCCTTGCTTGTCCTCCAGGTGTTCCCTCTGATGTTAGGGATGGTAGCGATTTATGTGACCCTCCTTAGAATTGGTGGCCTGGATACTTTGTGGGGGTTGGTGCTGGTTTATGTAGCAGCCAATATTCCCTTTAACACTTGGCTTGTAAAAAGTTATATGGATACCATTCCCCGTAGTTTGGATGAAGCGGCACGAATGGATGGAGCAAGTAGTTTTAGAACCTTCTTCTCCGTGATTTTGCCTCAGGCCAAACCCATTGTGTTATTTTTGTCAGTAACTAGCTTTACGGCGCCATGGATGGATTTTGTAATTCCCTCATTGGTTCTTCGTACGGATCAAAATCAAACCTTGGCCCTTGGGTTGATTACCTTTGTAACAGAAAGACAAGCTCAGCATTTTACTCGATTTGCTGCAGGTTCTCTCTTAATTGCCATTCCTTTTATCATTTATTTTATTCTGATACAAAAAGCTCTGATTACCTCCCTTGGTGGAGCAGGTGTGAAGGAATAAAATTATAGTTTAACAGATGATTGTTACGCCACAAGAGGGTTCTATGTCTTTTTCGTGGCGTAGTTTTATGTACAGAGGGGCGTAATGAATTTATTTGCCTAAACGTGCTGAGGCGGGAGTGAATCCCGCTCTCCCACAGTCAAAAAACGCCTCTGGCACAGGGAATAAAGAGGCAGAAAGCCATCTCCCACTCAATTACAGCTTAAAAGAACCTAGCTTAATAGTAGGTTAGAAAGTAACAAAAATAGATACCGTTTAGACTGCACCAGTAGCCTTATAGTAAGTGATCTAATAGGGTCTGAATTGTAGCAACAAAAATGAATTATATTAAAAATAAAAAGAGACAAGCAAGCGCAAAAATAAGGTGAATTATTCAGAGAAATGTGTTATACTATTTGTTATTAAAATAAGAAAAAATTGTGAAATATATAACAATCAAGCAGGACAAATAATGAAAAGAGTGATGAGTTTATGGGTGTTGTGAAAAAATCAAGTATGAAAGAGCAGTGTTACAATATTATAAAGGAGAAGATTCTCAGACAAGAATATGATTTAGGGGAAGATATCAATATAGTAAAGTTATCAACAGAACTGTCCGTGAGCAATACGCCTATTCGAGAGGCATTGTCTCAATTGGAAGCCGATGGTTTGGTGGTTTCTTCTTTAAACGCCAAAACTCAAGTGGTTTATCTAACCTCTAAGAACTTTAATGATATCGTTCAGTCTGTATATATTCTCATCAAAGGAGCTTATGAGCTTTGTGAAAAAGAGGATAAGATACCGGAGCTGATTAAAAAATTAGAAAAAAGCTTGGAAATTCAGGAAAAACATTTACTGAAAGATGATTTCTATCAGTTCACAAAGGAGCTAGTTTACTTTGATAAGATTATATTTGAAGTTTTGGACAACCCTCATTTGTTAGATTTGTTTGATCGACTATCTGATGTTTTGTTTCTTATGTTTAGAACCAATCATGAAAGAGAGGACTGGGACCTTTCCCGAAGCCTATCTGAGCACCGAGAAATCTGTGAGGCTATTAAAAAGGGAGACCATGAGGAAGTGGATCGGTTGTTTTATGAGCATTACAAACAGCCTTATAGAGGGGAAAAAATATAGTGGATTCTTAAGTTACATTCTTGCTCAGTTGATTTAAACCTTTTGTAGTTTAGCTGAGAATGCTACACCGTAGATGGTCAAGTTGACAGATAAAAAAATGCACATGTAAATATAGTTAAAAAACTCATGATTTTTCTGTACATTTTGCCTATTGAAAAAAGAGGATTAAAGAGTATAATTCAAAGTAAGACTTAATGAGTTGAAGAAGCTCCTTAGACATAAGTGCTAAGGAGTTTTTATTTAAA
>JGI20163J15578_10001359_pt1 | contig 10149 bp, 9 predicted proteins | sample TergutCu122P1_FD_15578 | JGI IMG/M metagenome (IMG submission 15578)
GGATATGGCGGGGATCGAAAGGTCAGCGTCGGACAGGGCCGCTTCGTTTTCCGGGGGTATGCTTCAGCGTATTCTTTTGGCGCGGGAATTTGCAGAAGGAGCGGTGCTTTTGGTTTTGTCTGAAGCCGGAAGCGGGCTGGATCAGGCAAGCCGCTTTAGGCTGTCGCAAGAACTCAAAGCCCTGGCAAATGAGGGAACAGCGGTTCTGCTTTTCTCTGCCGATATCGAAGAGCTTGTTTCATTTGCAGATGAGATTATGATACTAAGTGACGGAACTTTATCCGCTTCGCTTTTGCCAAAGGAGAACAATGAAAAATAAAACGCCTTTATTTAAAATTGCCTCTCCGCTTTTTGGCATTGTTTTTGCACTGGGTTCCGCAGTTCTTTTGATTGTGATTCTCATTCTCGTTAATTCACCGGCTCCCGAAAGAACACTCAGGGCTTTTTTCATCGGCCCCTGGTCATCTCCCTGGTTCCTTGGAAATACTCTGGATGGAATAACGCTCCTTCTTACCGCTTCCCTTGCTGTGACAATTGCCTTCCGGGGCGGTACTTTTAACCTGGGAGCTGAAGGCCAAATTTATATCGGGGGGCTGACCGCTTCTGTGGTTCTGCTGGCAGGGCGGGGCTGGCCTGGTGGTGAAATCGGCGGCGGGGCCTTGCCGGCGTGGCTGCTTCTTTTCCTGGCTGCCATTGCTGCCATGACCGTTGGCGGCCTTATGGGCGGTTTTTCCGGGCTGCTTAAAAAACGCTTTGGCATGAATGAACTTATCACAAGTTTTCTTTTTTCATCTGCCCTCATACCTGTTGCTGATTTTTTAATTACAGGTCCCTGGCGGGATTCAAGCGGTAATCTATTGGCTCTTCCGGCTTTTTCCGCAGACCTCGTATTTTCGCGTTTAATGCCCCCCTCAAACCTTTCCGTTACGTTTATCTTTGCCGTTTTAATTGTTCTCGCAGGCCACGTTTTTTTAAACAGAACATACCTGGGTTATCATTTCAGAATTTCAGGCGCGGCTGCCGCATTTGCGCGTTTTGGCGGCATGGAACCGGAAAAGGTGTGGATTCCCGCCATGACGGCTTCCGGCGCATTGGCAGCTCTTACAGGTTTTTTTGCCGTGGCAGGAACTTTCGGCCGCTGTCATGCGGGCTTTTCCGGCGGACTTGGCTGGAGCGCAATAGCGGTGGCGCTTATCGCGAGGAACCGGCCTCTTGCACTTCTGCCCGCCGCATTGATTTACGGCTGGCTGAAATCCGGGTCAAACTCCGCCCTGCTTGCTGCGGGGTTAAACCTGGAAACTACTTCGCTTATACAGGCAGTTGTTCTGCTTTTTGCAACCGCAAGCTGTGTTCCCGTTTTGGAACGTTTAATTCCGGCGCTGCGAAAAAAAACAGGGCAAACAAAGGAAGCGCTGAATCATGATTGACGGACTCTTAAACAGCGCGGCTCCTTTGATGCTGGCCGGTCTTGGCGCGCTTATTACAGATCTTTCGGGAGCGCTGGGAATTTTTATCGAAGGTTTTATGACAATCGGGGCATTTTTCTCCTGGGTAATTGCCGGCAGGACAGGCTCGGTTTTTTGGGGAACATTTTTAAGTGCGCTGTTTGCCGGATTTACCGGCTGGGCTCTGGCGCGTTTTGTCAGGCTGAGCGGGGCAAATCCTTTTATCGCCGGGCTTGCTCTTAATTTGGCGGCAACGGGAATCACTGTTTCTCTTTCTGCTGCTTGGTTTGGAACCAAAGGGGTTTTGTATCAGACCTCCGGCCTGCATCATGTTATAACAATTCCCGGCCCTGTAATTATCCCTTTTATAAATGACATTCCTGTTGTTGGCCAAATCATTTCCGGACACAATCCCTTTACATATATTGCTTTAATCACCGTATTGTTAGCCGCAATTGTAATAAACAGAACCGTTCCGGGTTTCCGGCTTCGCGCTGCCGGTCTTTCCCCGGATGCCGCTGCCGAAAGAGGCATCCGCCCCGGCGAATACCGCGAGTGGGCCTGGGCTGCTGCGGCGTTTCTTGCTGCACTGGCAGGAGCGGCTTTAACTTTCCGTGTCGGAGTTTACGCGCCGGGCGGAATAGCCGGAAGGGGTTGGATTGCGCTTGCGATAGTTTTTCTGGGTTTCAGAAAAGTCTGGGGTGTAGCTCTTGCCGCGCTTGTTTTCAGTTTTGCCGAACGCACAGGTTTCGCTGTTCAGAGCTTCGGCGCTTTGCCCGCCACGGCTTTGCTTGGCCTTCCTTCCGCCCTGGCGCTTGTCTTTTACTGTGTTTCACTGCTTGCCAAAAAAAAGGCGCGGCACTGATGATACCGCTTTACCGGCTGGAAAAACTTCAGCGTTCTCAGTGTCTGCGCAAAGCAGCCAAACTTTTCCGGGAAGCCGAACAACGTTACATTGTTTCCGGCGGCTTAACGGCAAAGGAAGCTGAGTATTTTGTCTCAGTGGCGAAAATGCTTGCCAAGGATGAAATGTTTTCCGCAGCAGCGGCGGAAACGCTTAACACCGCCTGCACAAGTTTTGGTTTAATGAGTGACAGTGAAAACAGAAAGGGGAGTGAAAAAGAATTCCGCCGTGCCCTGAATACATTGTATCACCTGCTTCTTGCCGAAACCGGACGTTATCAGGCGGATTGGGATTTTATTGATCCTGAAGGCGCTCTTGATCCGTCAAGGCGGCGTCCTTTTCCCGGTATGCAGGTTTACCTCGAAGATATTCGTTCTCCGTTTAATATAGGTTCCATGTTCAGGGCAGCCGAATCTTTTGGAGCGGAAAAAATCTGGCTTTCGCCTCTCTCTGCTGATCCGCGGCACAAAAGATCAGAGCGAAGCGCGATGGGCTGTGTTGACATAATTCCCTGGCAGCGGCTGCCCTGTGACCCTTTTTCCGCCACATTTAACGAACAGGCGGAAAATTCGGCTCCTCCCAGCCCTTTTTCAGAGCTTCCCGTATTCGCCCTTGAAACAGGCGGCACTCCTCTTGCCGATTTTCATTTCCCCGTGCGCGGGGTATTAATTGCCGGTTCGGAAGAGCTGGGAGTTAGCCCCGGCGCGCTTGCCGCGGCAGAGTCTTCTCTGGGCAGGGTCAGTATATCAACACGCGGCGCTAAAGGTTCACTTAATGTATCAGTGGCTTTTGGAATCGTGATGCATGCCTGGGCTGAGGCTTGCAGGCTGCAAGCGGATCTCGCATAAACAATCCCAAATTGTTTTTGTAAAAATATTTTCTCCGGTTACATATTTGTCGTACAGGAAAAATATAAAATTCACCAATATCAAAGCAATGAATCCTGCAAGCCCTTGGACGCCGTTTGTCAGATTATTGCCGCCTGCAATGTAAAGAAGACTTAATCCGGCTATTGCGTTAAGCGAACCGTGAAAAATGGCGGCGGTGATCATTGTTTTGGATTTTATTACGATATAGGTCATCACTGGCGAAAGCAAAATACACCAAATAATCATCATGCCAACTCCGGCTGCAGGATAATCCGGGTAATTATGTCCTATAAGTATCAATGGGAAATGCCACAAACCCCAAACAATGCCGGTTATAAGCGAAACTGATAAAAACTTTTGAGCCTTCAATTCCCTGAGCATGTATGCACGCCAGCCAAGTTCTTCACCAAAAGCGAAAAACGCATTGATGGTGTAAGCGGCAAGCAATGCTGAACCCACTTGTATCAATAAAAAGACAATTGGCGGGAATCGCGTTAACTGCTCCAGGGAAGCTTCTGCCTGTTCAGGCGGTAATGCTGCAAGGATGTTATCGAAAGACGCAGAAAATGATACGTTTGGGAATAATAAATTTATTCCGAGTGTCATAAAAGCATAAATAATAGGCACAATTCCTGCTGTTACAAACCACCAGTTTAATCGAAACGATATGTATAAATTTCTGAATGGTTTTTCTTTCTGTACAAGCTGAAGAATAATTGCGCAAACTGCAGGCAAAAGCATATATGCCGCAGCAAAAATCACATAACTTATCCCGCTTTCAACACGCAGCCCAAGAAAAATTGCCGTCCCCGCCGCTGTCCAGCTTACAAAACAGGTCAAAATTATAAATGGAATTGATTTCTTCATGTCTTTTTCCATCTCCCAAAATTTATCAAAGTAGTGATATAGGCCGTGACAAGGACTTGCAACTAAGTCAGTTTAACCNATAGGATGGCTTATGCCAACAGTTGATGACAAGAAAGTAATTTATTCCATGTACAGGGTTTCGAAAAAACACGGGACCAAGCAGGTATTGAAAGATATCAATCTTTCATATTTTTACGGCGCAAAGATTGGAGTTCTCGGTCTTAACGGCTCCGGAAAATCGAGCCTCCTTAAAATTCTGGCCGGTGTCGATACGGAATTTTCCGGAGAAACATCCGTAAGCCCGGGTTATACCATAGGCTTTATGGAACAGGAGCCGTACCTTGAACCGGGGAAAACCGTGAAGGAAATTGTCTCCGAGGGGGTTCAGGAACTGGTTGACCTGCTTGCCGAGTTTGACAAGGTAAGCGAGGCCTTTGCGGATCCGGATGCAGATTATGACAAGCTTGGCACGAGGCAGGCAGAGCTTCAGGAAAAAATCGAAGCGGCGGACGGATGGAATCTGGACAGCCGTCTTGAGCTGGCTATGGATGCGCTTCGCTGTCCGCCCGCAGACGAGCAGGTTGACCACCTTTCCGGCGGCGAGAAACGCCGGGTTGCACTTTGCAGGCTTTTGTTAAAAAAGCCGGACATCCTTCTGCTTGATGAGCCGACTAACCACCTGGATGCAGAAACCGTTTCCTGGCTGGAAAGGCATCTGCGGGATTACGCCGGGACAGTTATCGCTGTTACACACGACCGCTATTTTTTGGATAATGTTGCCGGCTGGATTCTTGAACTTGACAGGGGCGAAGGTATTCCCTGGAAGGGGAATTATTCTTCCTGGCTGGAACAGAAGGAGCAGCGTCTTGCCCAGGAGGAAAAGGGCGAGAGCGACAGACGCAAGCAGCTTCAGCGGGAGCTGGAATGGATTCGCATGACGCCCAAGGGACGCCACGCAAAAAGCAAAGCCAGGATCGCCCAGTATGAAAAACTGTATCAGGATGATGAAAGGGAAAAGATTCGCGAAAGCCGGATCACCATTCCCGCGGGGCCAAGGCTGGGTCAGCTTGTTATTGAAGCGAAGGGTTTAAGCAAAGCTTACGGCGAGCGCCTCCTGTTTGAAAACATGGAATTCACCGTGCCTCCCGGAGCCTGCATCGGCATCATCGGGCCTAACGGTGCGGGCAAAACCACGCTCTTTAAAATTATCACCGGAGAGGAAAAGGCCGATACCGGGTCTTTGCGCCTTGGGGAAAGTGTAAAGCTGGCCTGGGCGGATCAGATGCGGGAAAAACTGGAGCCCGAAAAAACCGTATGGGAACTGCTTTCAGGCGGCCTTGATATTATTAAGCTGGGAGCGGTTGACGGCAAAGGCGGCAAGGAAGTTAATTCACGCGCCTATTGCGCCTGGTACAATTTCTCCGGGGCAGATCAGCAGAAAAAAGTGGGAGTGCTTTCCGGCGGCGAGCGAAACAGGCTTAATCTTGCGCTGATGCTCAAGGAAGGCGCCAATGTGCTTCTTTTGGACGAGCCTACCAACGACCTGGATGTGAATACCCTGCGCGCTTTGGAAGACGCAATAGACAGCTTCGCTGGGGTAAGCCTTGTGATAAGCCATGACCGCTGGTTTCTTGATCGCGTCGCCACGCATATTCTGGCTTTTGAAGACGGTGAAGTTGTCTGGTACGACGGCAACTGGTCAGAGTACGCCGAGTGGCGGCGGGAAAAGATGGGTGCGCTGGCAGACAGGCCGCACCGTCATGTTTACCGCAAGCTGGAACGCTAGTGAAAGCACTGGAACGCTAAACCTGTCCTGAAAGAAAAGCTGCGTCAGTATCGGTAAAGGGTTTGCCGTAAATAAACTCAAAGAGAAAACGAAGATCCTCCGGCTCCATTTCCAGAAAGCGGCAGCCGAAGTATCCCTGTAATTTATCCTTGTAGCGGCGTACAATTCTTGCTTTGGAGTTCACAGTCCGGCGTTCGGTTTTGAGCTGTACTGTAAGTTCGCTGTCAAGCACCAGAGTCGCGGTAAGGAGCGAATTTGGGTAAGAAAAAAGCAGACCAGAGGCGCTTATATCCATGATCTTGCCTTCAAAGGGCTCGTTTTTCATTTTGCCGGATTCAAAATAACCATTAACTTTAAGTGAGTTAGCCAAAACTTTTGCATACTGGTAAAGGTAGTCAATTACATCATATCCAAAAAAGGGCAGACCGCCATCTTTGACAACCCATATATGAATGTATCCGATAACATATTCCTGAAAGAGAATTGGCACCCAGAGATCAGAAAAAATGCCGGATTCATTCCGGTGCCTGATATACCGCTCACAGGCCTCATCCACAAACTTCATATCTACCCCGGTGCTTTCCAGATACCGCTTGAACATTTCTTCGGTTATAATCCGTTTTCTGGGGTATGGATCTTCAACAGGGAAAGTTCCCAGAGTGGAAGGAAGAAAGAGCGATTTACCGGTTTCCGCAATAATACGTTCTTCGGTGGTAGTTGGTTTTATATCATCCTTGAAAATAACCATTTTGTATCCGGTTGCATAACCTTTTATCCATGATGCCATTTGTTCGATAAGGCCGCTTAAATTTTTTGGGTCAACGGATTTCATGAAAGTTCCTGTGTCGGCATTTTCAAACTCGCTTACTTTGGGGTAAGAAAGGGAGTAACGATCCCCCAAAAAAGTAAACTTAACCTGAAGATCCGATGGAACGGATACCCTGGAAAAGGAGCGATCAAGATTTTTGTAAAGGGCTTCAGGTTCCTCGGTGATAATCAGCTCGTCTTTAATGTTTGTGACTTCTACGGCGAATATAATGACCTGTCCATGATAATCAAACATAAGATCCAGTTTTTTGCGAACCCTTAGTCCTTCTATCGGGCGGTCAGGCCTGAAAAACATCTCTCCTTTCACCGGTTTTTCGAGTGTAAGGATATATTGAGTTTTTCCTTTTATGTACATCAATGGGACCTGCTCATCGTAAAGAACTTTTAGAAGAAAATCCTTTTCAATACGCTTGATAGGTGTTGCCATAATTTTCCCTAAAAAAACCTTTCATACGGCGGAAAATCGAAACGGAAGCCGTCTCTTATACCGGTGAAGGATCTGCTCTCCTCTAAAATAAGATCGTCCAGTGACCATCTTCTTCCTCCTGTGCCGGGTATATCTGTCAGGCGTACAAACAGCTCACCGCTGATACTTTCCGCCTGCCCAAGGAAACGCACGAGGAATGAGATGCTTCCGTCTATCTCGGCTCTGCCGCCGCCAATGCGGTATGACCTTGCCCTTATTCCTGAAATTTCCTCCATGAGCATTTCAATTTGAAAAGTGCTGGTGTCCCGAAAAACCGGGGCATTTTCATTTCCCGCTATCAGTGCCGAAATGAAATTACGCGCAAATATATATGCTCCGTCGGGGGCTGTTCCCTGCCCCAGTTCCCCAATTACAATATCTTGCGGGAGACGCGGTGCCTCGCCTCTTTCAGGCCTTCGCACTGAATCCGGTATTGGAAACACGGACTCCTGGGAGAAGGCCCACGAGGAAAGGAGCAGGAAACCCAGGAGAAAGCAGGCAGTTCTAATATTCTTACTCCTAAAACTGAAAATCATAGTTAACTATACTGTTTTTTTCTCTTTGGGGCAACTGAAAACCTTGTGTGTTTCGCGGTTTTCACGCTGCCGCAGAACCGGCTGACAGCAGCCTGTATCCCGGTGTACGATGTGATCATGAAAAATGATGTTCGCTCTGCGCTTATGGAAGCTTATACAGAACCAATACGGGATGCGCTTTGGGGGCATATTTATCTTACTCCCGGTCTTGCAGCCCTTACCGAGTCGTCCCCTTTTATGCGGCTTCACCAGATTTTGCAGCTTGGGCCAACATACAGGGTTTACCCTGGAGCCACCCACACCCGGGCAAGTCATTCAATCGGCGTTTATCATCTGGCCAGGCGCCTTTTGATTCATTTGGCTGAAGCAGGAGCAGACAGATGGCTTACTCCAAGCGGAGTAAAATCTTTTCTCTGTGCTGCGCTGCTCCACGATCTTGGGCATTTTCCATATACACATTCGCTTAAAGAGCTCCCTCTGGAGGAGCACGAAGTTCTTACAGGAAGGCTCATCACAAGCGAACTTATGAAGGACCTGGTGGCCGCCGCCGGAGCGGATCCTTATTTCACCGCGGCCATTGTTGACACCAGCTGCGAAGGGGGCGGAGAGCTTCTTTTTTACCGGAAACTCCTGTCGGGAAGCCTTGATCCGGATAAATTGGACTATTTAAGCCGGGATGCCCGGTACTGCGGGGTTCCATACGGTGTTCAGGATGTAGATTTTATCCTGTCCAGGCTGCATCCCCATCCGGAAAGGGGAGTGGACATTGACAGCAAGGGTATTCCAAGCGTGGAATCGCTGCTTTTTTCAAAATATCTCATGTACAGGGCGGTTTATTGGCATAGGGCAGTGCGATCCGCTACGGCAATGATAAAAAAAGCGATCTTTTGGGGGCTGGAATCCGGGATTTTTGCCAAAGAGGAGCTGTATAACCTTGATGATCAAGGGCTTGTCAGTCTTGCAGGCCAGCGTTGTGAGCCTCTCTTTGCTTTGGTTGAAGCCGTAAGGAACGGCAGGCTTTTCCCGGTCGCTGCGGAAATTCCCTTTTTAGACGAAAAAGTCCACGGGAAGCTGCTTGTTCTTTCTGAGCGTTCCCGTTTGGAAGAAAGTCTCGCCGCGGAATTTTCATCCTTTTTGGGAGAACCGCTTGGAAAGGACGCTCTTATAATAGACCTGCCGGAGCCAATTTCTTTTGAAAGCGGCCTTTTTGTAAACGACGAAAATTGTTTTTTCCCGGCCAGTACCAGCGCGTTCAAAAGCGGCATGGTGGAGGCCTTTGTTAAATCATTGAGAATTATCCGTGTTTTTGTTGAGCCCCGCCTGGAGGAAAAAATAAAGGCAAAACGTGAATATATATTGCAAATTACCCAAAAATGGTTACAGTTATAAACAGGGGGCAAATATGGATCTGCATAACACAGTTGAAGACACAGTAATTTCCAGAGTAAACGAAATCTTTAATGCTCTAAGCGAAGATAATCCAGGAAAGTTTTGCACCTGTGACCAGTGCCGGATGGATGTTATTTGTTATGCCCTTAACCGGACAACTCCTCATTATATTGCATCTCACCGGGGCGCTTCCCGTGTTTTAAGAGAAACTTTTGAACGGCAGCAGCATCTGGCGGACATTACGGCTTTGATTCACGACGGCCTTAAAAAGGTAAACCATAACCAGCGGCGAAATGTCGATCATTCCGCAGTTCCGGGCACATTTGAACAATCTCAGCACCCCGTTTTTAATATTCCTACCATAGTGGGACGCGTACTAAACGGCAATAATTTTGCTCCTCTTTTGGAAGCAAAGCTGGAACTGTTAAGAAACGGTGAGCTGGTGCGTATGAAGGAGGGGAACTGGTATAACCCATTTAAGCTTGTTTACAATACTGACGGAAATTTCAGTTTTTGGCCTGAAGTTGTAACATCGGCAGCGGCGGGAGATCGCAGAACCTTCGAATTTACCCTGAAGGTAACAGCCCCGGAATTTGAAACATTGAATCATTTTATCCAAATTCCTGTTACTAGCGAAGTTCTCAAGGCCGGTTCGTTTACGCTCGAAAGAACCTTTAAGCTTCCGGATCTGTATATGTTCCATCCTGGGGAAGAGACAGACGACTGATCAGATTTGAAAGGCTGAGATAGTCGATTTTTTGGCCGTCTTTGTATACGCGCATATTGCCGGCGCTTATCTCGTCGATTAATGTCACTTCGCCGTTTACAAGGCCAAATTCGAGTTTGATGTCAATCAGATCCAGCCCGCGGCCTTTAAGATCGTCTCTGATAATATCACAGATTTTTACTGTCTCCCTGTATATTCTGTCATATTGTGCGGGAGTTAAAATAGCAAGCGCCGCAAGTATTTCAGATGTTACCGGAGGATCCTCGCGGATATCATCTTTTAATGTAGCTTCGAAAATTTTTGGGAGCTCTTCGCCCTCTTTGCAATAAAGG
>JGI20163J15578_10001361_pt1 | contig 10140 bp, 7 predicted proteins | sample TergutCu122P1_FD_15578 | JGI IMG/M metagenome (IMG submission 15578)
GACGATACCTGAAGGTCTTTCGCCGGGAAGTGATGCTGCAAATTTATCAGTAATGGGATATGATCCACTTGTGTACTTAACAGGAAGGTCGCCACTTGAAGCTGCAAGTATCGGGATAGACATGGCGCCTACTGATGTTGCTTATAGAACAAATATTGTTACTCTTGACGGCAATGGTGTATATGAAGAATTAATAATTAAAGACCATAGCTCAGGTGATATTACAACGGAAGAATCCGATGAGCTAATAAAAGCAATAAACAAAGAGTTTGAGAACGAAAAAATAAAATTTTATACAGGTGTGAGTTACAGACACTGTCTCATAGTTAAAGACGGAAGTATAGAGTATGATTTAACGCCACCGCATGACGTGCTCGGACAAGTTGTTGCGGATAACTTGCCAAAAGGCGCAGGAAGTGACTTTATCGAAAAGATGATGAGACGGAGCTACGAAATTCTTAAAGAACACCCTGTGAACAAAAAAAGGGCTGAGCAAGGATTAAATACAGCAAACAGTCTTTGGATTTGGGGACAAGGTCGAAAACCTGCACTTCCATCATTTTACGAAAAGTACAAAATAACAGGCTCTACTATTTCCGAGGTGGATTTGATAAAAGGTATCGGGATATGTGCAGGTCTTGACTCAATAGACGTGCCGGGTGCTACGGGAACTTTGCATACAAATTACGAGGGAATGGCAGAAGCCGCTATAGAAGAATTCAAAAAAGGCAAAGATTTTGTATATCTCCATGTTGAAGCACCTGATGAATGTTCACATCAAGGCAGCTTGGAAGATAAGATGCTGAGTCTTAATTTTATAGACCAAAGAATTATAAAATTAGTCGTGAACTACTTAAAAGAAAGTGGTGAAGATTTCAAAGTATTGATAATTCCTGACCACAGAACACCGCTTATTTTGCGTACTCACTCATCAGAGCCGGTACCGTTTGTGCTGTATGACAGCAGAAAGAAAATTAGTCCTGACAGCTCCAGAACTTTTACGGAAAGGTCAGGGGAGAAAGGAAGCATTTTTGAGAGCGGAGTTGCTCTTGCAAGTTATTTTTTCGGATAACTTAGATAGATTAATATGAGAAAAATCGCTTTTGTATTAACTTTTGTCCTCGTTTTATCAAGTTTGTCACTAGTTGCGCCAAAGCCATCTTTTGCGTCGCCATCTGACTTAAACCTCGTTGCCGAAGCGGCAATTTTGATGGATGCGCAAACGGGGAGAATTTTATTTGAAAAAAACGCACATACATTAAAAGAACCGGCAAGCACGACCAAAATCATGACTTGCCTTTTGGCGTTGGAACTTTTGCCTCTTAATATGGTGATAACGGTAGACGCAAGGTCTCCGTACACAGGCGGAAGCCGGATTTTTATTGTTGAAGGCGAGGAATTAACGGTCGAGCAGATGCTTATGGCACTTATGCTTAATTCGGCAAATGACGTTTCTGTGGCACTTGCAATTGCTATTGCAGGTAGTGTTGAAGCGTTTTCTGACATGATGAATGAAAGAGCAAGAGAACTTGGTGCCAGAAATCCGTCATACGAAAATCCAAGCGGTCTTCACGGGCCGAACCACTTTGCGTCGGCATACGACCTTGCGGTGGTATCAAGATTTGCGATGCAAAATCCTGAATTCAGAAGAATCGTCAGCACGGTGAGTTACACAATACCTGAGACAAATAAACAAGAAGAGAGGGATTACCTGTTTAATACTAACAGGATGCTTCACGATACCACATCAAGGGTTAATGTGAGAGGTGTTCCGAGAGCGCCATATTTTCCGTATACGACAGGAATAAAGACAGGATTTACGCCGCAAGCCGGAGGCGCACTTGTTGCATCGGCAGCGCGAGATGGCACAGAATTAATTGTAGTGGTGTTAGGTTCAACTGTGGACGATAGGTTTGGAGACTCGATAACGCTTTTAGAATTTGGCTTCGAAAACTTCTTCACCCATAGAGCTGTTGACGCGGACATGGAAATAGAAGATGTGCGGGTGAGACGTGGTGAATTCAACCGTGTGCCTGTTGTAGTTAAAGAAGATAAATATGTCACCTTGCCGAGACAGGCGTCACCGGCAATTATAAATACCGAAATTGTAATGGAGCAAAATGTGACGGCGCCTATTTATGTGGGGCAAGTACTCGGCAGAATTTATATTCATGAAGGAGCTAATCTGATAGGGGAAGTAGATATAATTGCAACTATGGCAATTGAAGAGGGCATGTTTTTGTCGAGGTTTGGAATCGAAGATCGGACGACAAGAATAATCCTTTTGGTTGCGGCGATTATTGCAGGTTTGATCGTGCTTCTCGTGCTTCTATATATCATATTAGTAATTCGGTATAAGCTTGTGAAAAAAGCAAGAAGACGTAAACGCGCAAGGCAAATTGCACTGGAAAGAAAGGCTCGTGAAAACGAGCTGCAAGAGCGCAAATGGCCGTATTAAAATTTCTGATGGGAAACTTGCAATGATATTTGATATTGAAGCAAATTTAAAAAAACTCCCGGATAGCCCGGGAGTTTATCTGCACAAAGACAAATTGGGGCAAATAATCTATGTGGGAAAGGCGATTTCCCTTAGAAACAGGGTGCGCCAGTATTTTCGGACGCCCAAAACTGCAGATAACAAGATAAAGTCGCTGGTTTCGCATATCGCTGAGTTTGAGTACATTACATGCGGAACCGAGATGGAAGCCCTTATTTTGGAGTGTACACTGATAAAAAAACACATGCCAAAATACAATGTTCTTCTTAGAGATGATAAATCTTATCCATTTATTAAACTTACCACAAACGAAGATTATCCAAGAGTTATAAAGACAAGAAGGGTCGAGAAAGACGGTGCAAAATATTTCGGGCCTTATACTGATGTGTCTGCCGTCAATGCGATAATACCGCTTGTAAATGAAATATTTATGCTCAAGGAATGTGCCACTTTAAAGTTTCCGAAAAACGCAAAACCGTGCTTAAACTATCACATAAATAAGTGCAGNGGGATTTGTATAGGTGGANTTNCGGCAGAAGACTATAAAAGCGATGTTGAGCAAGTCACAGAACTTTTAAATGGCAGAACGAAGAGTGTNANAGANTTTCTNAAAGCGAAAATGCTTAAGGCTTCTGAAGAAATGGACTTTGAGATGGCTGCACGCTATCGCGATCAGATAGAGGCAGTAAAAGCACTTGGCGAAAAGCAAAGAGTGGCTTTGGTTGGTATCAAGGATACAGATATTATTTTGACTCTTAGGAGTGAGAATTCATATCATGTGGTGTTGTTTTTTGTCCGGGACGGCAAACTTTCGGGAAGAGAGTTTTATCCCCTTGATGCAGAGCTTGATGAAAATGTGCGCGATATCACATCGGCGTTTATAAAGCAGTACTACACTGATTCGGCAATTATCCCTAAAGAAATTGTGGTTACAGAGGAAATGGCAGAGAACGAACTTCTTGAAACATATTTATCTGAACTCGCAGACCGCAGTGTAAAAATTACGACGCCAAAGAGAGGTGACAAAAAAGCGCTTCTTGAGCTGGCAAAAAAAGATGTTGATGAGATGGCAAAGAGCATCGAAGATAAAGCGAAACTCCAAAAGCAAAGAAAACATGAGCTTGGCTTTGAGATTTATAAGGTGTTAAATCCCGGCAAAAATGATGATAGTGGTTATGATGGCCGTGAGTATAGAATTGAATCATATGATATCTCAAATACAAACGGCGTAGACACGGTCGGCGGAATGGTGGTGTTTGAAGGAACGACTCCAAAACGCAAAGATTATCGCAGGTTTAAAATTAGGACAGCATCCGCTTCCGATGATTATGGCAGCTTACAAGAGATTATATACAGAAGATTTAGGAGGGCGCAAGAAGATGATGTCGGCTTTTTAACGCTTCCGGATTTGATTTTCGTTGATGGCGGAAAAGCGCAAATATCGGTTGTTGAAAAAGTTCTTGTTGCCATGAAAATAGATATTCCCGTTTTAGGTATGGTAAAAGATGATCGCCATAGGAGTCGAGGTCTTATTTATAAAGGTGAGGAAATCGAGTTAAAGAAAATTCCTGTTCTGCACAAATATGTCGGAACGGTTCAGGAAGAAACCCATAGATTTGCGGTTGAATATCATAGAGGTTTGCGAGATAAAAAAATGCGCACATCGGTTTTGGACAATATTGAAGGTGTTGGAGAAAAGAGAAGAAATTCACTTTTGGCACATTTCGGAAGTGTTGATAAAATTAAAAGCGCGAAGATTGATGAACTATGTGACGTTCCGGGTATCACAAAAATAGTTGCTGTAGCAATTAAAGAATATTTTAATTGAAAAAAGCTCGGCATAGTGGTATAGTGTTAATAGATTAATAATTCATTGAAGGAGAAAGGTGAAGAAATGACGGATAAAGATAAATGTGCTAAATGCGGAGGCACTACATGCAGTTGTGCTGAGGATTTTATTACATTGGAGTTTGACGATGGAGCAGAGGTAGAGTGCGAAATAATGGGCGTGTTTGATCTGGACGGGAAAGAGTATATAGCACTTCTGCCTGAAGATGGTTCGGACGACGTTTATATTTATGGATATAAAGAAATTGGCGATGATGAATTCGAACTTATTGACATAGAAGACGATGAGGAATTTGAAAGAGTAGTCGCAGAATTTGATAAAGTAGTGGCTGAAACAGAGTAACTCATAAAGATAAAATCAATAAAAGGCTGAAACACTTTAGCAATTCGCGAAGTGTCAGCCTTTTTATGATGTTGATTTAAGNTGCGCNGNAATACANAAAAATCAGTNNCGCAGGAATACANAAAAATCAGTTGCGCAGGAAATTTGCACAGACACTTTGATGCATCCTTTGTGTCTGCATAAGGTCTTCTTGCAAATCACTTCGTGATTTGAGAAGCACCATTATCGCAGAACGCGAAGTGCGAACCGAACCGAGCGACGTGTATCCAGAAATACACAAGGCGAAGGTGAGGTGCGCAACGACAAAGTTATGCGGAAAATTAGCAAGCAAGGAGGCAGTATGAAAGATTATGATATTATAATAGCCGGCGCGGGTGCCAGCGGAGTATTTATGTCATATGAGCTCACGAAAATAAAAAACAACGCCAAAGTTTTGATGATTGACAAGGGCAGAGAGCTTGCTGAGAGAGTTTGCCCTATTAGCGTTTCCAAAGTTGAGACATGCATTAAATGCAATCCCTGTCATATCATGAATGGATATGGCGGAGCGGGTACGCTTTCGGATGGTAAGTACAACATTACAACGCAGTTTGGCGGCGAGCTTCATCAATATGTCGGCGTGGATACGGCGATGGACCTCATGGAATACGTGGACGAAGTCCTTTGCTCTATGGGTGGTGCTGATGCAAAACTCTACTCGACTGCTAATTCCGACTTAAAAACGACAGCAATCCGAAGCAACTTACATTTGCTTGACGCAAAAGTGAGGCACCTTGGAACAGATAGAAATGTTAAGATTTTAGACGAGATTTACAAATATACAAAAGATAGAATCGATACTTTGTTTGGCACGACTTTAACAGATGTGGAAATTCTTTCTGACGGAAGATATCTTTTGAGAACCGACAAAGGTGATGAATATACTTGCACAGAGTTAGTTCTTGCCGCGGGTCGTTCCGGCTCAAAATGGATTTCGTCAGTTTGTGATAAGATGGGTATTGCTCAAGAGAAAAACCGAGTTGATATCGGCGTAAGAGTGGAGCTTCCGGGCGTTATTTTTAAGCACATCACAGATGATGTTTATGAGAGTAAAATAGTTTACAAAACCGACAAGTATAACGATATGGTGAGAACGTTTTGTATGAATCCATATGGTGAAGTTGTCGCAGAAAATACAAATGGCATAATTACGGTTAACGGGCATAGTTATGCTGACCCGGAATTAAAAACAGAAAACACAAACTTTGCACTTCTGGTTTCTAACAGGTTTACGGAGCCGTTTCGCGATAGCAACGAGTACGGCGAGTCAATTGCAAGGTTGTCAAATATGTTAGGTGGCGGAGTATTATTGCAGAGGTTTGGCGACCTCGTTAAAGGCAGAAGAAGCAGCGAACGCCGAATGGAGAAATGTTTCACAAGGCCTACTTTAAAAGCAACTCCGGGAGATTTGAATTTAGTTATACCTAGGCGTCAACTGGATAACATCATTGAAATGATTTACGCACTCGACAAGATTGCGCCGGGAACTGCAAACGAAGATACCTTGCTCTACGGTGTGGAAGTCAAATTTTACAACTCAAAAATAGAAGTTGATAAAAACCTCGAAACTAAAATAAAGAATTTATATGTGCTGGGAGATGGTTCAGGGGTGACGCGTTCGCTGTCACAAGCGTCCGCAAGCGGAGTGCATGTGGCGAGGATTATAGCCGCCCGCTATCAGTAGCCGGGCACGGCTTGTTATTGAAAATTCCTGCTAATAAGCTTTAAAACAAAACACCTAGTCTCACAACTCAGGTGTTTTTTTAATTCACATTTTAAATTAGAGTGATTACGCTTTGCCGGAAGCATTAAGCACATTTTTGATTTTGTGCTGTACCATAGCTTGCACCGCATCTCTTGCCGGGGCAAGGTATTTTCTTGGATCAAACTCCGCAGGGTTTTCGACTAGATATTTTCGTATTTCTGCTGTCATAGCAAGCCTTATATCTGTATCAATATTTATTTTGCAGATTCCGTACTTGGTCGCTTCGCGTAACATTTCTTCAGGAACACCTGTAGCGCCCGGTATGTCACCGCCAAATTCGTTGCATTTAGCGACAAATTCAGGAAGCACTGACGATGCGCCGTGTAGGACAAGGGGAGTGTTTGGAATCAGCGAATGTATTTTTTTCAATCTTTCATAATCAAGATACGGGTCGCCTTTGAATTTGTAAGCGCCGTGGCTTGTTCCGATTGCGATTGCCAGCGAGTCAACGCCGGTTCTTGCAACAAATTCGGCAGCTTCTTCAGGGTCGGTATAAGTAGCAGCTTTTGCATCGACCTTTATATCATCTTCTATGCCGGCTAGTTTGCCCAGTTCCGCTTCAACCGAAACTCCGTGCGCGTGTGCATACTCAACAACTTGCTTAGTAAGCGCTATATTTTCTTCAAAAGGATGTTTGGAGCCGTCAATCATTATGGAAGTGAAACCATCATCAACGCATTTTTTGCATATTTCAAAGTCTTCGCCGTGATCAAGGTGCAAAACAATATCAAGTCCGGTATCTTCGATTGCTGCTTCGACCAACTTTAAGAGATATGCAGGACGTGCATATTTTCGGGCGCCTGCAGAAACTTGAAGAATCAGCGGAGCCTTTTCAATTTTTGTAGCATCTGCGATGCCTTGTATAATTTCCATATTATTGACATTAAATGCGCCTACGGCATAGTCGCTTTTAAGTGCTTTGTCAAGAATTTCCTTTGAAGTAATTAAAGCCATGTTTGCCTCCATTCTGCCGCCAGCCGACGGACATTAAATTTTTAAAAGACAGAGAATTCTTCTGCCCTCAAGTGGTGGGAGAGCGTTACTGCCTTGGTGGATTGCCGGTAATGATTCGAATGACATCGTCCTGCGACGAGCCTCTCGGAATAATAAAGTTGCCTGCTCGAACTCTGTGAGCGGCATTGTGTTCTACAAGGGCAGCGCTAAATTGTTGTTCACTTTCGAATAACCCCAAAGAAACAAGATTTCTCCCAACAACGGACATAGATTGCCCGGAAGCGATATACAGCGTAAATGCGCCGGTATCTTCTTCAGCGCCGTTTTCATTTACGTCGCCATTTGGTTCGGTATAAGTGTCTTCGCCATTATATCCGTCGCCGTTTTCATATCCGTTTTCATACGGTGGCATTTCATCGTTTGGAGGCACATTTGGTCGCTCTTGTGACGGTAAAGTTTGATTGTTTTCCGGCACAGAAGCAAGAGCCATTTTCTCCGGGTACGCCATTATGGCGTCAACACGTGTAAGTATAACAAACGCAGCAATGCCCAAAATAATAAACGCTACAAGCACGTCATTTTTGTCATATAAAAAATCTTTTATCCTATTCATTTTAAAAACCCTCTCAAGTATAATTTATCATACTATCCATAATTTTTCAAATGATTTGTATTAGAAATCTTGTTTATGAAACTTGTTTTCCTCAATTTCTTTTTGCCGGCGTTCAATTACAGCTTCGTATTGCTCAATAATTTCAGGAGTCAGAAGCACAGAAGATTTTTTCTCAATAATTTCTCTTACTTTTTCATTTAGCACTTTTTCTAATGTTTTTCCACCGGAATCAAGCCAACTTTGCTCTCGCTTGCGATTCAAAAATGAAGGGATAAAACTTTCGCTCTTAAAATGCTTCATAGTATGTTTTTGTGTAATATAGGCACCACCCGGGCCTACTTCGTGAATCAAATCCAAACAAAGTGTTTCTTCGCTGACTTCAATGCCATCGGTTATTCGTTTAATAAAGGATACGATTTCACTATCTAAAAGGATCATCTCCAAACTGCCGATAAGACCTGCGCCGAGATATCCGTTATCGTGGGTCAGATTTGTTCCGCCAAAAGCAGCAAGCATGTTGGAACACATAGCTTCAAGCCCCGCTTGAGCATCTATGGCATTTGCATCGGTACAACCGCCGGTTCCATAAGTCGGAATATCGTAAAGCCTTCCAAGTTGTCCGACTACTGCATGCATCATTGGCAGCTCAGGTCCACCGTAACAATTTACCGCTGTTCTCATATCCAAAACCGACGCCACATTGCCGTATATAAATGGAGCACCTTTGCGTTTGAGTTGGTGCACCACAAGACCGCCAAGCCCCTCTGCATTGCCGAGAGCTAACGTGCCCGCAAGAGTCATAGGCCCGGTTGCACCTGCGATAATACCTGATGCCCAAGTTGTAGGAATACAATATTCTGCGCAAAGCATAAGTTTTTGAATAGCTTCCATGCTGTAAGTAAGCGGAGAAACAGGCTCGTTGTACACACCAATTGTAGGGCGACGCCTGAGCTCCTCATATCCACCGGCTGAGACTGCTGCCATGTCGATAATTGCTTTCATGTTGCCGTAATTTGTTGCTGTGGTCCAGTTTGGTTTATTACAGTATTTTCTGGATTCAAAAAGGTGGTATAAGTCAACAATTTGCTGTGGGATGTCGGACGCAAGCCCTAAACTTGCCACAAAATCTATGCCTTCTGCCTGTTCCGCTACTTTTGCTACGTTTGCCACATCGGAGAGAACTGTTTCTCGGATTTCGCCTGTATATGGGTCTGTGAATTGAGGCAAATCTGTTCCAAGCCCAAAATAAACGTTGTTTTTATAAAGATGCATTTCTGCTTGACCGTTAACTCCGCAAAGCGTAATTTTAGACGGGGCAGAACGAATCGCTTCTTCAACCATACCCGCAGGTATCTTTGCTAACTGCTTTTCAAAATCGATAAATGCACCACCTTCTGCCAAAAGTGTCAGAGCTTCATCGTCATAAACAAGCACACCTGTGTTTTCTAATATTTCCAGCGAAGCCATATGTATCATGTTAAGTTGATCCCTAGAAAGGTACTCAAAAGTTCCACCCTTAAATTCATTTCTGTTTACAAGCATCGTATTACCTCCTTATTGTGTCGCTTTGTGTCGCTGATTTTCTATCAGTTTCACAATCACTTATATACTTAAGTCTATATTAAAATTTTCACCCCAAAAAATCAATGCAATTCAACTAATTAAGCAAATTCTTAAAACCTTTCAGTTTTTGAATAAGCTATTGATTCAAAGTAAGTTATTTTATATAATTAAAGCCTATCAACAAGTGAAAAAACTGTTTTTTTGAACGGACGGTTCAGTTCTCCGCTTCTGTAAGCGGGGGTTTAATAACTGAACTGCTGACATTGTCCAAATATGTCCAATTAAATGACCCTAAAACAAGCAGAGGAATGGAAAATATGCAAAAAGTTGTCGAAGACTTAAACCCCGATATCAAAGTACGCTTCTTTTGTAGTGCCACTTTGGAAATGGTGACAAGTTTGCATGTCATATCGGATTCTACCCATCATGCAAATTGCATGGATTGGTATGAACTTGTTTCAAAAACAATGAGCGACGATTTGCGAAAACGCATAGAGAATTTTGGCAACAAATACGCA
>JGI20163J15578_10001362_pt1 | contig 10127 bp, 9 predicted proteins | sample TergutCu122P1_FD_15578 | JGI IMG/M metagenome (IMG submission 15578)
TACAGGCCGCCGAAATAATCATCGATGGTTCCGCTGTAGCGTACTCCCTGCTGCAAAAGCCATTCGATGTTTTCGGCGGATCTAAGGCTTAAATCCACCCATAAGGCGCCGTTTGGCCGGAACTGGTTGCGTACCAGCTCAGCATAAACGATTTGCACAGGCCTGATGTTGATGCCAAGCTCCCTTTGAAACCGGGAGTTGATGGCGAACATACCTTCTACAAGGTTAGCGTTGCCCCCAAGAAAACCCGCTTTTTCGATAAGGATAAAATCTGTGCCGTTTATGGCAGACTGCACAGCGCAGGCTAGCCCGGAACCTCCTGCTCCTACAATCAGGACATCGGTATTATATGTCCTTACGACCCTTGAAGGGACCCAGGTACCGACTTCCTGGGTTCTCCCGGGGCTTTGACAGGCTGCCAAAAGCCCAAAACTGACTGCAATGCCGGTTAGTATAATGGCCAGCATTCCCAACCCAATTTTCATTTTCCTCATTCTTTTCTCCTTTACTATTGTAATTTGAGGCAACGCCTGAATTAAACCATAAGCAAAAGTAAAGACGAAAAATAGGATTTTTTTAGGATTTTGGGCTTTTTATATTGTTATTGTATGCCAGAGGTATTGAACCTCCCGCATACAATACACTCAAGTTAATGGAGTGTGCTCTTTTTTACCTTGAGAGCTTTGTCTTGCATGCACTGCATTTGTCAGGCCCATCGGGTTTAATGGGGAACCCGCATTTTTCGCAGTTTTTCATCCGGATGGGATTATAAACAAAGCGGTTCGCAGGAGTTGCATAATATATAACCAGCTCAGTTAAACACTGCTCAGGGCACACTTTTTTGCAAAACGAACAGTTTCTGCACAAAAATGCGTTATGCGTTAGCACTTTTTGCCCGTCCTTTTCGCCTGTTTTAATCGCCTTTTGGGGGCAGAGCTTCTCGCAGATTCCGCAGCCCCAGCAGCCTTCTGTAAGACTCCAGGTCAGCCAGCCATACTTTTTTTCCCCATTGGCATCAAGGCTGCTCACCAATAGTTTCCGGAAAATCGCGGTTAATTTTCCGCGGTCTTCATTTTTATCTTCCGGCAGCAGCGATACGACAGCTTTTAAGGTGCTGTTTTTGAGTAAACTAAAAAAATCCCTTCTTGAAAATTCAGCTGGCGGCCGTACTGCATCATATAAAATTTTTTCAGCGTACTTGTCACCCCAGAATAATTTTAAGCGTTGTTCAATGGACTCAACATAGACCTCCGCCTGTAAGGGGCAGGTTTTGCATTTGCTTGTATCGATAGCAACCGGCGACTTACAGCTAAAATACGCGTAAAACTCCCAGGGAAAGGATGCCAAACAGGGGATTTTGATTCCGGCAGAATCTGAGCCGCTGTGTTGACAGTTTATAAAAACGGTGCTGTTGTCGGGTGTTCCAGAAACACCCGTTGAAGCCTCATCATTTTTAATAAAAACCCGGTACTGTGAAATACATTGAGCAGGACATGTACCGCTGCAAATGTGGCAGCCCTCACAAAGCTCCTCGTTTATTTCGATTGTTTTTTCGCAGGAAATAGCCTTTTTGGGGCAAGCCTCACGGCAAACGGTACATTCATGCCGCTTTTGCAATTGATTAATGCAGTGTTTATGATATATTACCGGAGTGCTTGATTTGCTTATGCTGTTTGCAGCCAGCGATAAAAAAAATTTGTCTAACATCTTTTTAATAACAGTTTATCAAAAAAACGGCGGAAAAACAAGCTGAACTGTGCCCTTGAATTGGCAGAGCAATTACAATTTTAATAAGCACCAATGACCTTACAGTTGTTAGACCTGATATTATAGACACCTCAATAGATACTTGACCCAATCCGTGAAAGATTATAGTTTAGTATGGTTCACATAATTTAGAGCTAATTTATTTTAGCTAATTCATCTTAAGGAGCATCTTAATGAAAACCAGAAATTTGATTGTTGTACTTGCAATAGCCGCCTTTTTGATTGCCGGATTAGCGGCTTGCGCAACAGGCCCCGCCCGTATTGGCAATGCCACAGGGACTGCAACGGGAAATGCAATGGGCTGGGCCGGTAATGTATATGTTACCATCACTTTGGAAAACGGCCTTATTACAGATGTTGAAATTTCGGCCCCTCATGATACAGTCATGTTTGTTACCCCCGTGGTAAACAGGGCTCCCGGGATGATTAAACAGAACAATTCTGCCCAGTTTGATGCCATTTCCGGCGCTACAGTGACCAGTTTGGCCGTCAGTCAAGCAGCCCAGATGGCAATTGACATGATTGTTGCGGGCAGATGAAGTTTTTCGCCAAATTAAAGGAAAAACTACCGTTAAAACCGTTTGATTTTGTTATTATTCCTCTTGCGCTTATTTTAACGGCTTTTTCCGTTTATTCGATTTATTTGGTGCCCAGAGATACTACGCAGGTGTTTATTCAGGGTGCAGCACGCAGCTATGTTTTCTCTCTGGAGGCCGATGAAACTGTAGCAGTTCCCGGCCCCCTGGGAAACACGATTATCAGAATATATGAAAATCAGGCCTGGGTGGAATCTTCTCCCTGTGATAATCAGGTTTGTGTGGCAGCAGGCCGCCTTACGAGAACCTGGCACTTTGCTGCATGTCTGCCCAATAATGTTTTGGTAATGATAGAGGGGAATTAATTGACCAACTCCATTGCGGAAACTGAAATTACGGAAAATACATTCAGCCAGGGAAGCCTTAAAAACCCCGAAGTCAGGAAAACTATAGCCCTGTTGGGGGCTTTTTGTCTTTTCCTTTCTACAATTGAGTATATAATTCCCAAACCTATGCCGTTTTTGCGTATAGGTATTGCGAACCTGCCCATTATGCTGGCTCTGGATATTTTCCCTTTTCGTACTTTTCTGGTTCTGATTGCAATCAAAGTTTTCGGCCAGGCCATCATTACTGGAACCTTGTTTTCGTATATTTTTCTTTTTTCGCTGACAGGGACTCTGCTTTCGGCCTTGTCAATGTACGCCATGCGGCGCTGCCTTGGGCGGAACCGGATCAGCTTTATTGGCATTGGAACCATGGGCGCCATGATATCCAATGTTTCCCAGCTTGCTCTTGCCTGGGTTTTTATTTTTGGAAACACCGTGCGTTTTATTTCCCCGCCTTTTTTGGCAGCGGGGCTTATTACCGGGGTGGCATTGGGGCTTTTCTGCGAAGTATTTACCCAGCGTTCACAGTGGTATGCGGCACGAAAGGCGCGGTAAACTATTATGAGCTGGTTTGAGCAATTCCGCTTAAGGCGGGAAAAAGCATACGAAAGACTTTTCAGCGCCCGGGCTTTGTGTATTACAGGGCTTCTTATTATGCCGGCCCTGCTGTTTAACCCTTTCCCGCCGTTAAGAGTCTTTCAGTTTCTCCTTTTTTGGTTTTTTTGCTGGCTTGCGGGCAAAAAATTAAGGCCTCTTATAACGATTTTGATAATTTTGTTTATTGTAGCGTTTCACCTTCTCGTGCCTCATGGCATGATTTTATACTCTATAGGCAGATTCAGGATAACCCTTGGCGCTTTGATGCTGGGGCTTGGCAGAGCTGTAACGCTTCAGGGGCTTATCATGCTTTCAAGGCTTACAATCAGGCGGGATCTCAAAATACCGGGCAGCTTCGGAGAGCTTATCGGGGAGTCTTTCCGGATTTTGTCAAGAATCATCAATTTAAAACACAGTATTACCCGGAAAAATTTCATGTCGGATATTGACCGGCTTATGATTAAGCTGAGCGAAGAAGAAACAACTCAGGAAGAGCAATCAAATGCAGAATCTGATAAAACACTGCCGGCCGTAAAAACCAGGCCGGCAGGTTTTATAATTATTGTTTTTGTTGTTTTACTGTCCTGGCTGCCCATGCTCCCGTTTGCCATTCTCAGACTGGCACAGTTGCTGGGTTGGTAATTTACCTGCCAGCTACAGCACTTTCTCCGGCGATTCTGCCGAAAACAATGATGTCTGCCAGGGCCATACCGCCAAGCCGGTTATTGCCGTGGAAACCGCCGGCAACTTCGCCTGCTGCATATAAACCGGGGATTGGCAGTCCGCCTACGCAGATCACTCTGGCTTCGGTGTCAATTTTGACGCCGCCCATTGTGTGGTGAATGGCGGGTTTAACCCAAATTGCATAAAATGGCGGTACGCTTAAAGAGCGCGGCATGCTCGCACGTCCGAAGTCAGCGTCAGTGCCGGCTGCAACAGCGGCGTTATATCTGGCGATAGTTTCGGCCAGGACTGCTCCTGAAGCGCCGAGCTGCGGGGCCAGAGCCTCCGGTGTCGCTCCTTCAAGCACGATGCCGCTTCTTATATAGCTCTCGATGACAGCCAAACTTCTGCGGATCGAATAATCGAACACGAGGAAAGCTCCGCCTCCATCCTGGGCTAAAATTGCTTCGGAAACAATATCGCGCAAGTCCATTTCGTTAACAAAACGCCGTCCGCTGGTGTTTGTCATGATTGCGCCGTTTCCCCTGACCGCTTCGGTGATCATTTCCCTGCCGGGGGCATGGGTGGGGTGGGTCTGGATTTCTCTCATGTCAATCAATGCGGCGCCAAGGCTTTCAGCCATCATTATGCCGCTGCCGTCTGCTCCTGCATGGTTTGTAGTAACAAAGCCCCTGAGGGAAGGATCCAGGCGTTCAATCATTTCGCTGTTCGCTCCAAATCCGCCGGTGGCCAGGATTACTGAATTTGCCCTGACCCTGTGGGTTCTGTTTGCAAATCTGACTTCAACGCCATTGACTCTTCCGTCCCTGGCGGTGGTAAGAGAGGTTACCTGCGCTTCGGTAATAAGGGGAATGTTCATTTCACCAACCCGTCTTACCAGCGCGCCGCTGAGTTCCGGCCCTACCTGGCCGCCGCCCGTGGGTCTGTGTGTCCGGTTAATCGATGAGCCTCCCATACGTCCTACGTCACTCAAGTCAGCGCCCATGGCGGTCAGCCAATGAATGGCAGAAGCGGACTGCTCTGCAAGAATCCGCACAAGGACCGGATTGCTCAAATTGCCGCCGCCTCTCATGACATCGTTAAAGAAAAGATCAACTGTATCGTTGATTCCAAGCCGCGCCTGAAAATCTGTTCCTGTCGCGTTGATGCCTCCGGTGGCCCTGACGGTGTTGCCGCCCGGAAACGGCATTTGTTCAAAAACAACTACGCTGGCGCCCGCATCTTTGACAGTTATCGCAGCGGAAAGCCCTGCACCGCCTGCACCGATTATCACCACATCGTATGATGAGCCGAATGGGACATCGCCGCGCCCTACGCCGGCGCACGAAATGGCGATAAAACCCGCAACCAAGATCAGAGCTGCAAGCCCTGTCATGATTTTTCTGTTTTTCTTCACTAAATCCTCCTAAAATTGATTTTGTGTTCTATGCAACAGCATAAACTTTCTGGGGAATTTTGTCAAATTGTCAACTGCTGGCATTTAATCTATATGCTGCCTGTGGAAAAATAACTTGATTATATATGGATTACTGATGTATAATAACTTCAATGTTAATATTTGGAGGTCTATTTTATGAAAATTTTTAAGCCGATAGCAGGGCTTACAGTCCTTTTCCTGGTTTTGTCCCTGTTTGTCATAGGCTGTGCGACCGGACAGGGAAGGGGAGGAGCCATGATCCCCGGGCGATATATTGTTGAGGCTGATGGATACCTTATAAACCCTGACGGATCACCCATAACATATCAATTGATTGTAACTGTTACCCGCGATAGAATCATTGACGTTGAATGGCTTGGCGCTGAGCGTGCCCAGACTATCTCTTTAGGGATGCCGGCACTTCCGATCTTGCGGGAAAGGGTGCTGGTAAATCAGACTGCCGATGTGGATGTCGTTACAGGCTGTACCATTACTTCTTTTGGTTTTAGCATGGCTGTTAATGAGGCCCTGCGCCAGGCCGGCGCTCCATCCCGAATGCTTCTTGGCAGCCGGCGGCCGGTCAGGTTCGTAGATGTAACAGAAAATGTTGACATTCTTGTCATTGGCAGCGGTATCTCTGGTTTAACTGCGGCTCTTAAAGCAAAAAAAGATGCGCCTGATGCAAGGGTAGTAGTAATTGAGAAATCGGAAATTACCGGCGGCAGTACCAGAATGTCCGGCTGGATAATCCAGGTGCCTTACAGGGACACTGCTGGTGATATTGAAGCTTTTTGGCGGTATTATGAACATAGAGCCCAGGGTACTGCTGATGTAAACCTCCTGCGGCGTTGGGCAAATTCTGCCCCTGGCGCCTATGCTCTTTTAAGAGGCACCGGAACTACCATAAACAGAAATGCAATTAATGTTGATCCCAGAATGATATCCGGAATTTCCATGTCTCGAACCCTGCGTGACCCACTCGGAAGGTTTGGAACTCTCGGGGCAGCCGGCCCTATGGTTGATGGGCTGGTTTCAAGACTTGGCGCCCTCGGCGTTCCTGTTTTGACAGGCGTTGAAGCCACATCTCTTATACTGAATGATGCAAGAAATACCGTTGTCGGAGTAAGAGCTGTAGCCAAAGCCGGCATCAACTATACCTTTAACGTAAGCAGCGGTGTTATTATCGCAACCGGAGGCCATGCCTATAACAGGGATTTGATGGCGGAATTCCACACTGAACTGGCAAGATATGATATTCCTGGCGGCAGCCCGACTCATAGAGGTACCGGTTTTTTGATGGGGCGGAACATAGGGGCTGATTACCTGTTTAAAGGCGGGCAAATCGGACTTCGTGCTGTTTACGGCGCCACAAGATATACCTGGTTGATGGGAGGTTATGTAATAGCAAGCGATGGAACATTCCCCAACTTTGGCATTAACAACGGATGGCCTGCGGAAACAGGCCCGAATTTCATGGGCTATAATGTACCGCGGCAAGCGGCAAATTTCCCCGAGTCAATAGTTCGCCCGGATCACCTGATTAATGCCCCCCGGCCGGCTCATTTGGGCGGCGGCGTTATGGCAGCCAATATTGAAGAAGCCCGCGCTGTGGCCAATGCAACTATCAGAGCTCAGGGAACATTGGTCTGGCGCTGGATGGTTGAAAAGCGGGCAGCTAATCCCAATATAACTTTTTATTCAATAAGCAGAAGCCCGGCGCCCCCTCCAGTTCCTCATGGACATAATGTTGTGGCGTATTCGGAAGAAACCATTGCAGCTCTGGCTGCCCGTCTGCCTGCCGGAATTAATGAAACCAATTTGACTGCGGCTTTTGCTCTTGCTCCCGGTACTGCCGGCCGTTTTAATGCAATTCGGGCAGTGCCGTCCAATTGGGGAACCTGGGGCGGCCTGATGATCGATGAACATGCACGTGTACTCAGCCGGGGCACCGGACAGAGCGGTCACGTTAATGTTCCCAGAGGCCAGCCCATTCGCGGCCTTTATGCTGCAGGCGAAGTTGCAAGCGGCCAATTCTTCTACCTTGAATACCCCCGTTCAGGTACGGCGCTTTCACTTGGAATGACTTTTGGCTACATTGCAGGCAGACATGCTGCCGGAGTGTTTAACACCCCATTGATGATACCCAGATTGGGTCAAAGGTAATAAAAAAGAGCATCGCGTAAACTGGATTTTTCAACCTGCTGCCGGATAAAAACTGGCAGCAGGTTTTTTTTGTCAGATAATCACAAAATAAGGTCTATAAGGAATCCCATAAAAAAGGCAAATGAAACCGCAAAAATTATATAAATAGCAAAGTTTTTTGCACCTAAAATGATCTTTAAGGCGCCAAGATTTGTTATTTTCATGGCCGGACCAGCTATCATAAACGATGCGGCCGAGCCCAGGGACATTCCCCTTTGCATCCATGAAATAAGCATGGGAATGGTGGCACCGCCGCAAAAATAAAGAGGGACTCCCACCGTAGCGACCATTAGAGTAACGAAGGCCCGGCGCCCGCCGAAAAAGTCAGCAACAAGATCCGGAGAAACGTAGCGCTGGAAAATGGCCGAAAGGGCTACACCAATGAGAAGAGCCGGAAAAGTGGCTTTCAGATTCCGGAAAAGGTTTTTCAAAACACGCAGGAAAATGTTGGGATCCGTGTCGCGGTTTTTGATGCTGCCGCCTGCATTGTTGAAAGTATTAAAATTGAAAAATTTTCTGTCTTTGTCTTTATAAAAAATATTAATCAAAAGCCCTGCAGTAATACCGCAAAGAAAACAGGTCACTATACGAACCAACAGGGGGAGTTCACCAAGAGCGACGCTGTAAATTATAAGCTGGGGATTTAAAAGAATTGAACTCACCATAAAGGCGGCGAGCCAGTCTTCCTCCATTCCGTTTTCAGAAAAAGCAACAACTACGGGAATTGTGCCGTACATACAGAGCGGGGAAACGATCCCTATAAGAGAGGCGGGTATGATACCCATAGTACCCAAATCCTTTTTCTGCATAGCTGTAAACATGGTAAACAATTTTTGCTTGCCGAAAACGGAAATGAGTGAGCCGAGAATCATCCCAAAAACCCAGTATCGGGCTATTTGGAAAAACTGTACAGCAAAGAAGTAGCCGACAAGTATCAATTCCCTTCTTAAAATATCCAGTATGTACACAGGGAAAAGACCTCACATGAAAACAAAGAGGCGTAAGATTACGCCTCTTTGATCGATCAAAAGAATTTAAGTATTATCTATCTATCCGGATAAGCTCGTAGAACTGGCTGCCCAGGCCCTGTTGTTCAGCATAGGTAAGCAGGTGTAATCCGTTTGTTCTTAGTATTGCATTAACTACATGCATACGCCCAGGGTGGGGGTGGGCGAAGATCATATCAACGCTGGCTTTATCCAGGGCCACTGGGTCTAAACTGGCCAGAACGCCGATGTCGGGCATGACCGGCGGGCGTACGTTGGGGAAGCAGTCACATGAATCAGCAATATTGCTTAATACGTTGATAAAAGCCATTTGTCCGGGGGGCCAGATGTCAAAAAGGGCTTTGTTGTAGTCTACAATCATCTCAAGGAAATCATTTCCAACTCTCGACCACATGGCTTCCCGCCCGTCATTTACTACGTGGATGTCCCATTTTCCGCGGGGATGTGCCATGCCGATAGCCAGGTTTTTAAAAACTCCGCCAAAACCGGCCAATGCATGTCCCTTAAAATTGGAAACAGAAATAATCCAGTCATAATTCATGATATTGGCGCCAAAAACGGCTTCGCCGTACCGGGAACGTCCTCCCGGGTTATTCATGGGAAATCTGACCTCTCCGCCGGCATCAAGGATGTCTTTCGGCGCAAATGTAAAACCGTGCAGCCTTGCAGTTTCAAGATGAATATCGGTTGCCCAGCGTCTTAAGATTCTGTCTGCCGGTCTGCTGGCTGGGTCATAAATTGTATTTGCGTCAACCCAGGTGCCGTTTACAGCGGCTGTCAGGCAGCGAAAATAATCCGGCCTAAGAAAATTCTGATTCCCAACTTCTCCAAAATGCATCTTGATGGCCACATTACCGGTTGGTGTTACTCCAAGAGCATTAAAAGCTGCGAGAATCCCAGCTGAGCTGACATCCGTAGTGAAATAAACCCTGGAACCGCCGGCTCGTTCGGTATTGATATGCTCAATTCTGGTTATATCAATATCGCAGGGGCGAATTGTTTCATGTCTCATGCCTCTGGCAGCCACAACCAATACTGCAAAGCAAATGACCATAAACGAGATCATTACAAGCTTCCAGCCGCCAATTCTTTTCTTATTCATTTTTCCCTCCGTTTTCGGTTAAATTAACGATAATTGCCATAATAACAATTTTCCTCAGTTTCGTCAATTATGGCAGTGATTTTATGTTTTGTCAAATAAAATTAAGAAAATAACCAGCATTGCGGCGATTCAGTTCCCCGCAATTCGAAAGTCGTCATTAACAAGGATAAAATCAACGCCTTCTGCCAGGCCGCTGCTTAAAAAAATGCGGCGGTCTTCAAGTATAAAAATCGCCTCCATTCCTTCCATAGATTCAACGAGTTCCATGCCTTTTTCATGGCCTAAAACGAAAATCGCTGTGGAAAAAGCATCGGCATCCATGGAGACCCCGGTGATTATCGTGGCCGATATAAGGCCGGTTTGTGCCGGGCGTCCGAGAGTGGGGCAAATGAGGTGATGGTATTGATAATAATGTACGCCGTTATAAAT
>JGI20163J15578_10001363_pt1 | contig 10127 bp, 5 predicted proteins | sample TergutCu122P1_FD_15578 | JGI IMG/M metagenome (IMG submission 15578)
CCCCCCTCCCCCCTCCAATGGAAATTTAAAAAAAAAAACAACCTTTTTTTTAAACAGTGATATCAAATGTTGTACTTGATTTACTCCTCAGCCAAAATCAGCCACTGACATTGGTTAATGATTAGTATATTATAATTTTGGAAAATGAAATAAAATACTCTGAGATGAAAGACCTTGTGATATAAATTAGGTGAGTAAGTAATGGAACATGTAGTTATATTTGTCTGTATATAAATGCAGTTGCAAACAGTTTTGTGTTATACTTATGACATGATTTTTATAACAGAACTTTTAAAATCAAACATAAATTGTACATAGCCTCACAGTCAGTTCCCCATTGAAAATTCGGGGCTTACACCTGGTTTCATAGGATGAATATGATTAAGTGAATGGTATTCTCAGAGATCAGTAATAAATTACAGAAATGCAAGTGTTGTTCCAGTATATGATGTCCCACTTTCAGAGACTGGTATTGATTTCTGTTTAATGTAAATGTCTTTATGGAAGTGAACTCTGCTAAGAAACTTCCTGATTTCTTGAAATTTGGGAAGTTGGATGACTGTGGGTTTCTGTTTGAAATACATGTTTGGTGCACTGAGGAAAGTCAGAGAGTAATTCACTAAGAACAGCTTGTCTCTGGGCCAGCATTTGAGCTCCGTATCTCCCAGATACGAAGGAAGAATGGTAACTGTCTGAACGCAGCATTTGGTTACTTGCTGTTAAGGTGTATTACAGTTTGATGTGTAATTAGTGTCTGCATATGAGTGATATATAGTACTGGGAATGAATTTTCCTCCAGTAGACTTTTTAATCCATCTGATTTTGTGGAGTTGGATAACTATAGGCTGTCCATAAAGTACATGTCTACTAAAATTCGGTAAAGCCACAAAAAGTTTAGTCAGTATAGTTGTGGTGCATGACTTATGCCTACAGATATGATTGTGAACCATCTTGGCCTCTGCCCATCTACCTGTAATGGCATGAATCCACATTTTTATGGATGTACCTAGAGGGTAGGAATTCATTTTGCTAATGATGATAGGTTGACTGAAAATGATGATGGTAGCTGAAAGAGAGGCTTGACATGGAACCTGAACCATAGTGGGTACCAGATATTTCCCACGTACAGTAGTTTTTTGGCCGTTGGTAATGATGAATGAAAAGAAGGCATGTGAAAAGTTATCTGGCTGGTTTGTATGGATTGCTGGCACATGCCAGGTCTTTTTTTACAAGTGAACATTAATAATAATCACTCCTGATCCTGTGGGTTAGCTCAGTAAAATCAGAACAATTTCTTAAATTGTAGGATTTCTGCATTATTACAGTTGTGATTATGGACCTGTATTTTAATGTTAAAAACTGGATTGTAGTTAACTTTGTGAGATATTTGGATATATGCCGGGTCCCTGCCAGTTGTGTAATTGAACTCTGTGGGGCAGTGACGATGGTATATGACCTATTGAAGTCGATCATCAGTGGTCAAAGTCCAAAGGAGGAAGAGGACATCAGTAACTCATGTAGCATTGTCAGAGACCTATACAGATGAATTTGTTAGATATCGTAGAAACTGTTGCAAACATTTGTCATTAATTTAAGCTGTTTCAGTTTATATTGTTGTTCCCATGCTTGTAATGTTGTGTACATTTTTAAAATTAGGGACAGTGGATATATGCATGGAGAAGTAGCATGATTTTCAGACATTTAGTTGCATGGGACCAGATGTCAAGTATATTTGCCATACTTAAAAAAGAGTAGACATAGCAGTATATGATACTGTTAAATGGAATAGGAAGTACAGTGATGCATGCCAAGTGTAAGGTATTTGACGTATGTTTCAGAAATGGATATCATGTAAATTGCTTGGATGCAGTTTGCAAGTTATATTTGTGCATATTTACCTTGATAATTAATAAAATAAAGTTTGGTAAGTGGTTCATTTTAAACAGGAAGTTAAACTGGTACATTGATGGTGCTGTTTAACCTTTGTGTGTTCCACCACCACTCATACGAATACATTCTTACTAAGCACTGAATTGGATTGTTAGACTGTACAAGTAACTTCCTTCTGCCTTAGTTAAGATTTTTACTTTTATGTGGGTACAAGTAATGTCCTTACTGAAGTAAAGATTACTAATTGACACTCTTTTACAAATTGAGATATGTTTCAGAGGTATTATTTTTTTATGTGTGTTTCTTTTAGTATTTTTTCAAAGTAAAAGTTTCCAGAAACAGGAATTATAACATTACATCAGGTGTGTCACTTTAATATGTGCACATGATAAAGCAGGACAGAATGCACTGTTGGCAGCTGGTATAGCACAATTGGGAGAGTGACTCACTATGGGCTGGACAGTCTGGGATTCACCCTAGTGGCAGCAAGGAATTTTCTCCACACCCATTCAAACTGGCCCTGGGGCCCACCCAGCCTCCTGTACAATGAGTACTGGGTATCTTTCCCAGGGGGTAAAGCAGCCAGGGCATGACATTGATCACCTACCCACATCTAGCACCAAGGTTAAAAAAAACTGAGCTATACTTCTTCTACCTTTGTGGGTCTTTGGTGCCTGTTACAGTGCGAACTTTACCTTTATTACCCATGTATTAACTACATACAGACATCATTCATCAAAATGTTGCAGGGATGAACCAAGGGATCAGTGATCAGTGTATTCCACAGACAACAGCACTGAATAGTAATGAGACTTCTGAAATTATATAACTGCAAATCAGTTAACAGTTTTGTTGCTCTTGTTTAAATGCTGTGGAATCATAAATTGAGTGGAAAACAGAAACAAACGGTTTTTGAATTGAAAGAGGAAAACCATTTTTCTTTCTGTTATTGTTTTATCTCAGAAATATAACTTTTTCAGTTCTTTGTGTCTGCTAGTCACACTTATTACAGACTTCATATGAAAGTGATGGAATTGCACTGTAACACAGTTTCAGAAGCCTCCAACTGAACTTGTTAGCAAGATCCATGACAGAGATGGGGCACAAGATTCACATTTTGAATCTGTTAGAGTTATTTATTCAGTCATTCTCTATTAAGTAGTGTGGTTAATATATGTTGAAATTAATGTGTGTAATGTTTGTCTTTTTTACTGTCTATAAGGTAGCAGGAGCTTAGGGAAAGTCAGCATAAAACACTAAAATAATATGTCAGTTTGAGCTCAACATTGAACCTGATACAGCAGACAGTGATGTCAAGATTAACTCAACACTGGACCGATAATGGTTAAACGTGATTATATAGCAGTTTGTGCAGTGTGAAGATGTGGTTCTGTTGGCATGGGATATAAAACCAGAAGCATTTGTGGGGTCACTGTGTTAATGTAAGCAGCCAGTTACTGTTTCTGAGCCGCATTTCAGGACAGTTAGTCTTACCAATCACAGACAATCCTGCCTCCCAAATTCCCCATTAGACAGGCCACACAACACCTGTTGGAGAGGCTGGCCAATATGACTTGCCCTTGAACATATTACTTGGAATTCTTGTATATTGTTTGTTTTGTAATTAACAAATTCTGTGTCACTTTGTTAGGCTTCTCCTGATGTGGAGGCAACCAACCAGTCATCTAGAGAAGAGCCTGTTGATGATGGCCAGACCCATCTTACACCTCAGCTTGTGGACACTTCACTAGTAGTTGGCCGCATTGTTCAGGTAAATTACAAGAGTGTGTTGGAACTCGTCACTAAGCAAGAGAAATGAATAACACTGAAAGTAAGACTATTATGTGTCATATTAGGTGGCCTTGTCATCATAGCACATAATACATATGTGGATTGAAGAACTCAGTGACACGTGGTCCTCCAGTTTGGAGGTTGCAGCCAGTACATTACAAAATGTTACAGTGGCCTTGAACTTGGGTGGAGTCATCAGAATGGCCTCGTGTACATAGTTGTATGTGGGATATTGGTATTAAAATGTATCTTGGGTGTGAGCATTTGAACTGCAGTTACCTGACCCAGGACAGGGACTGGTCGGTGGTGAACCACCCCTTATGAAGGTGAAGGAGTTGCTCGAGTGCTTAAATAGCTATCAGAATATGCTGGGATACCATATGTGTCTATGTCCTTACAGATCTGGAGAAGTGGAATGTGTGTACAGGAACTTGGTGACACCACTGCATGTAGTGTAATTAATAGTAAATTAAATTAATAATGATTCATGTAAAATAGTATGATGAAGTTTGTTAATTACAGCAGTTTGATAGGGATATTGCTAATTGCAGTGTAGATATTTTCATTTTGTAGAACTGGATGACAGATCGCAGTGTGCCCTCTCCATTTTCTTGTCCTGACACCTGTGTTATGGTAGTTACTAATGTTTAATTTATTCTATTTGTAAATTTTGTTTTGAATATATTTTTGATACATGTATAATTATATATAATTTTGTGGCTGTACTTCTACTGTTGGCAGGTTTCTTGCGGGTGCCATCATTCAGCTCTTCTAACAAATGAAGGAGTGCTGTATATGTGGGGACGCAATCTAGATGGTCAACTGGGCAGTGGAACACGAAAAGAAATCCCTATCCCGACACCACTAACATCTGCAGCTGCTTCTGCTGCTGCAAGTACTAAGGTGAATTAATATACAACATTTATTGTGTAATGAAAATTAAATATACTGTAGATACGAGTGTGACATGTCAGCGGGCATAAACAAGAGCAATTTTTTATTATAATACATTGACTTCTTGTTTATTTAGTTAACATATTAACATTACTGAGAATATATATAAATTAATTTTTTAAATTTTTTGTAGCTGGTTATTTCAGTATGCTGGGTTTGGTTTGGGCTTGTCCTGTAATTTAATAGAATATCTAGTCTCCATGTGGAATTAATTTTTAAATTCTTATCTGACTGAGATTACAAAAGTAACCGTACTGCTGTGGTATATATTGAACACCATAGATGAGTTTTATCACTCTTATGTGGGGACTGAGGAGGAAAATGTCCTGCAGGCAGTGATACAGGTTGGGCCCCAGCAGACCATGTTGCACTGGGGGCCCCCAGACATATGGGATATTAAACTTTTTTGTCGGTTCTGTTGGATTGGAGTTTGTTCTTTTGACAGCAGGCAGTATTCTATATCCCTGTTAGGAGATCTTGGAGTAATTTTGCTAATAATTATATATGGATCCCTGTTATCAGTGCTACTGACTGCAGGCAAGGGCATTAGAAGAGAGGATCAAAGTTTGCATGACAGAAGTTGTTTGTAGTCACCACCTGGTATTTGTTGAACTTTGCACTTTAAACCTTTCAGGTTCTGTGTTGCACTAGTTCACAACCTTTGGTATGCAGACTGATAAAAAGGCAGTGGATTTTCTGATCACTCATGTTCTTTTTGTCTCATTTGTAGTACAAACAGCAGTTTATAAATATAGTTGTTACCAGCACGGCTAAACTCGATTATTTAAGCCTTTGAAGACTGAAATTATTTTAAATTATTTATATATATATATATATATATATAAAGAGTCAGTTCAGTGCCACAGAGGACATAGTCTGCAGACTATTAGAAAGACAAATCAGTTAATGGTGTGTAGGGAAAAAATGGCTGTTCATTATGAGGCGATTACAAAACATGCAACTACACAGCGTGACCAAATTGCAGAGTTTTTCATGTCAAACCTGATTGTGCATGCTGTAATAACTGGGTTTTAAAGGGCTGGAAGATTGCTTGTGGTTTTTCCTAGTAGCCTTGTATTAAGCTGTTTGCTGCTGTGGTGTTTGTTTGAACTTTAAATGTATGTGTATATTACTTGGTGAAAGTTGACCCATGATCAAATGGAATACAATAGGAAAGACTGGAGGGAAATGGTGATCCATGTGTAAGGGATGGTATGGTTGATGGAGACCTGACGCTGGCTTGCAGTTGCTGAAGAATTTTATAACCTTACTTGTCATGAATATGTCAGGAATGTTGACTTTTTGAAGTCATTATAACTGATGGTACACATATTGATGATATACGATAAAGAAGACATTGGTAGGGAGAGCTGTGTGTTGATGGTGACAGACTTATGGTTGGCTTTTAGTGTCAAGAACAGTAGAGACCGAAGCACTCCTCACCTTTGACAGCTGTTTGTTTTTCTACCACAAACTATATAAGTACAGTTGTCCCTCAGGGAACACTCACACATCGCCTTCTACAAGGACTTAAAGGAACCTTTCTGGTTACAGGCTAAAAAGTTGCAAAAATTTAACTTCTGGCAAAATAAGGGTCATTATTTTGAAAACCTCACTTTATTTCATGATTTCTTGCTACTTTGTTAACTATGTACATATTCAGAGACCAGCAGGTGCATCTTCTTGGTATGTAAGCAGAACATTTTTATCTTGTTTATTTTCAAGTTGTTTCGAAGAAACTGGTGTTGACTTTTCCTGGATCGTTTGTATGTTTTATGTAGGGAACTTTTAAACACTCCTGCACAAACCTGTGTGTAATGTTTCCATAAAGTCTGTGAAACTGAAAAACTTTTGAAATATACAAAACACACAGAAAAGTCTTTCTGTTGTATAGAACCTCATTTGTTCATATTTTCTGGAGTAGTAAAACCCCATCATGCCCTACATTATAATTTCTTTGTATTACCTACAAGCAGTCAGTGATGCAGCATTTGTGTGAGTCCCTGGCTTAGAATAATGGGACCTCAAAGGGTTAAAATGCATGTGATTAGAGGTTCACATGGTGTTGTTTCTGAGGATTCAAGTCTTCCGGAATATGACGCTGTCTTGTTGGGTCATGACTCAGAAGACCTGAATTCCTGGTTAAAATTCGTCAACTTTTAGTCCAAAAGAGTATCTAATCAACATTTGGAATGTGATTTAATTCCCAAATTCAAATCAGGTCCTTATAAAAGCAGGATATCATCATCCACAAAAAGCTTGCAATACATGAACATGCTCATTGTAATGTGTCTGTTCCTGATTTCATCTTCACAGACTTCTTCAGTGTCCAAATCACCATCTGTTGCTGGAGTTCTTAGTGGAGGAGAAAATCTGAGGCTGAAGCAGGTTTCATGTGGTTGTGATTTCACAGTTGCACAAGAGAGTGCGCCTGCAGGAAAAATCTGGGCATGGGGCAACAATTCCCAGGCTCAGGTATGTGAGGTTATTTCAGTGCAGGGCACTGATTAGGCTTTGGGAAATATATGTGTAAGCTTCGGGTATTTGAGAGCAAGACACTGATTAAATTTGTTGGACCTAAGAGGGATGAAGTATTGGGAGGTTGAAGGGAGTTGCACAGTGAGAAACTTTCTTCACCAAATTTTTATTACTGGCACATTAAAATAAAGCGAGAAAGAGTAACAGACATACAACATCCCCTTTTCTGTATTCTGTCAAGCATTTCTTTTTCTTTCTTTCTGAGCACCAACTTTATGGATCCTGCGTCCACACTGCAGAACATTTACTTGGTGTTTTATGAATTATAGCTTAACTTATATATGAACAACACAGTCAGAAAATGTTACCTGTTTCTGAGCAGTATAGCTAATAAAGTTGTCATACACAAAGAGTTCACAAACCACTGCTTGCTAATAACTGGACTAGACTAACCTAACTTGTGGTATTGCCAATAGACTGTATAGCATGTATTATGTTACTGCTTTCTTTGCAGTATAATTTTATGTTTATTAGCTTGGTCGAGTACCTGTTGAGGAATCAAAAGGTCTAGAAGGGAAGCTTGTGATGTTGAAGACAACAAAACGTGTTGTCAAGCTGCCTCATGGCAACCAGAATTCAAGTGATGTTCCCAGAGCAGTGCCTGGCCTCCCAAATTCCACTATTTCCTTCAAATATGATAATCTCTCAGGAGTAAGTAATTACACTTTGTAAGCGTGAATTGAAATATTGTTTATGTTATTAAAATATTACAAGTATCTCATTTTGTGATGTGTGAAATTTGTTATCCTAATTGTGGTGGTTGTGATTGATGTGAATGGTTTGCTTCGTAGGAAAAGAACTTTTAAATTTTAGCTTTTGGCTATATCATGTGTGGCACATTTGTTGAAACAACTGTTTGTTTGTGTCGCTGTTCAGGATGAGGTCCAGTGGCTGCATTTTATGTTGGTTATTTTGTTTGTTGAATAATTAATGGGTGGGATAGTCATTTACTTGTGTTGTGGGTAATAGATTTAGGAGGAAAGGTAACATGAAAATGTAACTCTGGATATCAGTATTTCATATGTTTTTAATCCTTTCATAAATTGAAATGCAGTGTATTGTTAGGGCATTGTTCATATGACTTCTGCATTTCATTCCATGTACTCCATTTATAGGGAAACATTTAATGTTAGCTCACTGGGAATCGGGGGAAGTTTTGTCTTACAGATGTGAGCATTATGTGACTGCAGATCAAAACCCAGAAGCCTCTAGCAGATGAATCATATTTTGTATGCTATAATACATGCAAATATTTGGAGTTTGGTCTTCATATTTTGCACACTACATAATTACACTTCATATAACTTTTCTCTTGGTTTGACTTAGGCTATGCTAACATTCTCATGTTTCAGATTGGTGCTTGCAGTAGTTATTTGATAAGGACTTGTACAGATTTTTGTCCTCCGCTGTGCAGTATAGAAGAACCTTGTTATGGTTTACGAACATTACATTATGCTCTTCAACATTTCCATGGCTATTATGATTCAACATATCTTCTGAATAAGGTGAATTTATATTCTGTTCAAATATTTCTATCCCTTTTTCAACCATGCTGCTGAGCACTGTATTGGTTTGCATAAATATTTTATTTCCTTTTTATGTGCTGTCTTGTGTAAGAAAAAATATGACCAAAGTGTGTTACTTTGAATATGCAGTGGGCTTTACATTAATTTTAATGTAGTGTTCCTCTTGTATAATTGTCCTTTGATATTCCTGTTTTTAGTGCCTTGCATTGGAAAACTACCAAGGGGCTGCAAAGTTGGCTGCTCTGGACAGGCATTACCATCTTGCCTTGGCGTATCAATTGAAAGCATTGGCACTGGCAAGTCTGGAATTTGGTTCCAATCCAGAAGAGCATCTTGAAAATCATAGCACAGACTTCAGCAGAAGCGCTCCTGATAAGATGTACAACTCAAACAGCACCTTTACAAAAATTCTGAGTAGCACAATGAAGGGAAATGAGTTTTCAAACTACTCAAATGAAGATAAAATGAGAACTACATTTTCCAAGCATATTCCAGACACGGTTAATACAGCTAAAAACAGAAATGCAAATCCAGTGTTAGGAATTTACAGGGAAGAATTTGAAGTTAATGTTTCAGGTGTGAATTCCTGTTGTATGGCAGTAAAACAGTTAGGAGTCCAAACTAGTGTTGAGAATGGTTCAGCTAACAATAAAACCAAGGTAAATGAAAATACTATAACTGACAGTAACTTGGTAGGCAAAACCATTGTCAGTACTGAAGCTGTCATTAATATCAGCAGAGAAAATAAAGACACAGGTCACTGTGATGAAGACAGTGCTCTCAATAAAATGAAGAGGAGCGCTTCAGTTTCAGGCACAGGTGATTCTGAAGAACATTTACTAAACATTGAAGATAGATCAGATGTGACAGAAGGCCCACAAAATAGTAACTGTAAAAGCAATATTGTTACAGAATCAAAAACTGAAACACAGTCCCTTTCTAACATTGAAGAAAAAAATTGGAGAAACTGTAAAATTGATTTGTTGTACTGTTCAGAGAACAAGTCTGAGGGAAACGAAGTCATTAAGCATTGTGAGACACCTGAGGACAAGCTGAAAGTGGAATTTTCAAGTGAGATTTGTCATCATATAAATGAAGATTTAAGATCTCCTTTGGCTCAGTCTGATGTAGATGAAGTGAAACTTGAATTGAATAAAGAAGAGGATTTGAAATTTGAAGACTCAAAACAGGAAGCACACTTGGTAAAACCACCTGATCACATAAGTAACAAAACTCAGGTTATCATGGTAGAAGAAGCTGAAACAAGTAGTTCTGTTTCTACTCCTGAAAGCTTAACTATGTCAAATGGTCATGACAGTGAGATGCATGCATTTGCCGTACAGGGAGGAACAGAGCAGATGTCAGAAGGACATCACTTGACAAGTCCAGGTTGCAGTACGTCTCTAGTAAGGGAAGAGCAGGGTCTTT
>JGI20163J15578_10001364_pt1 | contig 10126 bp, 8 predicted proteins | sample TergutCu122P1_FD_15578 | JGI IMG/M metagenome (IMG submission 15578)
CAATACAATAATGGAGGCTTCATGCAAGGGTGAAACAGAATGTGTAAGCTTTGAACCCCGATGAGAGATTGCCGAAAAGTCCGCTTAATTAAGCGGGCTTCAGAGTATCAAAAAAGTATTTTGCCCATGGCAAAATACTTTTTTGATACTCTGGCCTCTCGCCACAGCCGAGAGGTTTGGTCTGCTTTTGAGCTTGCAATAATCCGGTAAAGCCACGGTAGCAAGTGCTCAAGATTGTGAGCGTATAACTGGGGAGTGTATTTACTATAAGTATGCCCTGCAATAATCAGGAAATCCGTCGCTTCACGGCAACAAACTTTCTAAATTGGTGATGTAGCTACAAGCCGCTGCTAATGCCGTGGAGATTTATCTGATTTATCAAAAAAAATTCATAATCGATGCCTCAAAAAGCTTTGCGGTGCTTAAAAATATACTTACTACAGCTTTTTAACCGGTACAGACACCTGAATCAAATATTGGTCAGAATCTTCAATGGCAACTTCATTGAAGAGATACATTTCATATACAGGCCCTGTGAAATGAAGGTCATTTTCTTCTGCGTATTTTTGCATGCGCATTGGCAAATCCCCCAAATGTCCGTAATAACCTCTTGTATATCCTACCATATATTCGCCCGCGTCTTTCATATTATGCCCTGTCGGCACATAGGAAAAATAACGGCTGGGTCGGCCGGGATTATCTGTAAAAGCGTCTATATCCGTGTAAAAACCGCCTGCAGGGAAAGCGGGGTTTATATTGCGCTCTTCCATTTTCCGTAAAAAATTAAAAAAATTGTCATAAAAATATCCGCCGTTAAAATCATTGAACGGCCCAAGTTCAATAGGCGTTGCGAGCATTTGCTTTACGCTTATTTCCCGCTCATTAGCGTGAAGCCCCTCTTCGATTAATCCGCAGTATGCATGAATAATTGAATAGGCCTGTTGTAAATGCAGAAGTTCACGATTCAATTCTAATTCCTGCTGATGAAAAAGGTCAAGAACCTGATCGGGCGCTCGATGCTCAATAAACCTCTTAATAGTTTTTATAGGGATTTTCATATTGTGCATAACATTGATTAAGTTGACGGATATAGCTTGCACTGCCGAATAATAACGATATCCGTTGGAATCACGCATTGTTGGTTTAAACAACCCGACCTCATCATAATGACGCAAGACGCTTTGCTTGATTCCGGTAAGCTCGGAAAACTTTGCAATTGACAATAAATCTTCACCTTGCATTTAGAATCGCCCCTAACTTAATCATAATATATACTATACTACAAATTTCACCGAAATGCAAATAAGGCTCATTTGTTTCATGCACATAAAGGCTTTTTCGTAAAAAAATTATAAAAGCTTCAAGTGGCTCTAAGTTTTTTAGGCATTTTGCAACAGGTTTTAAGTGTTTTATAAGGTGAAAGGTGCATGTGCCTTATTCATAAAAAGCCCGGAAGCCTTGATATTGCTGCAGTCTGTAAGCTTTTTCAATCATTTTTTTCTAATCGGCAAAAAGAAAAAATATTTTTGCTAAAGGTATTGACTTTCAAGTGGGTAAATCAGTTATAATTTTATTAACGAAGGATAAAGCCTTGCCGCTCAATTTTACAAAGAAAAAGAGCGGATGCCGGTATGTATAAATTCGGTGCGGGTTTATATATCCTGTTATTCTTCACGGTCGATAAAGAAAGCGGTAATAGAATTTGCTGCTTTTAAACAATCGTATCAGGGGAGTTATGGAGGGGTTAAAATGTGTACAGATTCTTTATCTCAGAATGAACACAAAGTAAGCGTTGCAAGCCCCGTTGCCGATGCCTTATTTAATTATCTGAGTGATGTAATCTATAATCCGGCGAATGCTGCTTTAGACATCGAAAGTTTACCTGAAGACTTTCGTGATTTCGGCAGCGGACTTCGCTATTTTGCCGAACTTGTTATGGAAACCAAAGTGATGGCTCAGGCTTTAGCCAAAGGCGATCTGACCGGAAAAATACCGTCTCCCGATAATGAAATTGCTTCTCCGTTAAAGGCATTGCAGGCTTCCTTGAAGCATTTGACATGGCAGACCCAGCAAATCGCCCAGGGTGACTATCAGCAGCGCGTTAAATTTATGGGGGATTTTGCCGTTGCGTTTAACTCTATGGCGAAACAGTTAGAGGAAAGGAGTACTATCGCAATCCGGGAAAAGTCCACCCTATTGCGGTATGTAGATTTGATTCTTTCAAATACACCTAATATTCTCTTAGTATTTGATAATAACGGAAAGGCTGTCCTTGCCAGTAAAGCCTATTTGAAGCATGGGAAAAAGTCTTCAATGGATGAGATTCAAGGCAAGACATTTACAGAGTTATTTGAACCTTTATCAACAAATGGTTTTTTGCAAAATATGAATGATTTGTTTCATGCGGCTCTTTCAAATATACATACGGATGAAATAGAGCAAAGTATTGATTTCGGACAGGACGGGAATTTACGTACATATACTATCAATGTGACTCCCATGTTATGCGAAGAGGAAGGAGTACTTGGCACAATGGTACTCTTTCATGATGTGACTGAGATGCTGCAGGCCAAATATGAGTCTGAGCGCGCCCGCGAGCTGGCTGAACAATCTGCACAGGCAAAATCTGATTTTCTTGCCCGTATGACCCATGAGATTCGCACCCCCATGAATGCTATTATAGGGATGACCTCCATAGGGAAAGCCGCGCAGGATATCGAAAAAAAGGATTATTCATTTCAGCAGATTGAGGTAGCCTCAACACATCTGCTTGGTGTAATTAATGATATCCTGGATATATCGAAAAACGAAGCCGACAGGTTTGAATTATCATGCAGTGATTTCAACTTTAAATGTATGATAAGCAATGTAAAAAGTATAATCGGTATACAGGTAACGGAAAAAGAGCAGCTTTTTATAACCGATATTGACAATGATATCCCGGTTAATATTATATCTGATGAACAGCGCTTGATGCAGGTTTTGGTGAACCTTCTTTCCAACGCTGTTAAATTTACGCCGACACAGGGCACTATAGGGTTGACGGCAAAAAAAATAACTGAAAATGACGGCATTTGTACGATTCGTTTTACAATAAAAGATACAGGGATAGGAATATCAAAAGAACAGCAAGCGCGCTTGTTTACGCCTTTTGAGCAGGCGGACGGAAGTATTCACCGAAAATACGGCGGCACCGGTCTTGGTCTTGCCATCTCAAAACGCATTGTCGAAAAAATGGGGGGCGATATCTGGATAGAGTCGGAGCTGGGCAAAGGCGCATCCTTTATTTTTGATATTAAGGCGGAGAATGGCAATGGAGCGGCTGAGCAGACAGACAAAGCAAAAACTGTAGAAACCGGAATTTTTCGCGGAAAACGGATAATGATTGCCGAGGATATAGATATAAACCGCGAAATTATATCGGCAATTCTTGAAGACACGGGCTTGGAGATAGACTTTGCAGTTAACGGGGCAGAAGCGGTTGAAAAATGCTTATCCGATGCAAACGATTATGATTTGATACTTATGGATATACAAATGCCCGAAATGGATGGCTATGAAGCAACCAGGCGTATTCGTCGGGCTGCTTTGCCGAAACTTGTATCAATTCCTATTATCGCAATGACCGCAAATGTTTTTAAGGAGGATGTGGAGCGCTGTATTGCCGCCGGGATGAATGCCCATCTCGGAAAACCCATCGATATTCCCGAATTGATGGCAAAATTAGAGGAATATCTGTTGTAAGTGCCAAAATATAGGGAAAATGCAAATAATAACTTGTCTTTACCCGCTATATATGTTAAAATATTCGGATATAAATTTAAGAATCTATATTCATAGAATTTCACAAGGAGGAGATTGGTTTGCACAAGTTGATAAAAGAAGGGTTAACTTTTGATGATGTACTGCTCATTCCGGCATATGCTGACTTTCAACCTAAGGATACTGATATTTCAACCAGACTTACTCAGTCAATTGCCCTTAACTCTCCCTTGCTCTCAGCGGGGATGGATACGGTTACCGAATCCAGGATGGCTATTGCAATGGCAAGGCAAGGCGGTATCGGCATTATTCACAAAAACATGTCTATTGAAGAACAAGCTATGGAAGTTGATAAAGTTAAGCGCTCAGAACATGGCGTTATAACGGATCCTTTCTCCCTTTCCCCCAATCATTATGTATATGAAGCTGACGATCTTATGGCTAAATATCACATTTCCGGTGTTCCTATTACAGAAAATGGCGTTTTAGTCGGAATAATAACCAATAGAGATTTACGCTTTGAAAAAGATCATAATAAAAAAATCTATGAGGTTATGACTAAAGAAAATCTCGTAACTGCTCCTGAAGGCACCACTATGGAGGAAGCAAAAGAGATACTTACAAAGTATAAAATTGAGAAGCTCCCTATGGTTGATGATAAAAATCACCTTAAGGGGCTTATTACGATAAAAGATATTGAAAAGACAGTTAAATACCCCAATTCCGCCAAGGATACCAACGGCCGTTTGCTTGCAGGTGCAGCCATAGGGACAACGATGGATACTTTTGAGAGGGTGCAAGCCCTTGTTGAGCGTAAGGTTGATGTGATAGTTGTTGATACTGCTCACGGTCACTCAGAATTTGTTATACAAACCGTAAGAGAAATTAAGGATGCTTTCCCGTCTCTTCAAATAGTGGCAGGCAATGTTGCCACGGGGGAAGCTACTTTAGCTTTGATAAAAGCAGGAGCAGACGCAGTTAAGGTAGGTATAGGCCCCGGCGCTATATGTACCACAAGAGTTGTAGCAGGTATAGGCGTACCTCAAATTACGGCTATTTATGACTGTGCGCAGGCAGCCGCTNAATACAATATCCCTGTAATAGCTGACGGCGGTATAAAATACTCGGGGGATATTGTGAAAGCAATTGCTGCCGGGGCNGATACGGTAATGATAGGCAGCCTTTTTGCCGGCTGTGATGAAAGTCCCGGTGCGCTTGAGCTATACCAAGGCCGGAAGTATAAGACCTATAGAGGGATGGGCTCCTTAGCTGCTATGGAAAAAGGCTCCAAAGACAGGTATTTTCAAGAGGAAGCGAAAAAATTCGTTCCCGAAGGTGTTGAAGGCCGCGTAGCTTATAAAGGTGAGGTTTCCGAGGTCATATATCAACTGCTTGGCGGGCTTAAGGCAGGTATGGGATATTGCGGAACAAGGACGATAAACGACCTTAAAACAAAATCCCAATTTATGAAAATTACAAGTGCAGGCCTTAGAGAAAGCCATCCCCACGATGTTCATATAACTAAGGAATCGCCTAACTATAGTGTAGAAAATTCCGGTAACTAGGGGGAAATGATAAAAATGAACCACGAACTTATTATAGTGCTTGATTCAGATAGGCATACAGGCATAGCTGTAGCAAGAGCCGTAAGGGAAATGCAGGTTTTTTGTGAAGTTTTAAGCCCTGATGCTGACCGGGAAAAAATAAAGAATAAAAACCCAAAAGGAATAATTGTTACGGGAGATTTTGACGCAGCAGAGAAAAACCTATCAGCTTTAAACATACCTCTCTTACATATGCAGGATGAAAATAAAAATAAAATATCAGACTTTTTATTTAAAACCTGTGCCTTAAAAGGCGATTGGGTTATGGAAAATGTAGCTCCCAAGCTAATTGAGGCTTTAAAAGAAAAAATTGGCAATAAAAAAGTGCTTCTGGCTCTATCGGGAGGAGTTGACTCTACCGTCGCTGCAATTATGCTCCACAAAGCTTGCGGTAAAAACTTAAATTGTATATTTGTTGATCACGGTCTTATGCGCCTTAATGAAGGAGATTGGATTGAGAAGGTTTTTACCAAAGATTTTGACATCAACTTCACAAGAGTCAATGCTCAGGATAGGTTTTTAGGCAAGCTTAAAGGCATTACAGACCCTGAGCAGAAGCGTAAAATCATAGGGGAAGAATTTATTCGCGTATTTGAAGAAGAGGGCAAGAAAATAGGCGCTGTTGATTTTCTTGCCCAGGGTACAATTTACCCTGATGTTATAGAAAGCGGTAAAGACGGGGCGGCTTTAGTTAAAAGCCATCATAATGTAGGCGGTATTCCCGATGTTATTGATTTTGAAGAGATAATAGAGCCTTTAAGAGACTTATTTAAGGATGAAGTGAGAAAGGTGGGCTTAGCGCTGGGAATAGATGAAGAGCTTATATACCGCCAGCCTTTCCCCGGCCCCGGATTAGGTGTCCGCATACTTGGCGAAATTACAAAGGAAAAGCTTGATATTTTGCGCCAAACTGACTATATCTATCGTGAAGAGATTAAAAAAGCCGGGCTTGACCGTAAAATTTGGCAATACTTTACCGTATTTACAGGCCTGCGCTCTGTGGGAGTAAAAAACAACGCCAGAGCATACGGATATACAATAGCCCTTAGAGCCGTTAACAGCCGCTACACCGTGACAGCCGATTGGGTAAGAATACCCTATGACACCTTGGAAATAATATCCGAGAGAATAACAAAGGAAGTACCCGAAGTCAGCAGAGTAGTATATGATATATCAAATAAACCCCCGGCGACTATTGAGTGGGAGTGAGAGACATGAAATTAACAAAAAATCATAAATTTCAAGATAGAGCAGAAATAGGTGATTTGTTAGGCGGAGACTTGCAAAAAGGAATTGCAACTACTAACAGAATAAATGCAATTTTGTTATTTATGAATGAAGAGGAGCTTTATAAGGATTATTTTTACCCAAGAGGGAAATATGATTTCTGTATGTATACTGGCATAGGGAAGCGGGGAAACCAAGACAGCGTGGAAAATCCTGTGTATGATTTAAATATTGCTGTTCTTACACACAAGAAGAGAAACGTATCTTTGCTGTTATTTGAGAAGAGAGAGGGGCAGTATTATTTTGTCGGAAAGTATCAACTAATCGAGACACATCAAAACATTCAACCAGATGAGAATAATGAGATGAGGCGAGTGTTTGTCTTTCATCTAGAAAAAATATCCGATACATTTGAGCTTCATGGATGACAACATTCTGATATCTCTAAATAATCAGTAAAAACTGCATTGTCCAAACAATCAAGCTCAAGTTGATGACACGCCCTTGATAACATTTTGATAACAGAATCCCAGCAAACGCCATAGAGAATGGATAATTGGTATCAAATCAAGTAAAAACCTATCACGAAATCTAAACAAAATTAATTAATTTAAGTTTTCGGGAATTAAGCTTCTAAATAACTACGCAGAAGGATTGTGTTATGGAAAAGGATCGATTATTTCATTCTTGCGATGTATACTATACCTTTAATGAGTCTATGCAAAAATTTGAAGGTCATTTAGATTATAAAGATTATTTATATCGTTCAATTAGTGAGGTAACTCCATTTGTTATATACGAGGAAGAATTAAAACGATTAAATAATTATCTAGTCCTTATATTAAAAAATAGCACTCAGCAAAAACAGGCAGAAATAGATTGGGCTAACAAAATAACCCCTGACGGAAATTTCATATCATATGGGGAAATAGAACTTGTGAAAAATGAAGTTCAGTCGAAGTGGTTACTTAATATTAATCAGGTGTTATTTTCTACAGGAATAACGTTATTGTTGTCATTTTTAGAAAGTTGCTTTTACGATTTAACTCATTGGCTGAATCCTTCTTCGAATATCAAAAAAATAAAAGGAAATAAAATAGAAAAATATCTCGATTCTTTAAATAAAACTCTTGGTACACAAATGTATCTTTCGAAACAGATTCAGGAAAGCCGGAAAATCAGAAATAAATTTATTCATAACCAGCTAGACTTTAACGAAGTTCAGGAAAAAGAGTTAAGGTATACAATGGATGCAGTAGTTGAGTTATTACTTGAAGTAGAACATGCAATGATTGAAAAGGGGAAACTTGTCAAATATCTATGACAACAATATGGCAACAAAAAATCAGATAGTCTATAAGCTATGGATAATATAAGTAATCAGAATACCACAAACCAAATTATCTAAACAAAATTGTTTAGATTAAGCATTAAGGAGTCGAGTGGGAGTGAAGATTAATAAATAAAAATAATCTATGATAAGCAGGAATAAATAAAGTAATAAGTAAAATTGTAAATACATACAGAGAATGAAGGGCTTTAAAATAAAAATTTGCCCTTATATTAATTTAAAGATGCGGTAAATTAGCATTTTGTGAGATACTTTACATAGGAATTTGAATGGAGAGATATATCTAAAGATGAATAAGCTTACAAGTGAGCAATTACTTGAAAAAGTAAGTTCTATGAAATTATTTTGCCTTGACAATAGTTTTGAAATAGCTTTTGAAAAACAGTTTATAGTGCCCTATGCAGGCATAGATATTGTGGCCGATATGTATCCGGAATATAGTGGTTGTGCTGTGTACATGGTTCTACAAGCTGACAAGATAATAATTACAGATATTGATCTTAATAATGACCCGCCGATAATTAAATATCGTAATTGCGCCACTAATGAAAAGCATCAAATTGATAATTTGTGGTTTTTCCCATTTCCCATTCCTAAAAATGCGCTGCATATGGAAATTATTTCGGATAATTTTATTGAAGTAGATATCAAAGAAGAGTGGCGCTTACGCAAGCCACAGTGGCAAGAATTTGGGCCAATGAAGTTAAGCATTTATGATTTAATAATTCAAAGCCGAAGGCAGGAAAAGACCATATCGGAATATGATTTGTTATATATAGGTTCATCAAAGGATGTATATCGTAGACTTTTAAACCATGAAACAATACCAAAAATACATCGTTATATGGCATCTTTTCGTACAAATAAGGAGCTCTTTATTTGGATTCTTAAGCCGAAATCATATTTTTATAAACAAAGCCGAAGCGAGTTTGCAGCTATAACACTTTCCAGCTCCGTTAGGAGTAAAGACAAAGACTTTGGAATTGACATAGAAAACGAACATCTTTTGGCAATTTCGGAAGCAATGTTAATTCATTACTTCAAACCCGAATACAATAAACTCTATAAGAATAACAAACCCAATTATTCACATGTTGTATATGCAAAACTTTATGATGCAGGAGTTAAACATTTGCAAGTACACCTTAATTTGTTTATGCAAAAAGATAAGGAACTTTTGTCTGTTAAAACTGAGAATGAAAATACAAGAAAAGAAATGCATATTAGTTTACATGGTGCATTAGAGAATTTGCTAAAAGAGCCGGAAGACAGTATTATTTCTGTTGAGGTACTTCCGGAAGAGTTATATTCTTTATTTATTGGTGATTATCTATAAAATATAAGTATGTGAGTGACAAGAATGAAAGAAGCAGACTGTTATTTGGCAATGTTATTAGTTGCCGGAGATACGCAAGCTTGGGACGAGCTTTATAACCAATCTAACAAAATTGTAGCTGGGTATGCCAGAAAATATTCGCAACGATTTTATCTTGCAAATATATCAGATGAAGATATTACTTCTGAGGCATATTCTCGCGCTTATAAGAGGTTAGGTACATTTAAAGGGTATAGCCGTTTTTCCACTTGGATATGTGGATTTGTCAAATACATAGTTTGGGCGGAAAGCAGGAAGCAAAAGCGTAGAAGGCAAATTTTTCAGAACTATATTTCTTCACAATTAACCTTTCATTCGCGCGATCCCTGTGATATTATTTTGGAGTTAGAGTTGTATAAATCAGTATGGAGCGCTTTCGAAAGGTTGCAGCCTTTAGAGGCATATATATTAGAAAACCGTATTGTTAATGAGAAAACATTTTTTGAGCTAAGCAAAGATACACAGTTGCCTATCCGCATAGTTAAAAAGCATTATCAAACTGCGCTGGATAAATATTCAAAAAACTTCCATATCATTTATCATGATAAAGGAATGTGACAATGTATCCGGCAACAAAATAGTAGCAGGAGCCGAGTAGGAGCAGACTTATGAACAGATATATAATTGAAGATGCAAATAGATGTTTGCAATGCCAAAAACCTTTATGCAGTGCGGGATGCCCGATTGGTACGCCAATTAAAGAAGTAATCAGATTATTTCTTGACAGTAAAATGCTTGAAGCGGGTGAATTGCTTTTTGAGAATAACCCCTTATCCTTGGTTTGTTGTCATGTATGCCCGCAGGAGA
>JGI20163J15578_10001365_pt1 | contig 10123 bp, 4 predicted proteins | sample TergutCu122P1_FD_15578 | JGI IMG/M metagenome (IMG submission 15578)
GGTCTTCGTAAACTTGCGAAGCTGGCGGTGATAGGCCTCTGCCATGTTGATTTTTGGAGCAATACGCTTTATGGCTTCTTTCAAGTCACTGGTTGGGTTGCTGAATATCTCATGGTAAAAAACCCTTTTATTATCCATATGATAGCAAGAAGTTGTATTGTAATTATACTCCTTAAATTTCACCTCATCGCTGAGTGCTTCCTTCATTGCTTCATCGTCTAACAGTGCCGATAAAGATGAGCCGCAATCATAAATAGGGGCAAAAGTAAATTCGCCGTCTTTTTCAATTAGTCCCCAATTACCAAGATGCCTGTCTCTGTTACCAATCAGCGCATCAACAACGAACACATCCCAAAACTTGCTTATCACTTCGCTTTTGTTTGTTATGGCATCGGTTTCGGAAATGGTGTCGTACACATCTTCTATCGTTATCCGTTCGCTTGACCTGTCAACTAAGGTTTGGTTAGCGAATTTTACAAACTCGTACAACTCACCGCCATTTTGCGTAAAGTCTTTACAGGCTACAACTATTTTTTCTTTCCCTTGCTTATCTGTAAATAATCCCAAAAGCGTATCTTGTGTTTCAAATCCGCATGACTTAAATATCAGGCATCCGATATGTTCAGAATATTGGTTATTTTTATAGCTCAGAACATCCTTAACCTTTTTTGCACGAACAGGGTCGGGATATTTGAGCATATACAACTCGCCATTATATATAATGGTTGTTTTCTTTTCCGAGCCAAGAAATCTATTCGCCTTTTCTTTTGCCTTATTGAAATCAACCAGCATATAAAAGCCCCTCCAAGTATTCCCTGATTTCTGCTGCTACATAAGGGGCTAACTTACCCATGACTTCGCATTGCTTGATTGTAAAATACATATTTTCACACCAAAAGACTTCCAAATCAAGGTGTGCCGATTTTGTTTTTTGAGCATTTCCCCAGAAGATTATGAAATCAATTGGATTAATCGTAATTTAACGATTATTGATTTTGAAACCAGAGTACGTGTTGTATATGATGAACACGGAAATAGGCAGGAAGATTTTTTAGGTTGTGATATCTATAACTACATTATCTTCGACATCCCAAATGATGAGTCCGACGAACAGTTTCTTCCTTTTTTCGATTCAGGTATCAGAAATACATTCGTACCTTTTTTATCTACGCCACAGCCTACTGGCACACTTGTTGGTGGTAGTTCTTTTAGGCCAAATGCAAGTCATAGATATATTGGGCTATGGGTAGTTGGTTTACCAGTTGGCATGACTAATATTGACGTGTTCTTTACTAATGCAGCAGGAGACGACAGAATCATTTTTTGGGGTGCCCCCTTATTTTCAATGGTACGACACCGCCATAGACATTCTACTCATTTGTATAGTGCAAGGGTTAGTACACGAACAAGGTCAGGTAATGCTAATCTAAGATTCCTCTCTGGAAATCCAGTTACAATAACCCTTAATGCAAGTGGCGGTTCTGTTAGTCCAGGAAGCATCATAAGATTTTCAGGGATGCCAATTGGAGAACTCCCAATACCAACAAGAACAGGACGTGGTTTTGTTGGTTGGTTTAATACAACAGCCGCGGTTGGCGGGACAAGATTTCATGCTGGAACCTTTGCTCCTCAAAGCAATACAACTCTGACTGCGAGATGGCATGAGCCTAGTCGCCATCAAGGTTGGTGGTGGTACCGAACTGGAACTACTACTGCTATTCCATTAGGGGCATTTACAATTAATTCAAGTTTAGGCGCAGTATGGCGAACATCAATGAACACTGGCATGACACGTTGGAATAGTAGTGCCGCACCAGTCAGTTTTAATAACAACTTTACAACCAATAGAGTTATTGCTGAACCGAGAACAGTTGGTTGGTTTGGGTTGTTAGACCCTAGGGCTGCAACTGGAAGGAATTTAACAAGATTTGATCTTATCTTAAATTCTAGGACAATTACTGCACATGCGGAAAGTAATAATTTCACACTGGGTAATGTTATAACCAGTGTTATGGCCCACGAACTTGCTCATATCATAGGTTTAGTTGATAATCCTGTTGGAGGTGGAACCAGCAGTCTTATGAGTCATTACAGAAACAGAAATACGGTAACTGGGCCAACAGCTTTTGACATTACAAGTGTTCGGATGTTGTACGATTAATTTACCTCTGCAAAATTTTTCAACATTTTCTTAAAACTTGATGTATACTTAGATATATCAAAATACTTTAAAGGAGCAGTGCTTTATGAAAAAAGTCACTTTGTTAATAGTAATAGCGACAATTCTAATATTATCGGCATGTAACTACGATAATCAGACAGCTGATAATGAAGCCGAAGATGAAATAGTTACTGAATATTTTTTCGGAGGTGACCTTTGGATATTTGAAAATATTGGTCAATTAAATTCTCAAACGACGGATGTTGTTAGAGCAGTAATATCAAACAGCAGAGTGGAGCCAATAAATACCTTGTTAGGAACCCCTTGTCCTGATGATGATATGGAGCGTTTCTATATTACTCACACTGTTTATCAGCTCAATGTTTTAGAAGTATTTAAGGGAAACTCGTCGGTCGGAGATGTGCTGGAAATTATGCAACTAGGTGGACTCTACAATAATAGGGAACTAATATATCCTTACCAACTGTCAATGAATAGTGGTGATGAGTTCATCTTATTTTTACAGTGCTTTGAGGAATATGGTTTTGGACATTTGCCTATGTCAATAGTTGGTTCTCACCAAGGAGTATTTTATTCATTATCTTCACGAGCTACACAAACGAATGACATATTTGAAAGTATTGCGGAAGCATATTTCGAAAACCATCTTAATCCAAACGAAACACTGGAAAACGTTTCTCCAAATATTAGTCTAACGCTAACCATAGGGGATTTGATGCAAATTCGACATGACTCGGGTTTGGAATAAACTTTAATCTGTTTAGCCCTTTCATGACAAACATTTCACTATTTACTACGTAAGCCCAAATGTTCCCATATGTGTGATTATTGATATTATGTACTAAAAAAGGGGCTGTTGCAAAACTATGAAAATAGTTAGCGACAGCCTTTTTTGTAAGAATGCCAGAAAAGTCAGCCCCACCAAAGAAAGACCAAAACAATAGAGTTCACAAATATTTATTAAGCCCACAAGAAAAGCGCATGACAAAAAAGCCCTCGTCCTATTTTTTTACGGAGGAAAAAGTTAAGCAGTTTTGATTTGTTGAAGCGGCTTGCCGCAGCGTTCATTTTGGATTTTTGTGTGTAACTTATTAATGTTGAATCCGAAACACAGTAACAACAATTCGGTCATGATATTGGGTTTTGGTGACGGTATGATTGTTATCGAAAACCTTACCCCCATACTCCCCCCAAAAGAGCGGGAGCGGCGCAAACGTGAAATTGAAAAACGTTTGTATGATGTGTTCAGTAAATATACACAAGCCAATAAAACGAACAAAAATCCTAATCGACAACATTGTGATAAGGGGCTAAAAATGATATAATTTACTTGTAGGTTAGCTCCTATTTTCCATTGAAAAGGAGCTAATATTATGAATAACAGAATAGATGCCATTTACGCAAGACAATCTGTAGACAAGCAAGACAGTATCAGCATTGAAAGTCAAATGGATTTTTGCAAATACGAATTGAAAGGCGGTAATTGCAAAGAGTACACAGACAAAGGATACTCCGGTAAGAATACTGACAGGCCACAGTTTCAACAGTTGGTGCGGGATATTGAGCAGGGTTTAATCCAAAGGGTTATTGTTTACAAACTCGACAGGATAAGCCGCTCCATCATAGATTTTGCAAATATGATGGAACTGTTCCAACGCTACAATGTGGAGTTTGTATCATCAACAGAAAAGTTTGATACCTCAACACCAATGGGCCGGGCAATGCTTAATATCTGTATCGTTTTTGCCCAATTGGAAAGGGAAACTATCCAGAAGCGGGTAACGGATGCTTACTACTCCCGGTGTCAAAAAGGTTTCCACATGAGCGGTAAGGCTCCCTATGGCTTCACGTTGGAGCCAACTATCCTAGATGGTATACGCACGAAAATGATGGTAGCCGACCCGGAAGCGGCAGAGCGTGTCAAGCTGATGTTTGAAATGTATGCGGAGCCGGACATATCCTTTGGTGACATTACCCGGCACTTTGCGGAACAGGGCATTGACTTTGACGGAAACGAATTGCAACGCCCCACGCTGTCATACCTTTTGCGTAATCCGATTTACGCGCAGGCTGATTTAGACCTATATGAGTTTTTCAAAAATCAAGGCGCGGATGTTGTGAATGACGTGGCAGACTTCACAGGGTTAAACGGCTGTTATCTGTATCAAGGCCGTGATGTGGACGAAAGCAAGTTTAATAGCTTGAAAGACCATATACTTGTACTCGCGCCGCATGAGGGGCTTGTATCTTCCGAAGTATGGCTTGCTTGCCGCCGTAAGCTGATGAATAATCCTGTTGTAAGCGGAGGGCGCAAGGCTAAAAACACATGGCTTGCGGGGAAAATTAAATGTGGGCGGTGCGGTGCAGGGCTTATGTATGCGAACAGTCCGGCAAAGATAGCGTACTACCGTTGCCGGAAGCGCATGGACAGCAAAAGCTGTGAGGGCTGTGGAAAGTTGATTGTTAGCAAGATTGAGCAGTCCATATATGGCGAAATGTGCCGGAAGATGGACGAATTTCAAACGCTGACAGGTGGCAATCCCATGAAAGCAAGTCCAAAGTTGACCGCCTACAATGTGGAACTTGCACAGGTTGAAGCTGAAATAGAAAAACTGCTTGACACCTTATCAGGTGCAAATTCTACGCTTCTGTCATACGCCAACAGCAAGATAGAGGAACTGGACGAAAAAAGACAATCGCTGACAAAAGCGATTGCCGATATGAGTGCCGAGGCCATATCTCCGCACAAGATGAATCAGATTTCTGGTTACTTAGGCGATTGGGATAATACAAGTTTTGAAGATAGGCGGCTTGTAGCTGATGGGCTTATCTCTCATATCTCGGCTACAAGTGAAAGGGTTAGGATTGAATGGAAAATCTGATTCTTTCATGCAACATTGCAACATATTACTTTGCGGTTAGTTTTACATTGTTGGGCGATGCTTATATATATTATAGCCGAAAGTCAGGGCTTTTGCATTATAAAATACAGAGAATTAGCAAGGAATTGACAATGGGGCAAGATTGCTCTTGCCCCTGACTGCCAATTTTACTAACTTTGTAGCTTACCAACCGCTTTGTGGAAGTCTTTGATTGCCGCCCCACAGGGTAGCGGCAGTCGTATTATTACCCAATACCCATTCATCCGTTCCGGCTACGCGCCCGCCAACATCAACGAGAAGCGCGAACATCATATTAGGCGGCAGCGCCCTGGCAGTTGTCGGCAGCACATTGGCAAATATCCTTGGGTTTTCTATCGCCATAAAGCCTCGCCCAGAAGCGTTTTTGGCAACGCACCAAGATTCTCCGCCCATGCAAAGAAAGCATCAGAAATAGGTTTCGATTCTTGAAGCCGTTTCTCATAGCGTTCTTCTGACAAGAGCTCTGCAAACTCACGCTCCAGCTTAAACAGTGCATTTATATATTAGACCTCTTGCATAACAAAGGCGACATATCAAATTTACAAATACCCGCAATGAGATTGAATCGTAAGCCGAAGCGTCTTCTGCGATTCGGATAATGCTCTGCCAGTATCTTGAATCTCTTGTAAGTTGGATTTACTTATTTGTGATGAATGGGGCTATGTTTACAACATCATCTGCATAGTACAACTGAGCCTCTTTCGTTTTAAGCGGGAGCAATTCGATAATATGCGACCAGCTCAATTTTGTCGACACCGTCGGCAAAATCTTTTTACCATATCCGGCTCGACCATCGTTAAGCACATGTGAGTTAAATTCCTACTGCTCCTTTTTTGTTGGTTTTCTGAAGTGGACAACCCCCTTAAACTGCCGATTTATTATGTCTGACCTGTGACTTTTCTGTAAAAGACAACGTGCTGCTATAAAAAAATTTTGTGTTAAGTCCAACCCACCCCCTGATATCACATAGCCAATATGATATCAGGGGGTTATCTTTTGAAAACACAAACAATATGTGTTTTTTCCATGTAAAAGTTTAAGTACGTAGTTTATACTTTATACAAATATGCCAACACGACTGTTTTTTCGTAAACTTTGTTGGCAATTTACACAACCAAAAACAGAAAGGGTGACACGTCTGTGAAAAGACCAACATTCAAAAAGGCGGCTACACTAATCCTTGCCATAGCTATGGTATTGGTGGCAGCCTCCAACATTTTTGCCGACAGCTTCGAAGAAAGCGGCGGTGCAGAGACCATTGCACCACATTTGGTAATATGGTCTATGCAAACGGATGACTACATCCAAGGGCTTGAGGCCGATGAAACAACCACACTGGCCGGCACGCCTTGGCTAAGCCGCGCCGGTACACCTACGGTAACTGCCGTAGCAAACCTATCAGAGCCGGACTTAAATTCGCTTCAAGTAACGGATAGGCCCGGTGCGGATTGGCAAGGGCTAGAAATTCCGTTCAGAACATTTGTGAATAACGGCACATTAAGCCCGGTTAACACTTATCAGCTTGTTGTACAGGGGCAAGCCATTACCCCCATTCCGGGCCCTACAAACATGGTTCTTCGCCAGGCACAGGCCAATTGGAGTAACCTTTCAGCCACGGTTGCAGTAACAAATGCGTCTCCATACTTCACACTTACCTTTGAGTTTAGCCCTAATCAGGCTAACCTTGTAACACAAAATGCTATTAGGATACAAACCACGCAAAACGTAACCACATCATTTATTATTGACAGTATTGTCCTTACACGTACAGCAATTGGCCCCGCATCATTTACCCTAACTGCCAATGGCGAAGCAGGCGTTAAATCCAGTACTGAAATTGTAATTGAATTTATCCGCGACATTGCGCCGCCATTGGATATTACCCACATAACAACATTTAACCCCCGTGACACAGGTGTGGAAATGGGTAGCTTACGCCGCGTACCGGCAGATGATGCCGTACCGGGCGTATATCGCAATGACATGTGGGTATTAGAAGTCGGAAACATAACACACTGGGGAAGCGCGCTTATCGGTATTACGCACCCGGATGTGGCCGCCGCGGCCCAAAATGTAGGGCTTTTCCACGATGGAAGCTACTTCACGCCTCCATTATCACCCAGGCGGGATTATTTCCCGGACCTACTTGACCCAAATTTTGCGGACATTATGCCTTATACCCCGTATTTAAACGACCCGTTCACATTTTTCTGGTATACGGTTGGCGCGCAGCGGCCAAGTGATGCCTATCCGGCAGACGGAATAGTTGCAACTCAAGAACATTGGGAGTTGCGCCGCGCAGAACTTCAAGATTTGTTTATGTATTATTATTACGGTTTTATATGGCCTACAACACACAACAATGTGACGGTAAACCTGACAGAGGCGCAAATTAACACGAATCAAACGGCAGACGCTGCGCGTAACCTTGGCGCAATAAACATTACGGTAAACGAACACCGCCTTGACGGTACCCCGATACAGCACTCATGGAACGGTGCAACGGGCGTAAACTTACCCAGCTGGCAACAGCTTTATGATAACGGCTTCTGGTGCTGCCCCAACCCTTGCGACATTAACGCGCCATGCCCCGGCAGCAACGAAGTGCGCCGTACAGGCGGTCCGGTTATTGTAGGCGGCGCAGGCGGTTCCAACGCGGCAGCGTTACACGCACGCGGGATAGGCCTTGCAGATGCCCCGGGTGCCGAAGCAAGAACAAGTGCATACTTTACATTGTTCCCGTTTAACCCAGATGTTGTTCATTACAACACAGGCTCTCTTGCCGCCCGTGCATGGGAAGTAGGAAGGCTAATAGACATATTCCAGCTAAACCCGCAATTGGGCGTAAATTATAACGCGTTTATTACTACGGGGAACTCTTTCGCAGGTAAACGCGCTCTTTCCCCGGGCGTATTCGACGACCGTGTAGCAGTAACCATGCCGCATGAGTCCGGCGGTGACGGCGGAGTCGCGCCGTTCCGTTTCTCTCATGCGGGAAGAATCCAATATTATCATGCGGATACTTTTGCGGCACAGGAAAGCAACCGCGTACACAGCCGCCACGAAACAATGAGAACAGGCTTGGCCAACCGCCGCGCATTGGGCCCGGTTGCGGAAAGATTTGCAACATCCACACCATATGAACAAAGCACACACCTGCTTCCTTTCGATATGCATTTGGCAATTGCACTTACCTCCCCAACTTTAGCCAACCCCAACAGAGCATTCGTTAGCCTAGAAACCGCCAACTTCGGAACATGGACAGCCTGGGCACCTGCCCGCACGGTTGCGGCCGCGGCACAGGAAGTATTCCATTTCCTAGACAGCGATAATTTAATTTTCTTATCAAAAAATAGCAGTCACAGCCCTCACGCTTCCGATGCCCCTGTTTGGCTGGCAGTTGTTGACTATCTGTTCGGCCAACCCGTCCATGATACGGAAACAGGTTTCAGAGGCGGAAGAACAGCAGACCAAGTATATGTTGAAGATATTAACAACGTGGCATATCCCGGAATATGGCCAAGTCCTGGCTACCTGACAAGAAGCCCTATTGAAGTACAATCCGACTGGATGCCATGGGCACGTCCCGGTTATTATGCAGTATGGACTGAAACCGTTCACGTAACGGAAGGGCTTCCTGCCACAGTTGTTGCCCACACCACCGCACCGGACGGAACTGTTGTGACACTTACAGCGCGCAGCACCGGTGACCAAAACCGCTTGTGGAACAGAAACGGCAACGCCGCGCCTGTTGTGCTTGACACATGGACAGCCGTTGTTTCCGGCGGACAAGCCATATTTAATATCCCGCCCACAGAAGTACAGATAGGCCGTTACGAGCTTAGCGTGCCAAACGGCGGCAGAAGCGCGTTCTTCCAAGGCATAGACGTACACACAGCCCTGCGCAGCGGCTCTACTCAAGATAATATCGGCGGTTCTGCCGCTACGCTTTTCGGCTTTACAAGCACACTTGTAAACAGAGATGAGCTGCAACTGTTTATACTTCCGCCCACAGGCGAAGAAGTACCCGTAACAGCAACAACGTGGCAAGGCGGCGGCAACTGGATAACTCCATGGGGCGTACGCATACAGGGTACCACCGGTACAGGTGCGTATATTCTTCGTAATTTACAGTTTGAAGCCATGCCGGGCTTTACTTTTGAAATGTCTTTCCAGCAAAACCTACATGTAGGCGGCTGGAATACAGGACAGCCCGACCAGCCCGCCATCTGGCGGCCAAGCCCTGCGGTGCAGCACATTGGACCATATCCGCACTGGCTTGCAAGCGGAACAGGGGCGCGCCCGCACGGCAATGAAATAGGTACAATAGACAACCGCCCTACAAACTTTTCTGCGCATCCGACAAGCCATACTCTTGTTAATAATGTTTGGACAATAGAATTCCCTGCGGCTATTAACCCGCGCGATTTTGGTATTGGCTTTAATTTCTCCGGCGACTTTACACTTGCATGGAGCAATGACAATACACAGCTTGACATCACTTTTAACGATTTTGATCCTGCTCACGGCCAAGAATTGGTAATGTATATAAGCCGCATAAGAGCCGCAGAAGGCCCGGCAGGGGCCGCCGCCGCATTTAATTACACCTATAACACCTACATTCGCTACTCCTTTATTGCAGACTTGGGCGTTATTGACCCGGCTCCATCATTCGACATCTTTAACAACGGCGAAGGCGGCAGCCCAAGCAGGCCTAATGCAAGTCTTGCAGCAGCAGGCATAATCCGCATGTGGACACAGCTTGACGGCATAAATACCCCTGTATACCTTGCGGCGGCAGATACAATAATTGCCCTTGACCAAGACGGCGAATGCGCAGAAGAGTTTGTGCGTGTTGGCCGCGTGTGGCAAGACGGCACAGGCTGGCTGGATTACTTCAACCTGGTGGACGTTAACAAAAATGGGGCGTGGCAGTATATTAATTTTTACATTACTGTATACGGCCAAACAGTTCATTTGTTGCTTGTTAACGCAAATTATACCCCTCAGCCGCCGCCGG
>JGI20163J15578_10001366_pt1 | contig 10121 bp, 12 predicted proteins | sample TergutCu122P1_FD_15578 | JGI IMG/M metagenome (IMG submission 15578)
GTAAACAATGCTGCCGCACCACTAACGTGGCAAGTTGTTGACAGAGCATGTGTCTTTATTGTTTTAGATAGCCAAGCAGATATAAGGTAGGGAATGCAAATCCTTTACATTTTCGCCAAATATCTTTCTATGTCTTCACTATTGACAGGATAGATTTTTGCTTTCCCTTCTGTCCATTCTCGACCATCTAAATGCTCCGTCCAAATACAAATATCACATTCACGTATAAGTTCTTTACCATTTGTATGCTCGTTTTCTGCCATAACATAACGCAATCCACCATCAAAGCATATAGGACAATATTTACCAGTTTGAACTGCTGTCAAATCTCGTAGTGTATCACGAATAATCATCAGCATCTCTTCAATCGATTCGTACTCTAATCCTCCTAATCTCTGCTTTTCCATCTCTAATGAAATATCTGGTTCTTCAATTATATTTCCGTGAGGATTAAGTTTTAGTAATACAGATAACACCTCATCTTTTTCAACTTTTCCTTTTAGCTCTTCTCTACTGTTTACCCATGATACTAATGCAGAATAGTAATTTTCATACGTCTTGAGTGTTTCTTTTGTAGAGAGCATTGCGTTAAAACTTTTAATTAGTTCCTTAATTTTTTCTTTTTCCAAGATTGACCTCCTTATTATGGTGCTGGAACAGGGAATGTTGTTATTAAATTTCCCATCCTATCGGTATATACTCTTATCCAAGTAGTAGGCTGCCCACCATATCTCAAAGCTGTATTCCCCACTACTTGTCCAGTGTTCACAGTTCTGACATACTGACCCCCTGGAATTCCTGTAGCCTGTGTTTTAACAGTATTCGGATTTTGCAAAATAGTTTTTAATTCATTTTGACTTACAGAGAAAACAGATCTATTATTTGCAAGTGGTCTATTGAAATGCTGACTTTCCACATGCCTAAATCCTGCAGAAACAGGATGGCCAGAATCCCTTAATGGAGTAAATCTTGTCGGCCCATTAGCTACATTGATTCTCGATTGCACTGGCCCAGGCACTGGTATAGGCTTACCACCACCAGTTCCCCGATAGCAATTAGAACCACCATTCCATACTAAGAAAATCAAACCTTTTTGGCCTAGTAGCAAGAAGCTTCACCGTTGCTGTCACTATGAAAATCCGCACTGCTATCTCGACTAGTGAAATGATAAAAGTATTAGACATAGTAAGGAAAAAGACCCAACTACATTAAAACTCCTCTTCCTCTTCTTTATCACCATAGATATACATATCAAATCCTATTTCCGCATCTAATGAAGAAACAAAATTTATTACTTCTTTTGTTAAAACCATTTCTGGTCTATCTCCATATTCCATATTGATTACAACCTCAAAGTTCGCAATGAGATTTAGCTCTTCACGCAAATTAATAATTTCTTGTCTTTTCTCTCCAAGCAAATTCATCATTTTCTCGAACTGTTCACTCACAGCATAGCTATGCTCTTCTTTCACATCTACTCGCCAGATTGTTCTGGGTTTTAGCCAATCAGGCAGGTTTTCATTATTTTTTATAGCATCTGGCCAATCATTTTTTGTCCTAAACTCATCTGGAGATACACCCAATCTAACAGAAATATCTTCTTTCAAAAAATCATCCCCTGATAAATAAAATTTTATTTTAATCGTCGGTAAATTGCTCATTCCCACTCACTTCCTTACATTGATTATCTCTTGGGTTCTCTTTTATGAAAATAAATCCACCCAATTATTGTTATTGATAATACTTTATAACCACTTTCCTTGAGGCTACCATAAAGCCCCACACTCTGTAAATGGTGCTCTGCACCACTATCGTGGCAAGCCATTGACAGAGCATGTGTCTTTATTGTTTTGAGCAGTCAAGCGGATATAAGGTGAGGAATGCAACTGCTCTACTATTGCCATTAAATTATATTTTTCTAATTATTCCAATCATCTAGCATATCAACAAATTTATCTATTTGCATAATAGCTCCATAATCATCATCAACATATAAATTTTTAGGAAAATTTTCTTCCTTAAGAACTCTCTCTAATATTTCTTTCGATGAATATGTCAACATAATAAAGTGAGGCGCTTTGAAAGGTACAATTTTTATTAATTGCTCTAAATCTTCCTCTTCATAATCATTGATTATTTCAGGCACATAATCAAAAAATACATATCCATCTTCGTAATCAATTACCAGTCTATTTTCTGTCTCATCAGCCTTACGAATATACTTACTTTCTGAATATTTTATTTTTTCAAATCTCTCCAAGTTTAGATTGTCATCACCTACCAATATAATCCACTGCATAAAAGTCCTCCTTTGAATTCATCACAAACCATTTAATAGGTCTTGCAAATTAGTAAAAACTCTGAAACCTTCGCTTTCTAGCCCTCTTACTATTGCCGAATTAGGGCTTTTGTCGGGTAAGAATACTACCACCTCTTTGTTTGTGTTTTCTGCTGTGAGCTTCGCTTGCTTGGTTGCACCTTTCCCCGTGCCAGATTTAACTTGAATTACAGTATCATTTAGTTCAATATCAAACTCTGCTCTTGTACTTCCATCAGATCGATGAATTTTCCTATTCACACTCTTAACTCTTCCTGGGAATTTTCTTTCAATTGCATTTGCAGTATTTCCAACATGCTTATCACTTGATGTCCAAGTTCTAATCTTATTGCCACCAGTTCCCCCACCTGGAGGTCGCAGAGGATCTTGAACCTGTTTCACTCTGCCAGTATTCCTAAATCCTATCCCTGTTCCTAAACCAAGTGGTCTATATCCCATTCGTGGCCTAGTAATTCCACCACCAAGTCCACCTGACCAGTTAATTTTTCTTGGTCCTCGAGTAACACCTCTGTTTGCCATCATTCTCACACTCGAGTAGCCTCCTAAGCAACCGATGATTAGAAAGGGACCATATTCCCGCCATACGCGTAACATGACATTATCCATTCCGTACTCAAACTCTCTTATCATAAACTGAAGATTCTCAACACTTAGTGTTTGATTTCTATCAAAAATCCATGTATCCTGCTTTATATCCAATGCTTGAAATAAGACATAGAATGAATTAGGACACCAAGTCCCTATTGCATCATGTGAAATAAATAAAAGAGCCTGAAAGGCTTGAATTCGTATATTGTCTTCTCTCCTTCCTAATTCTGAAAACAACAAATCTAAATTTATTCCCCCTAACAGCTCTGCCTCAAAAAGCAGGACGCCAATAGCTATCGCTAATTTGTCAGGATTAAGCCACCACATATCATCAAAAAAGCCATCCTCTCGACCCCAAAATTCTTGATTTAAATACTTAAATCCACCTTCTTTAAAGTCTCTTATAGCTATTGTTCGAATTCTCTCATCCCAGGCTTTTTTAAGATTCGTACGCCAAGGAGCATCTATGTGCCATAAGAACATGCTTCCATTCCATGTGCCTCCTAAATGCTCCAAACCTGCATTCACATCATCAAATAAACTCTTCGACCTTACAAACAGTGATTGCGTTGCACCACTTATTTCATTTAACCTCTGCAATCTCTTTTCCAACAGAGTACGAAAATCTATATAATCGTCTATCAAATCTTGATTCGCATTAACCAACCTTGATATCTCTAAAGTGTCTTCAGGTATAGAAAGCATTAATCTAAACCAGGTGTTATTTGCGTCCATAAGTTCATGGATTCGTCGATTTGCGTACTCGAGCCTCTCTAGTAGAAAGGCCTCATTATATAATTCACTTTCACCACCTAGAATCGATTGCAATTGATAAGCATCCTCTTGCATTGATTCATAAGCCATGATGGCTCCTCCAATTACAATTAAGTGGTTTGACACTTGACCTCTTGCTGTATTCCAAGCCAACCCTTCCAACAAAGAGTTTGCTTCAAAATTATACAAAGGTGGCTTCAGACCAAAAAGTGCATCGATTTTATCAGAACAATACCTTATGATGTTCTCTGCAACTACGTTCAATTCACTGGTGGAAATTACTCTGTTCATTCACTTCCTCCAATCTCTTCTTGTACTCTTTCTTTATTTCATCTTCCCTATCTTCCCAGTTCATTTGTAGTTTCCTAAAGTACTCTTTACGTCTTTCTTGAACTTGGTCAATTTCGCGATTAATCGCGTACTGTTTTGCTTGTATTTCTTCTAAACAATGTCCCATCTCAGCGTCTGAATACCAAAACTCCCTTGCCACTTCTAAATCATAATTGGAAATTTGATTTGACTGATATTGCCATTCCTCTTCTTGTTCTATTTTTTTCATTAAGTGAATACAGGCCTCCTGCTCTCTTTCGAGTTCAAGCCGTTGCTGATTCATTCTCATTGTCGCTTCATCCAAAGCCTTTTGCACCTCCTATATTCTAAAAAATACTACTGTCACCTTATCATGACCTTAACATCCCCGTCTTCATATTTACATCAACTAGTTCAAACGTTTCTCCTATTTGATATATATTATTTGCATCTGCCATCAAAAGCACTCTTATACCATTCGCTGAGCAATTGCTCGCAGATACAACATTCTGAATGTTCTCACTAACATTTATATTTGTAACAGAAATGGAGGCCTCTAAAGCACCCTCTAATCTATTAGCAGCATCTATTATTTCATTTTTATGCTGAGTTGCAAGGTTTATACTACTGGATATTGACATACTGTACCTCCTAAAATTCCTATAGTAAAATTTGTATTCTCTTTCATTTGATTATTAATATTTCTTTGTTATAAGTAAGACTACCCTAAAAGAAAAATTTCTTTTTCTTACAACCTTCCCTTCGTTGACCACACTTCCTCCATCCTCGGATTAATTGCCACTGCCTGTGACAACGCCCTGGCAAATCCTTTAAATAATGCCTCTGCAATGTGGTGATTGTTGGAACCATGAAGTACTTTTAAGTGGAGATTCATCTCCCCTTGACTGGACAGGGCATAGAAAAACTCTTTGATCATCTCGGTTTTCATCTCCCCAACCCACTCTGCTGTGAATTCACAGTCGAAAACAAGATAAGAGCGACCGGAAAGGTCTATGGCTGACAAGACTAAGGCCTCATCCATGGGCAAGATGAAATTGCCATATCGATAAATCCCCTTTTTGTCTCCAAGAGCTTTAATTATCGCCTGACCCAGTGCAATTCCAGTATCTTCTATGGTATGGTGGCAATCCACCTCTAAATCTCCCTTAACTTCTACATGAAGATCAAATAGCCCATGTTTTGCAAAAGCAGTTAACATGTGGTCAAAGAATCCCACTCCTGTGGAGATTTCGCTTTCTCCTTTTCCATCTAAGTTGATTCTCACTGCTATGTTTGTTTCTGATGTTTTCCGATTCACTTCTCCGATTCTTAGATTAGCCTTTAGGTTATCATTCATTTTTATCTTTCTCCTTCTCTAAAATTACCACGAAACACGATACATCTCTATCATTATCATAAACAAAACCACAGCCGTGGTTTTGTTTACATTTAGCATCAAAATAACTTTTGACGCTTACATTCACAATGTTTGCAACTATCGAATTCATCCCTATGAAAAATCAGTCAAATCTTACTTTTATGGCGTTTGCATGGGCGGTCAACTGCTCTGCATGGGCAAACTTTTCTACATCTTCGCGAACTTCACTTAATGCTTCCTTAGAATAGGCAATTATGCTGGTTTTCTTAATAAAATCATCTACAGACAATGGCGAGAAAAACTTTGCAGTTCCATTGGTAGGCAACACATGGTTAGGTCCAGCAAAATAATCACCTAAAGGTTCACTACTATAATCCCCTAAGAATATGGCTCCTGCATTTTGTATTTTAGTCATCACCTCAAAGGGATTCTTTGTCATAATCTCTAGATGTTCTGAGGCAATCTCATTGGCAGCTTCTATGGCTTGTTCTAACTCTTCTGCAATGAAAATATATCCGTAATTGTCTAAGGACTTTTTAATGATTTCCCTTCTTGACAAGGTCGTGCTTTTCTGTTCATAGCAAGTGCATTCTTCTGATGCCTGTGTATCCACAGAGCAGTCACAGGGTTCTAAAAAGATTCCTCGACTCAAAAACCGCTCTAGCTCTTTGTTTACATTCTCTGCCAGCTTCTCACAAGTGGTAATCAAGATAGAACTTGCCAATTCATCGTGCTCAGCTTGTGATAGCAAATCCGCTGCTACATATGTAGGATTGGCATCTCCATCAGCAAGAATTAGTATTTCACTAGGTCCTGCAATAGAATCAATGCTCACAAGACCATAAACTGCCTTTTTCGACAGAGCCACATAAATATTACCTGGTCCTACGATCTTGTCTACTTTAGGTATGGTTTCTGTGCCATAAGCCATTGCTCCAATCCCTTGAGCACCACCAACCTTATAGATTTTGTCCACCCCTGCCTCTTTTGCTGCAACTAAAGTAGCCGAATCAATCTTCCCCTCTTTGTTTGGAGGAGTAACCATGATGATCTCTTTCACCCCTGCAATCTTAGCTGGCACAACGTTCATTAACACGGAAGAAGGATACGCAGCCCTGCCGCCTGGTACGTACACGCCCACTCGATTGATGGGTGTTACTCTTTGTCCCACAATCCCACCATTCTTATTGGTGTCAAACCAGCTGTTTTGCTTTTGTTTTTGATGGAATTCTCTTATATTCACCAAAGCTCTTCTCATTACCATCAAAAGTTCTTTGCTCACATCCTCGTAGGCTTCGAATTTCTCTTTTTCCGATACCAGCAGTTGGTCAGCGTATAGTTTTACTCCATCAAACTTCTCCGTGTAAGTCAGGATAGCCTCATCGCCATTCTCTTTAACATGATTTAAAATTTGAAATACCACCTTCTCATATTCTTGATACTGACTGGGATTGCGCTTCAGAAGATGTTCCTGTAGATTTTTCATAGATACTTTATTTAATCGCTGAATTCTCATGATAATCTTATCTCCATTTCGCCACTTTGTCGTGGTACAATACTCAACTGTGATTTTGTAACACCTCACGTAATTGATTCACCAATTTTTGAATCTTTTCTGTCTCCAGTCTCATGGTAGCCGTATTCACAATCATCCTTGCAGATAATGGCATAATCTCTTCAAGAACTATGAGTCCATTTTCCTTTAAAGTAGAGCCAGTCTCCACAATATCTACAATCACTTCAGCCAAACCTACAAGAGGAGCAAGCTCAATCGAACCGCTCATCTTGATAATTTCCACTGTTTGATGCTTTTGGTTGTAAAAGTAGTCCTTAGCAATGTTAGGATATTTTGTAGCCACACGAATCTGGTCTTTTCTTTTAAGCAGATTCCTCGCCTCTTCATTGCCACAAACACAGACTTTACATTCTCCAAACTTTAAATCTAATACTTCATTTACCTTTCTGCCCTCTTCTAGAATAGTATCTTTCCCCACAACTCCTATATCTGCAGCACCGTATTCTACATAAGTTGGCACATCAGGCCCTTTTGCTAGGAAGAACTTAAGCTTTAAGTCTTCATTGACAAAAATCAATTTTCTTGTCTTAGGATCTTCCATCTCCTCACAAGTAATCCCTATCTTTTTTAGTAAATCCATTGTTTGATTTGCCAAACGTCCTTTTGTTAAAGCAAATGTTAAAAAATCCATTGTTCTCTCCCTACTTAACAAGATCATCTTCCTAGGTAAGCCACTTGAACTTCAACTTCCTGTTGATGACTTGCTACATTAAAATTTCTTGTTCTTCCCCAGTGATTAAATTAATCATCCTTGCTTGTTCTGGCTCTAGATAAATGAAAATACTGCTCACTCCTTTTCTTAACCCATAATCCACTAATTCCATAATATCTCTTGAGTCATCTTTAATTAACTCAACAGACCTTCCTTTTGAGCGGAAATTGGTGGCCATAGCTAAAGCCTTGCTCGTGGTGGCTTCTTTATATACGATAATATTTGTTTCTCTGGTTCTCACGTCAATATTTTGACGCAACAAAGCACTTAACAAAGAATCAATAATAATTGCAAATCCTACCGACGGATTATCTCTACCAAACATGCTCAGCATATGATCATAACGTCCACCACGTACAATGGCTTCACCTGTCCCTTGGGTATATACCCTGAATACAGTTCCACTATAATATCCATATTTACCACTAATGCTCAAATCAAATCTAACGTATTTATCCACTCCATAAGCGGCTAGTAAAGAATAGATTTTGAAAAGACGTACGATTGCCTTTTTCCCTTCTTCAGTTGGAGCAATTTCCGCCGCTTTATTTAAAATATCCACTTCTCCATTTAACTCTGGCAAAGTCTTAAATAGGTCGATTACTTCTTCATCCACACCATTTTCCACCAAAATCTCTTCAATTGCAAAATAATTGCGATTGGCTAACAAATGTCGAATCTCTTGGATCGTCTCGTCATTTAGATGGGTTTGTTCTAACAGGCTAGAGGTAAAGTCTACGTGACCAATGTAAACCTGAAAATCTTTCATTCCCAGGCTGCTTAGCCCTTTTACTGCCACAGCAATCATCTCTGCATCTGCTTCCACCGAAGGATCACCAATAAGTTCTGCACCCAATTGAGTGCTTTCCTTGAGACGACCTTGATAACTGGTATGGTTGGTAAATGTATTCCCCACATAACAAAGTCGCGCTGGCAAATCTTGATGCTCAAACAAAGTCGCCACACACCTAGCAACGGCTGGGGTGATATCGGGGCGTAGGGCAAGGATATTCCCTTCATTGTCAAAGAATTTATATAACTCTTTAATGGGGTCTCCCCCTATTTCCTTTTTAAAAACATCTAAATATTCAAAGGTAGGAGTTTGAATATCTTGATAACCAAAAAGATATAGAATGCTTAAAAGCTTTTCTTGAACTGCTAACTTCTTCATACATTCCACATTATAAATGTCTCTAACTCCCTCTGGAGTGTGTAATTTGTTCTCCATCTCTTTTCCGCCCTTCTTAGAGTATCCCATTTTTCATTTCATTGACATCTAAATCAAATTTCCTTTATTAACTAATTGTAGGTTTTTTATATCTCAGTACATTATACTTCACAATCCCATATGGCACAAGGTTTGGTTCATCAATAATCCCCATTTTCACCTGTTTTCTCCGTGATTTCTCTTATTTTTTCATTTGATATGTACAATTTGTTTTTATATTCTATTGTTTGCACCCCACTTTGACCCATATTTCTTTTCATCTTACATTCCTATTCTTATCATCTATCGTCCATAATCCTTATCATCTTCCATTCATTTTTTATATCATTTTTTATATCATCTTACATCCATAATTTACATTATCTTTCGTCCATATCCAATTGGATAAAGTCCAGTATGGGAATAAAATAATTGTTCTTTAAAGGCATCTCAAATTTCGGATTCAGCTCATCATATTTGAAGCTTTTACGTCCACCCTCCACTGCTCTTTGCCAAAATTGTATTAACTCTCGAAAGGTCATATAGTAAAATACATTCTTATGACTAAAATAGAGAATCATAAAAGCAATTCCCTCTTGTTTCTCAAACTTCTCCATAAACTCCATTTGATGCTCATGGATATTTTGCAGGGGAAAGGTATCCACACTGCATTCCTTTGCATCAAAACAAACAGGAATGCCCTGAACATTCCCAATATAGTCCACTGTGCTTATCTTCTCAAAATACGCCAAAGTAATCTGTCTGCTTTCCTTATCAATCTGTACAGGAGTGATGGGGGTGGGGATCTTCTGAATCAAAGCCAAGCCTTGCTGATCATACTGGCTGATAGTTTGATTGATTAACTCTTCTAATGTGGACCCTCGTAAACCTCTAGTGTTCCATGTTGCCATCTGATGTTCCTCTCTGTTATCCTGCCGCTCTTGCAATGACTATTGTTATCACAGATGTGACAACTCTTCTTTCGTGTTCTTCTCCCTTAATCTACAACATTACAATTTAATAAGGTTTGTTATTCAAATTATCCCCGTCAACCCTTCACCCTCAACAATTTCAATGAATTGTTTTGGTGGCTTAGCTTCAAACTCTCTTCCTGATAGGGAAGCTAATGTACCTGTAGTCTCAGGGAAAATCAAAGAGTATGAATGTAACAGCTGATTTTCTAGTCCATACTTTCTCTTAAACTTGTCATTAATTGCCTTATCTCCATATTTGTAATCC
>JGI20163J15578_10001367_pt1 | contig 10118 bp, 10 predicted proteins | sample TergutCu122P1_FD_15578 | JGI IMG/M metagenome (IMG submission 15578)
GCATAGGTTCTGATGCAGCTGTGGAAGCGGCTGATGTAGTTATTATGACTGATGAAATATCTAAGTTGTCATCAGCGGTGAGAATTGCTAAAAATACCATGAAGATAGTACGCCAAAACATAATACTAGTTATGATTTTGAAATTTGGCGTACTGGCGCTGGCTGTTTTTGGCATGGCGGACATACTTTTAGCTGTTTTTGCAGATAGTGGGGTGGCTCTTCTTGCTGTTCTGAATTCTATGCGAAAAAAATAGAAAAAAAGATTTAACATAAGGGATTATAAATTTCAATACTGTTTAAATGCATTTTAAGCATAGTATTTTAAAAAAATTGTCGCAATATGATGTTCATTATGCCTTTGAAAAATATATGCCTCTAGAGTGCCTTAAAATGCATTCTAGAGGCATATAGAATTTTTACATTATATTCCATTAGTTTCTATGTAATTTTCGACAATCTTATTTATCAAGTCATTAACGCTGGTTCCTTTCTTTTCCGACATTTCTTTCAAGTTTGCAAACACTGAAGGGCGCATCAACATATTAAAACGTTTGCTTTTTGCCTCAAAAGCAATGGGTGCTGCTACCCTGAAACTATTCGCAATCTCTTTTATCTCCCTTGTCTCTTCCTTTGCCTTATCGTTCACCTCTTTTTCAACCCTGCTCATAAACTGCAGTGCAGGATTGTCTCTAAAGCTTTTTTTGCTCATGCGCTGCCCTCCAATACCTCTTCCAGAAAGCTTCCATAATCTTCTGCGGCATTGCTTTTGGGTGCATAGTTAAAAATACTCGTCCTGCTTACCTGAGCTTCTTTGATAGATATATTTTCTCGTATTGGGTTGGAATAAAACATAGCACCTAATTCTCTGGCTTTGTACTGTATAATCTCTGTGATATCTCTTGTCAGCACTGTACGTGGGTTGTATCGCGTCAATAATATACCCTTGATAGTCAATTCGGGATTACAATATTTCTTCACGGTGTCAACCGTTCCCATCAGCTGGTCTATGCCCTGCAGACTGTATATATCCGCCTGAGCCGGAATGATGACACTGGTGGATGCCGTCAATGCGTTGACGGTAAGTATGCCCAAAGCCGGAGGTGTGTCCAAGATTATGTAATCATATTCACTATGTAACGATTCCAAAGCTTCTTTGAGCCTAAACTCTTTGCCCACTTCCACAATGAGCGTATCGGCACCGGCAAGTGACGGGCTGGAGGATAAAATATTCTTGTTGTCAATGGTATAAACGGCATCTTTTGCGGAAATTCTGCCAACCAACACATCCAATATGGAATATTCGGCTTCATCCGCGTTTAAGGTCTGGCTTAAATTGCCTTGGCCATCCAAATCTACAAACAGCACACGATGACCATGCATAATCATACCGCATCCTAATGCGTGGGCAGTAGTAGACTTACCTACACCGCCTTTTTGGTTGATGATAGAAATTATCTCCTTCATGTTTAAAGTCCCCCTGTGTATATGTGTATGTTTATGTCTGTATACACACATATGTATATGTATGGGCATATCTGTATGCACATAACTATATTATAAAGCAATTTGTGGAAAAATCAAGCTTTTTCTTGAAAATTTTATATTGAATAAATGAATATTTATGGTATAATTGACAATAATTTGTATGCGATTAATATACAAGGGATGATTTAGTATGAAAACTATAAAAACATTGGCGGGCGAAATTGGCGTCACAAAGCAGGCTATTTTTCAGAAAATGAAAAAGGAGCCATTAGCAAGTGGTTTAAACAATTTGATAACAAAGGTTGGCGGAATTGTTTACGTGTATCCCGAAGGCGAAGGAATGATAAAGGAGCAATTTCATAAGATGCAGAAGATTTTTACTGTGCCGCAAGTTGGTGATAATATTGAAATGAGCGCTATAAATGCTTTGCATGATAGCGTTAATGCACTTCGGCTTCAAATTGACAGAAAAGACAGGCAAATAAATGCTTTAAATTTGCATATATCTGTAAAAGGCAAGCAAATTGAGAATTTAAACAAGCAAATTGCAGAGCTGGGTGTGGCTCTGGCTGTTGCTCAAGAACAAGCAAAAAACGCTCAAACACTCCATGCTGAGGATATTCGCAGGGAAGTCATTGGCATGATGATAGAAAGCCAAAAAAACTTAAAAAAAGAGGGTTTTTGGAAAAGTATTCGTAAAAAGAAACAAAAATTATGATACCTGGAATCTATCACATAAAATATGCTGCCAGCAAAATTATTGCAAAAACCCCGCCAATAGATATACATATATTCCTAAAGCCAAGGTCAAATGCCTTAATTTTTTTGAAAAGCTTGCTTGTGGACACATAGTATTTGTAAATGAAATATCCAGCAACCAGGCTTGCAGCAAAAATGCCTGCTTTTTCAAAGTAACCCGCCAAACTGACATCTGTTTGCACCCTAAACAAAAAATAGACAAACTGGCCGCTGAAGATACCGCCTATAAGACACATGAAGCCCAGAGCCAAAACTGCTATTTGTTTGTGCATCTCTATTTTTATGTCGGTTATCTCTGCGGGCGGCTGACCGACTAGCATGGTAGAATATTTCACAAAAGAGATTATTGTTCCAAGCGACATAAAAATCAACACACCATTCATCGCGGAGTTCGCGCCATAGGTAATGAGGTACTTGGATATCATGCCATTAAACAGAGGCGCGCCCGTAATACCTAAAATAGCCATTATTGTGGCTGCTCCAAGCAAAGGGTATTGCTTTAACACGCCCCTTATCCGGTAGACATCGCGTGTTTCGTAGGCTTTGATAAGCAGGCCGGCACCAAGGAACAATCCACCCTTGAAAAAAGCGTGGTTAAATACATGGTATAGCGCACCGGTTTGCGAGATATAGTCCGGCATATTTAGACCCGTCATAATAAGGCCTACCTGGGAAACTGTGTGATATGCCAAAATAAGCTTAATATCGGATTGCGACATGGCGAGTATAAAACCTCCGATAGCTGTTACTATCCCTAATATCATGAAAAAATCGGTTGAGGCCACGCCTTCAAACACGCCTTGAAAACGTATAAACAGATATACACCGCTCTTTATATGAACGCCGGATAACAATGCAGAAACGGCGGGCGGCGCGCCGGGTGTGCCATGCGCTTTTGGCAGCCAGCTAAACAGAGGCAAAAGAGCACATTTTAAGGCAATCGTTACCATGATAAAGGCATAGGGCAGTATTTGTGCGGAAGCTGGATGGTTTTCACGCAGCACTTGGGCAGCCAGATTGATATCTAACACGCCTGTGAGCATGTATACATATCCCACGCCAAAAAGATAGAACTTTATTGCTACTATATTTACCATGAGATATATTATGCCATCATACATGGCGCGCGTGCCGCGGTTAAACATAATCAAGATGGCTACAACAAGAGTAACAACCTCTATCAGCACAAAAATATTAAAAAAGTCCCTAGTGAGGAATATGCCTATCAGTGCAGACTGCCATAAAAACATCAAAAACCAAAAGAATTTGCCATTTTCTTGATTAAAGCTGTATATGGATGCGATGAGGAACATAAAGGTTGTTAACAGAATAAAGGCAGCGCTCATAGTGTCCGCTCGCAGCACAACGCCCATAACACTTTGATAACCGCCCACAAAAGTAAAAACATCACGTCCGTTAATGGCTTCGGTATGAGCCAGTCTAAACAGATAATATGAAAAACACACCAAACCAAGCTGCGCAATTATGGCGATTATTCTGCCGATATTCGCACTGGAGAAGAGGTATAGAAAAATAGCCAGCAAAACCGGTATTATCACAAAATAGGTAAGCATTATGTCGCCCCTAACATTTACATTGAACTTTTCTTTTTGAGCGTATCCCAATCTGTTGATTTAACTTTGCGTACAAGCGTTATCAGCATTACTATATTTGCGGCAGTTACAGACATGCCTATGATTATGGCTGTTATCATCAATGCCTGAGGCAATGGGTCTGCTATATAAGCCATATGTTCCGCCATATTTTCATGCAAAAAGTGCTGCACAGGCGGCACCATGCCAACTCTAAAGCCAAGGCCAACCCAAAATATAATAACAGACATCTCCAAAATGCTGATAAAAACAATTGATTTTATGACATTTTTGCTGACTATAAGCCCATAAAATCCAATAAAAAACATGATGAGAGCGAAGATTTCTATTATTGAGATTTCGGATAGATTCATCTTTTGTCACCCTTCTCTTTCTGTGCGCCGGTCTTTCAGCCTTTCAATACCTACATATCTGTAAAACAGCAAGGTAAAGCCGCAAGCCACTTTTATGCCTATCAGAGCGTTCATTATAATCAGATATGTGTTTTGAAACATTACCAGCCAATTTTGTGGTATATGGTCGGAAGTTCCAAGAAAAATGCCGGCAATGGCGAAAAGGACAATACTGACAAATACTAACTCTTCCATACGAAGGATTTTGCCTATAGGCAAGTCAAAAATATTATAAATCATATATCGGCATATAAAGAAAGTGGCTACCGCTACGCCGCCCTGGAAACCGCCTCCGGGCGTCAGAAAACCATTGGCGATGAGGTATATGCCCAGCACAAGTATTAGCGGCGTTATGATTCTGATGATGAATATGGCCAGACCGGAGCGGTTTATGTCGCTGTGTATGCCATCTGCGATAGATGCCCGCTCAAACCAGGACATATGCAGCACAGCCACAACAGCTACTACCAGCACCAATGCCTCGAAAATAGTATCATATACCCTGTAGCCAAGATATATAGCGGTTACGGCGTTTTCACCGCCCATTTCTTCCATGAAGCGGGTTATAAATTGTATTTTGAGATAAGGATTGTGTTCTGACCCCGGTGCAAAGTATAAAACCAACCCAAATATTAACAGAGTAAACACCAAGGGAATACCGTATTTTATAACACCCCTGCCCTTGCTTTTTTTCTCAGTTTTTTCTTCTTGGCTCATATCCAGCCCTTGGGTAAGATTATAGTATTTCTCAGCACCGATTATAAAGAATATGGTGGCGAAGGCAGATATTGCGATTTCGGCCATGGCTACATCGGGCGCTCCTAAAATCAAAAGAGCGGCACCGGCCACCAAGGAATAAACACCAAAATAGATTATAATTCTGCCAATTTTTTGCTCCATCAATATCATCAAGGCGGCAAATATCCAAAAACACATAATTGCGTATATCATAAACCGTCCCCCTCGTTATTGGCATCGCCCTTATAGGGGTCGGATATCTTATGACCGCTTGTGTAAGCTGAACGGGCTATCATATGACCCACAAGCGGACTGAGTATCAATATGGTTATCACTATTAACAATAATTTTCCTGAGAAAAAACTAAACCCGTGCTTGACAGCCAAGCCGGATAAAAATATTACAGCACCAACGGTATCAACCTTGGACACCACCAATATACGGGCATAAAAACATTTGAATCTAAAAATACCAAGGATGCCTATTAGCATAAAAATCATGCCTGCAAACATGATAACAAGGCCGATAATTTCTAGAACTTCACTCATTTTCGTTTCCCCTTTCGCTTCCTATCCGCAAAGAAAAGGGCGATGTATATGGTGCCTATAAAGCCTGAAAGGGCATAGATTATGGCAAAGTCCAGCAAAAAGGCTGTATTATTTATGGATGCATAAACAATTATGATTATTATTATTTTTGTGGCAACGATGCTCATACCCAAAAGCCTGTCCCAAATGCTTGGTCCTTTTAAAAGCCTGACAAAACATAAAAATAATATAGATATCATGCCCCAAAATATCAAGTCCATTGCAAAATCTATATTTGAGCCCACGACATCACCTTCATTTCTGAGCCTTCATCAGCCTTTTTTCTAATTTCCCCATTATTTGGTTATCAGCGTTTTTAGTTTGTTCAACTTTAGGGGCATCTTTGGGTCTAAGCCATAAAATAGTCATTTTTTCATCTTTTAGCTCAAGCAGCAAAGAGCCGGGGGTAAGCGTGACAGAGTCCGCCAGCATAATTCTGAGAGAATCGTTTTTAATATTTGTTTTAACTTCAAGGATATCTGTTTTGGCACCAAAAAGAATTATCCTGCTGACATAAATGCTGGATGAAAAGATTTGTCCAAGCAGAAAAAAGGGATATGTGACTAGTTTGTTGAAATTAACGCCCTTAATCTTCTCGAACGGAAGATATTTTTTGACAAAAAAAACACAGATAATGCTAATGGCAACACCTGCGGCTATAGCTATAAAGGACAGGCTCTCTACTAAAATTATCCATACAAAAGTAAGAGCCAAAACGATAACAATATTACCTTTGTTCATTTGCCAGCCCTCCCCTAGCTCAGTGAATGCCGGTTACTTCAAAATCTCAGTTTAATGATTTCCCAAAATTATAAAGCAAATCACCTGTTTTGTCAAGTGGATTTTCGTTTCCTTTAGCTTTGCGTGCTATTAACTTGCGTTTATTTTTCATCCTCTATATCCCTATCTTTATGCAACATTCATAATTTTGACGACCCTTAGAATTCATTAAAATTTTAGATAATTCAAATTTCTTTCTGTACTGTATTAAGCGTCAAATAACCAAATTTATATTGATGAACAATACGATAATCGTAATTATAGGGCTGCTCTCTGAAAGTGAACAGAGAGCAGCCCTATTTGTATAGTTAATTGGCTGTATCAGAAATATCGGTATCAGACCTTTCGCGCTTCACAAACTTATAAAAGGTATTGCGCTTTAGGCCAAGACGGCTCATTGCCTCTGTACCTGTAATGGCGCGGTTTTTATAAAGGCTGTATATTTCGTCCCAATGTCTGGGTCTGTCTATTTCTTTGCGTCCTTTAAATTTTCCCTGACTTTTAGCTATGGCAATGCCTTCACGCTGGCGCTCCAAGATATTTTCGCGTTCAAATTCATATATCGCACCTATTAGCGTTAGCATAAGCTTGCCTGTTGGTGTATCTGTGTCCAAATTTTCTTTAAGGCTTACTATCTTGACGCCTTTACGGGACATTTCTTCTGTTATGTCCAGCAAATCCTTGGTAGAGCGTGCCAGGCGTGAAAAATCTTTAACATATACAGTATCCCCTTCGCGTACATATTCAAGCATTTGGCGCAGCATGGGGCGGCTGGATTCTCTTGTAGAAATTTTTTCTATGAAAATTTTGTATAGACCAAGACCCTTGAAGGCTTCAATTTGGCGGGCTTCATTTTGGTCTATGGTACTAACGCGCACATATCCCACGCGAGTTTTGTTTGCTTGGGCCTCGTCCGTTACAATGCGGCTTATGCTTTCTGTGATATTGTGTATTGTTGCCATAAAAACACCCCATTTCAATAAAACTATCTTTCAAGATTATAACATTTAATTTATCAAAAGTCAATACCAAGTTAAATATTTGTTTATCAAAAAAATTATCATATCAAACAAACAAATAATACGGCATCTTCTGCTTGTTTTAAAATTTAAATACCCCCTACCCCTAAACAACAACATCAACACCCTTTCCAAAAAAATCCCCAATTTCCCCTTGACAACTAAACCCAATCATGCTATAATATCTCCATAGAGGAAAATACAAATCACATAACTGCACTTTGCGTATATCTTTCTTGTTCTATCTTTCTTGGCCGGAAATGGGCACCACTTTCGCCCACCGCCTGTAGAACCTGAAAGTATGTATGTGCGTATTTTACCTCATTGCAATGCGGCTCTCTGTTATAGCGAATTAACTTAAAAATCGGCTTCTGCCTTCGCATGAAACGCGCCTGATACCGCGCGATTCCCGGTGTTCACAGAGGTTTTTGCATGGTTCTCGCCGAAACCTAAAGGCTGTGCGAAAGTGGTCTTCGGCCGGTTTGCCGTAGGCAAACCACAAGACTCTACACAAGACCGTTTTTAAGTAAATTAACTACACAACACATCCTGAATCAAGGATGAAGAACTTTCACCACCCAAATTGCGTAGACCTGCGCTAAACAGTTTCCGAACAGGTCTTGTAGCACCAGCAGCATTTTGCAAGAAAACTAAATCATAAGGCAAGCATACCGCCGCTTATTCGCACCTTTCATCTTTCGTGCATGCGGCTTAAATCAAACTTTGTTATCAGCACATCCTTCGTGCGCAAAGTCCTTGATTAATCAAATTTGCAAACGCCTTATACGCATCTTACGGCATACTGAATTGCTATAAGATTAGCTTGTTGTACAGCGATTCTTAGTAAAACCTATCTAACAAATCCAAAGTTTAAGCAATTGAACAAACAAAAAAATCGGTAACTTCTATTTTTAGTTCTTTAGATTTTTACGTCTCATTTTTTACCTTTATTTAAAATTTAGATATGCATTATTTAAACATGAATTATTTAAATGTTGATATGCATTGCAGGCATCTTGCAAATTTTTGTTTTGGCTTGTTTCGTCCTTGGATTTTATCGGGTCGCAGCATCATTACAAAAGGAAAAGTCCACATGAATTGTCCTGTAAAAAGCGGTATAGTCGGCACATATCCTAAAAGGAAAGTTCGTGCATACCAAAGCTGTGAAATTTGTTATAAGCACATTGTACTATGCTACGTGCGCAGATTGAATAGACAGGGTAACATACGGCGGCTTTATCCATAGCAATTATGCAATTACATTAGACTTGTTACAAAACCTTGTCGAGCCGATTTTTGGCACAGATGCCTCAATCGACATATAGTTCCAATTCCGCACTACGTTATATGTTAACGGAATTGGCAAAACCAAAAAAGCCAATCGCTAGGACGGCGATGGCAAGACATTTTCCTGAAAGGAGAAAAGAAGCATGAAGACAAGAAAAGAACGGCTCTTTGCCCGCATTATTGCGGCAATTCTGGTCTTTACCTTTGTTTCATCATCTCTTTCGCCAACAATTCTTTTTGCCGGCGAATTAGAGAATTTTGAAACAGCTTCGGGAACCGGCCCGCTTGAAACCGGTGGGGATAATCAATCTGATTCTCAAGGTCACGATTCAGCCGATGAGAATCTAGATTTATCCATGGAGGGTGGAGTCGAAAACGACAATGAATCGAACGAGGATGTAACAGCGCCTGATGATGACGGCGACGAAACATATCCTCCTGACGAAACATATCCGGGTACAAACGATGACGATGACGACCCTGTACTGGATGACGATGACGATGATACATATGAAGACGACCCTTATGACGACAACGACGAAGATGACAAAGACGATGAGGCTGAAGATAACAACGACGACGAAGCTAATGATGAAGACGACAACGACAAAGACGACGAAGAAGATAAAGAAGATAACAACGACGAAGATGACAACAACAACACAACAGCTCCGATTACACCGGAACTGCCTATCCTTCCGGAACTGCCGGAACTTCCCGGCGGCAGTCTCGGTTCTTTGTCCGTAGTTAATGAAGATGGTACTGATGAGCCTGCCTTAATTAAAGGCTATACAGGCCAAGACCTTCACGCAAGCTTTACAGCCATAAGCGTACAAGGAAATATTGATGTTCAAGTTAATCTGCCCTTGGGTTTCAGCTTTGTTGTTAACCCTGTAGACCATCTTGGCAATATCATACCGGTTCATCTTTTAGATGACAGCGCTGTCGACTACAGAGTCGATATACGTGGCATATCAGAAGTTCCTTTAGATGAATCTGTTATTATTTCTATTTTTGATAATGTGGATGATGGTGTTAGGTATGCTGTTCGGGAGATTTTGTTTTTGGTGGAGGGGGCAGAAGGAGTTGAGGCTGAACTCCGCCTTACCGATATGCTTGGAAATCCGTTAAGCAGTATAAAACTTGAGGGCTTTTCCAATGAATACTTGCGCGAATCCTTAATTGTTCTTGACCTTATGGGAAAATTGCAGATAGACCACAATATTACGGAAGTTTATAATACCGAAAGAAACAGCACATATACAATAGGCGGCCTGCCGTGGGGATTTGATACACGCGTGGCCATAGTGGATGACATGCTTGTGCTGTATGTGGAAGGTACTGCTGTTGTTGGAATTGACTACAGCACCACAATAACTTTAAACGATATTGTAGATGACGAGGTTGTTCAATCTATTGACATTGAAGTTGTGTTTGATATTGAAGAAGCCATAATAG
>JGI20163J15578_10001368_pt1 | contig 10117 bp, 11 predicted proteins | sample TergutCu122P1_FD_15578 | JGI IMG/M metagenome (IMG submission 15578)
TTATCGGCAACATGATGTGGCGAAGCAACTTATAAAAACTATCGAAAGCGAATTTAGTAAGCATGGCGTAAACCATCTACATCATATTATCGGAACAGATAATTTGGCATCGCAGGCATTATATCGTTCACTTGATTATGTTAATTCATCTGAAAGTTCATATAATTCATCTTCAATAATGATATTTGAAAAAGACACTTGATTATTAAGGGACTGTGTTCACAAAGGAACCTCCTTGAACACTCGCATTTGCTCGCTAGTTCAAGGAGTATCGACATAAAACTGTCTCAATAAGGGACGCTGTCCATGATCGGAGGATACCGTGTTTTTTACAAACCTTGAAACCAACCGCCTACACTTGCAAAACCTTGCCCCGGCGCACCGCTACTTCATCTATGTCCTTTTTACAAACGACGATGTTCTCCGCTTCCACTACGAAGAGGATCGATACGATAATCTGCTGGGCGCAGATGCGGAGATTGCGGAATGGAACCAACCTGAACCGCGCAATCAACACGGTTGGGTTCTCGTCCGCAAAACCGACGGTGTCGCAATGGGTTTGTGCGTCTTCGATAACTGGGATAGAGGCGCCGCGTTCTGTGAAGTCCACTTCGATCTACACCCGGATTTCTGGGGCAACGGATATATGACCGAAGCATTGCGGGCAATCCTCGTATTTGCGCGGGATAAAATGAAGGTGCGCTATATCGAAACAAGTGTGGATCAGGAAAATGAAAAGTCTATCAGATTGCTTGAGAGGCTTGGGTTTGTGTACAACAGGCAAACGGTTGAAGATATCCATGGCGGGAAGGTGTGCTATGACAGGATTTACCGCTTTGATTTCACGGATACCGTGTAGAGTCTCCGTCCAAACCGTCACTTTCATTGATATTATGGAATTCAGAAAGATAACTTTGAATTTATGCGAGCGAATAGGGGCGGTGCTACTGCTGTTTCACCAGATGTAGCAGTACAATTTAATAATACAAGAGTCAAAAGGTCACAGTATCCTTCCTTGATACAACGTAACCAGCCTGTTATAATATGTTTTCTACAAATTTAACTCCAACATCCATTGGCGTGCCCTCTATCGCTCGGTAAAGCCAATTCGCAACCGACATACCATCCTGCATTTCGCTATATAACAACTTTGGTGTAGCTGCAAATATATGAGGAGTTGTTCCGTCTTTTTGTTTCTTTCCATAGTCCGTTAGATAATAGGAATAGTTTGAAATCTCTTTTTTCAATTTTCTTGTTGTTTGTAACAAAGTATCATTAAACTCCTGTAATGCCTGTGGGTGGATGGAAAAATCGTTATGAATCATTTTGTTCATGTATTTGGTAAGCATTCCATCCCATACAGAATTAGAATGCAAGAACTGCGTGGAAGAGGGCATATTGTCCTGTGCATAGCGAAAAAGGTCTGCCATCAAATCTTCGCTTTCAATGTACGCTATCAAATCAGGGTTTGCTCGCCACACATTTTTTACAATATTAGGATAAAGCGAAGAGTGAAAATGCGTACCCTCTGAATAAACAATAACATGATTGCACTCTGGATAAAGAGATTGAATCTGAGGACAATGAGCAACACAACCTGCTCCGCCTGCGCTTTGTCCCATAATCATTAGCACATCCGGTGTTTGGCAAAAGAAATCCTTTAGTACGGCTAATGCAGACGCTACGTTTTTCTGCCCATGGTGATATAGCACTTTGCTTTCACCTTTAGCATTTTTATAAGGAAATTCATTGTTTCCAGTGTGAAAATCACCGCTAGTATATGGAATATTCATAATATACCAATCATGAAAAGGGCTACGCTTGTCAGTTGCTTTGAGAAGCCCAACGTGTCCAAGATTCAATAGAACAGGTGACAAGTCACTTATGTAAAAACCATTTTTCCTTTTCAGCATTGCCCCTATCGTTAAGGGATTTGCGGCAGTTTCTTCGTTCCAAGAAAAGCCGCCGCCAACGAAGTTTACAAGTAACTTATTAGTGGTTCCCTTTTTCACTGTAATCCTGTATTGTTTTCCTGTGCTACTCACACACCCATCTAACGGTATCTGATACCATTTTTTTGTTTTTGTATTATCCATATTCCATAAACTTAGCATTGTCGTTCATTCTCCTTTTAATTATTGAAAATCTTTTTTATATATAGCTTTTTTTAGTATTTCATAATAGCTTTTAAGTTCGATGAGCATTTCACTGTTGCTCTTACTCCCTCTATAAGCCCTAATGTACCCATCAGATACCCACGAAACTAGATTGCATGCTTCTTCTGCGCTAATACCCGATTGGAGTCTATTCCAGTCAACATTGGCAAACGATATATCTCTGCCTTTATCTATAATGTCAGCATTATATTTCATTACTTCATCAACTAACTTAACATCTTCTTCACGAGCAAAGGAAATAAGAAAGTCAAACATGCCAGGGTATTTATCAATTACTTTTAATTTGAAATTAGTTCCAATTTCTATACTTTCAAAAAAATCATCTGTTCCAGCTTTCATTTGTTCAGCCATGACTTCACACGAATAGCGTGTGAGAAAAAGGTACAACTCTTTTTTTGTATTGAAATAATGAAAAAGTGCAGCTTTGGAAACTCCAGCCGCTACCGCAATTTCGCTCATGGCAGTTTTTGCATACCCATCTTTACCAAAACAAATCAAGGCGGCACTTATGATTGCAATTTGTTTTTTCTTAGGTATCTTCTCAAAATTTTTCCACGCCATTGTCTTTCCCTCCTCATCCATTGACCGACACGGTTAATATCGTATCACAATTAACCGCGGCGGTCAACAAAATAATAAAGAAATTTTCTTAGTTTCGTATTTTCGTTTTTCTTGTTATTAAAATGGTGAGAATCGCAAAACTGCCTTACTTCATTACAAAGAAATTCCATTGCCATAAAACAAATAAGAACGCACCTAAGAGGGCAATCGTAAAGAAATACAAAACATTACGCCCTTTCGTAACAGCACCACTTTTGTAAAATACCAGTGAGGCCACAAACGCCACAGCCGTTAAAGGCAGCAAAATATAATTGAACCAAATATGCGGCACTATTATCTTTGTAGTAGCAAACGAAATCGTTGCCATAAAGCGCACTTCTAAAATGAGCCAGTTAATCAAAAGCAACGTACCACATAGCAATAAGCCCGTACTGCAACGATTAAACATAGTGGTGGATTTTTCTTTTTTGCGTAGAAACTTTACCACTAGAATAGGCGGCATTATCAAAAAGAAAAGTAAGGCAATGATTAAAATTACAATTCCACCTAGAAATGCACCTAAACTTTGCCCAAAGGTTTGTATTGTTGCGTCGTTAATAAAACTTGATGATATTCCAATAGGTTGTCCGTTTTCCATTCTAAAGTAAATTTCGTACATTCTACGGGCATGTTGAAGGCCGATAGCACAGTTGGCAGATACAGCCCTAAATATATAAGGTTCTATTTGTCTATATGTGACTGTTGCACCGCCCATAGTAAGGGTTATGGTATTTTCATCAACCGCTTCTACTCTGATATGCCTATTAAGCAAAATGTTAAAAGGTTCAAGTATATTGCCTTCTGAACGCTCTAACGACACATACGTTCCGGCTACCCTTGCAGCATTTGGTAAATTACCCGGTGAGGGCGGAACTAAATCTCTGGTGTTCCCTAAGAGCAAATCCAGTATTTTTTCGTAAAACACTACAGAGCCAGCATTCGTCGCCTGTGCATTGCCAAGTATAACGACACCAAACCGCTGTGATGGTACGATGACAAACTGCGCCCCAAACCCTGGTGATCCGCCACTATGACCAACGGTAGGGTAAATACCATCGTAACTAAAAAATCCGTGATGTGTACCGCGCAAAATTCTTAGGCCAGAATAACTAGGACTAAGCATCAAATCCAAAGCGTTGCGATTATCAAAAAGCGGACCCGATTCTCCATCGAGCGGCATAAGTGCAATAGCAAACTGCGCCAAATCCTCCGCAGTTCCCCTTACTGCTCCAGCGGGATAAGTAGTAAGGTAAAGCCAAGGAGATATATCAAAATCACCACTTCCGTTTGATACATGCCCTCTAGCGAGGGACTGCATAAATACGCTGTCACCAAACCAATCCGGCTGATTTCGGGTGTTATTCATTCCGAGAGGAACAAAAATATTCGTTCTCTCAAATTCGGAAAATTCTTGTCCGCTAATATAGCTCACAACGTATGCCGCCAAAGCACTCGAAAAATTTGCATAGCCTGTAGCGGTACCCGGCTCAAAAATTTGCGGGGGTTGAGTGGCAAGTAGTGCTTCTCGTAGAGTTCTTCTTATTGTAACGTTTTCCGCATCTTGTGCTAGGTTAAAGTTAAATTGTCCGAATCCGGCAGAATGGTTTAGCAAATCACGCATAGTAAAACTTTTCCCAAAATTAAACTGGCGAGCTAAATCTTCTGGCAGATAATTATGAATATCCACGTCCAAATCCAGTCGCCCATCTTCAACAAGTTGCATTACGGACACATATACAAACAGCTTGCTAATAGAGGCATATTCGAAAACGGTATTTGCAGGGTCAACGGGTACCTGTCGCTCTATATCGGCATAACCATAACCGCGCAAAAAAATAATCTCGCCATCTTTCACCACCGCAATGGCTAACCCCGGCGTAAATTCGTGCATATAATTTGCAACCAATTCATCAATCCGAGTGCCAACCTCAGATAGAGGTATACCTGTTGGTGTAGTAGCCTCCGCTGCATGGACAGTCAAAATGACTGTAAACAGAAAGGCAAACGGCAATAAAAATGCTAACAATTTTTTCATTATTCTTTCTCCTTTAGTTGCGCTTCCGCTTGATACTGCTATTATATAGAGCTGATTATTTTCTGTCGTTGAGTTTTCTGTGAAAGGTACTTTTCGACGCTCAAAAAGCCCAAATAGGCAGATGAAGGGACAGGGAAAATCATTGAAAACGAATATTCGGCATGGTAAAATTGAATAGAAAGTGAGGAATACTTATGAAAGTAGATATTAAATTAGACCCGAATGTTAGTGAGCCGTCTGCTGTTATCTACGCAGCTACATTAACACCAGAGTTGATAGCTGCGATTGAAACATTAGAGAAGTTGGGGACACAACCTTTTTTACTGATCGCAAAAAAAGATGATAAGTCTTTCATATTAGAGCCTGCCCAGATAGACATTATAAGAACCGAGGGCGGTGCCATTAAGTGCTATAACCAACAGGGGAAAGACTTTGTTGTTACTAAGTCACTACACGAACTACATGAACTACTTGGAAGTGATTTTGTGCGAATATCAAAATTTACGATTGTAAATATAAATAGAATCGACCATTTATCACATTCATTTAATAGAACCATGGGCATAGTTATGAAAAACGGTGTAAATGATTATATTACAAAAAATTATCTAAAAGATATTCGTAATCGCTTAGGTCTATAGGAGGGCTTGACATGGTAAGCAAATTTTTCAATCACTTGTTAAAAGGCATTTTTTGGGGAAGTACGATTTTTATTTTCAATGCTATTGTATGGGATATAACAGATGACCCTTCAATATATCTTTTGCATGAAAATTTTACATTTTATGCAGTAGGTTTTTTACTATTTGGGATAGTTATAGGCATTAGCGCAATTTTATTTGAGTTTGAGCAGTTGAATGATATTCAAAAAACAGCTATCCATGCTTCGATAACTACTTGTGCTTATCTGATTATTGGATTTGTCTTCGGATGGTTTTCTTCATTTTTTCAAAATCGTGTTATTATCGCTATTATACAATTTGCAGTCATATATTTTGTTTTCTGGATAATTAATTACATTTCTGAGAAATCTCAAATTAACAGAATTAATGCCGCTTTAAAGAAGCGTGATAGGCACAAGTAATCTAGCGGCATATATGCGGAAAACTGCTCGTGTCCTCTTTTGGTTGCTCCTATGAAACGGCAGATGTGGAGTTTGAATTAACCCTATCTAAAGCAATGGATAAGGGTAACAATCTCGCCCATCACTTGATACAATCTTTTGAACCGGGGGAATCCACGCCGGAACAGGCGCACGAAATAGGAAAACGCCTTGCAGACGAAATCACAAAGAGGTGGCATGAAAACCGTAAAAGATAAGGACGCATACAGGCGCGAACATGAAACGCGCTTATACTTCATGAAGTCGCTGCCAGAGCGTTAAGGCAACAGGCCGGAGACGGCGGCAAGCTCCCGAATCCTGCTACACTCCAAACGGAATATGCAAAGCTCACGGAAAGAAAAATGCCTTGCTTTTTCGAATATGGCAAGCTGAAACAACAGGCACGAGAATATGGGGTAGTTAAAACGAACGTGGGAAGTATTTTGAATCCCCGCATAGAGCGGGCGCATAGTAGAGAAAGAGATGCGGAATTATAGGCGTTGATACGGTTTTTAAAAAAATGTCAAAATAAGTGTTGACAAAGGAAAGGTCATAAACTATAATTAAACCATCGGTCGGATTATTAACGAAAGGAGAAGCAAGAATGAGACCAAGCACAAATTTTGAACCAAAGCGTCTTGAACTAATAAAGATTGCTTGGAGGCTATTTGTAGAGCGAGGCTATGAGCGCACATCTATTCAAAATATTATCGCAGCAGCCGGAATCTCAAAAGGAGCAATGTACCACTACTTCAATTCAAAAGAGGAAATACTGGACGCGGTGCTTCAACACATGGTTGCTGAAGAATTCAAAGAAATAGAAGCAATCATAGATAACCCATCTATGTCTGCGGCAGAAAAATTTATGTGGCTGATGTTCCGTCCGCCTAGCGAGGAAGCGGAACAAGCCAAAGAACTTACATTGAGAGAGCATGATTCGCTCTTGGACTACAGGGCAAGAGAGTTGAACCGACAGGCATCTATCCCTATTTTCAAGAAAATTATCGAACAAGGAATCGCAGAAGGTACTTTTGAAACTGAGTATCCGGAAGAAATGGCCACGTTTTGTCAATATATCATGGGAGATGTCTTGACTAGCATAGTAATGAGTGGAGATGAAATCAAAATTAACAATATGTTGGGTGCAGTCGAAGTATTTATGAAAAAATGTTTGCACACAAGCCCGGAAGCTCTCCATTACTGGAATAGTCTGTTCAAAGAAAAAGGAATGTAAATTCTTTTTTTTGACAAGTTATTAAACCGCAAGACGGATTAATAACAAAAGTAATAGGAACACTTACTTTTGTAGTTACACTTATTTTCAATCAAACAATAAAAACTAACTTTTTTAGGAGGAAAAAAATGAACATGAAGGAAAACAGACAAAGGGATACACAAACCCCACAAGAAATTAAATCGGTACGCACCATTCGGCAAGTTGCTGGTATTGTTCACGCCATAGTAGGAGGAACGCTTTTAGGAATAGGCCTATTGGTTTTTACCCTAAACTTCTTTTTTGACCACAGTTCCGCTGTGTTTGCTCTACGAATAGCCGGAGGAACAGTTGCATTGTCGGGCATTATTGAACTGATTGTAGCTGCTGTTTTTCGTAGGCTGGTTCATAAGGAACAAAATAAGCTGGCTCGACTAAAGACAGAAGGATATAGTTTCCCCGGTGAAATTGTAAAAATTAGGCGGCATTTGGGTGTAAATCTAGGTCATTCAGTTTCTGCTTATGCAGAATGTACCTACCAAAATAAAGAGGGGAAAACTTGCCTTGTTAAAAGTAGGTCTTTCCTCTACAGAGACGAAAACATCTCACCTTTTGGCGCAAGATTACACGACACCCCATCTCGCAGCAATTACGCTTCTTGGGTATATGTAAATCCATATGACCCTACAGATTACGCTGTAGAAATTTTCACTCAAGCACCGCAAGTAGACTATGACTACCGCTAATCTAAACATAAACAATAAAGACAAAATGTGTCTTTGCTGCTGTTATACTACACGGATTTGTCAATACATTTACTACCTATTTCGCCCGTGGAGAGTATTGGAGTGACGTAATGGGTATGCAAGTGATAGATTGGACGTTTATTGCAGGCAAAGTAGTGCTGTGGTTGTTTCGTTGTTAATTTGGTATCGTGACAAAAAATACACGCTAATAGAGCATACTATCCGCTATAGCGAAACAAGAGCGCAAGGCGCTGTTGCCGTCTAGTACCCATCTGTTTCATCTGCCGGGATAAATGAGCTTTCTACATACGATACAGGCAATAATGTCAATCAATGGCGCACAAACTTTATATACTGTTTTAGACGACAGGGCGAAAATAGCTCTGTCTTCTTCATTGGGGAAAACCGCTTGATTTTCTATTTCCACTATGCTATCATAACCAGTATGGGAATAATGAAGGGAGAGAGGGAATGGACAAAAAATTAATAGGATGCTTAACGAATCCAATAAAGAGCAAATTACTGGTGGTAATAAATAATCACGAAAGAACAACCGCAAAAGAGTTGGCTGACATGGTTCAAGGCGTTCCACAGACAACTCTTTATCGCCACTTGGGAAAAATGGTGCAAGACGGATTCATAAAAGTTGTTGAAGAAAGGCAGATCAGAAATGTAAGAGAAAAAGTTTATGCCATAGCAATCGACCTCCATGCTGAGCTCGAAAGAATCGGAAATGACCCATCGGCCACAGCAAATATGGCGCGCTTACAACTGTTTTTAAACGGGATTATAGAGGAATTTAAGGAATATCAATTAAATAACGCCAAAGAAGATCATGAAGCCGTTTTTGCCGGTTCCGGCACCGGCTATTTACTTTATCCTTTTTATGCCACTCGTGATGAGGTCGGCGAAATCCAAAAGAAAATTGCCAAGTTAATTGAACCATATTTGATTGACGATACTCCCAATAGGCAATTACGTAACATGGCTATCGTATTCACACCGCCATCCACAAATATTGATAACAACATTAGCAGGAATGAAAATCAAGATGGATAGAATAATTACATTTTTTGTGAAGAACAATCGGCGAGTAGGAATAGGACTGGTCGGCTTAACCATTGGCTTGAATTTCTTATTTGACATAAATATACCTATGGTTTGGTTTTTTGGTCTTACGGTATTGCTTACTCTCGTTTTAAACATTCCTCTTCTTAGAATGTATCTTGCCCTGCTTTATGTGAATTTCAAACACGGATTTAAGCCACCATCCAAAGAACATTACACTTGCAAAGTCGATTATTTTCTCCCTTTTGCCGGAAAGTGGACAGTTCAAGATGGCGGTGTGGAAAAGGAGTTATCGCATTCTTGGGAGGCAATCAGTGGGCGATATGCTTACGACTTTATCATGGTAGACTTAGAACATTACAGAGATACCGGAGAATGGTACCCGGGAGAATATACCGACTTGCACTACTTTACTTGTTACGGAAAAGATATCCTTGCCGCCGCCGATGGCGTGGTGGTGAAGATAAGGAATAAACATCAAGACCGCCGAGTAACCGGCGAGGAAATCTTATCCGACGCATGGGATATACGAGGAAATTTTATTCTCATTAAACACGCCGAGCATGAATATAGCTTGAGTTGCCATCTTGCCCAAGATAGCATTACCGTCAAGGTTGGGGATCGGATAGAACAAGGAGATGTAATTGCGAAATGTGGTAATTCAGGCATAACAAACGAACCACAGCTACATTTCCAACTTCAATCAGGCAAATCATTTTTCTTCTCCGCCGGGTTGCCCATCGCATTTTGCAATGTCAATGCAGAACAGAAAAAGCATTATCGTTTAATGGATCAGCGTTCTCGTGAAAATAATCTGCAATATCTCGACGACAACAAAGTCTACATTGGTCGCGGACTAGAAGTTGAGGATAGAGGGTGATACTAGTTTAGAATGATTGTCAAGGACGATGCGATATGTTATATTTATTAGTGACAGCATTTTTGTGCCGCTAACTTGCGCAAAATAAGAGCATTCGTAACAATACACTAATCGTTCAAACATCCGGATAATTGAGATTATCTTACCGGAATCACAAAGAAAGGAACCATGTTGGCACGGATACAATGTTCTTTCACATGACATATTTGTGCAGCTTGGTGTATGGTATTAAAATGGACTTTACAAAAGTTAAAAACTTTATGGACACACTTAAGGAGATTGGGATTCCCGGCTGA